>JGI24702J35022_10001218_pt1 | contig 16008 bp, 13 predicted proteins | sample TergutTh196P4_FD_35022 | JGI IMG/M metagenome (IMG submission 35022)
GTCGTCGTCGTTACCTCCATCGCGTGGTTCGGCGTGCCTTTGCCGTCGAGGTAGTCGTACATGCGCGTGATCGTGGCTATGCTCTGCTGGCGCTGGTACGCGCCACCCGGCGAAAACTGGTTGTTGCCCGTCCCGCCCATTATCTCGGCGGCCTCGCACTGGCCCACGGCTTCGAGCGCCCACGTCGACACGCTCCCCTTGTCGCCGAACGTCGCCGCCTTCTTGTCCAGCGGCTTGCTGACGGACTCCGCGAGACGCGCGAGCATCGTCGCCGCCTGTTCGCGGGTCAGCGTTCCGTTGGGGTCGAACCTGTTGTTCCCCACGCCGTTGACCACGCCGATGAAGGCGGCCTTCTCGACGTTCACGTCGGTCGTGTCGGTGAACTTCACGCGCCCCGTTATCGTTGTCCCCGTCACTTTCTCGTAGAGCGTCACAGCGAGCAGGCAGAACTCCGCGCGGGTCATTGATTTCGTCAGGTCCTCGTCCCGCAGGCTGTCAGGTATGAGACTGAGGGCATCCGCTTTATCAAGCTCCGGCCTTGCCCATTCGGAGGCGTTCGACCATGCATCCGTCACGGCAAACAGCGAAAAGTCAATGTCGGGATTTCCGGAACCGGATGAAAGTGCGACTTTCGGATTCCATACCGTGTCAGAGGACAGAACGATACCGGACTCGTATTTTTCCGTATAGCCGTTTTTGGATGCGCGGACAACATTCAGCCCCGGCACGGCCATAAAGGTGAAGCTGCCGTCAGACCCTGTCGTAACGGTCGTGCTGGTTCCCAGCAGCCTGACCGTCGCACCCGGCTCGGTTGTGCCGGTTAACTCGCTCATAAAAACATCCTCGTTGTAGTTGACAAGCAGTTTTACGAAGTCCATCGCATATCCGTCGCCGACTCCGTTAATTTCGTCAATAGTAATAACAAGCTTGCCGGAAGAAACTGCAGAGAAAAAACCGGAAGGGATGATTGCGGAGACAATATGGGAAATCGGACCCGTCTGGTCTACATGATTGAGCAGCTCCGCTATAAAAGGAGCGTCTCTCCCGCCGAGCTTGACAGTAAAGTTGCTGCCCCATCTAGGAGTCTGGAAATCGTCAATGCAAAGCTGCAGCAACGCATTCTTTACTGTGATGCCTGAGATGTCATAATCCATCGTGATCGTCATCGCGCCTTCGCCGAAAGCCCTGTCTTGTAGACCCCCGTTCTTATACTGTTGGAAATTTTGCGCATACCCGTCCGCTGTTTTTCCGCCCCAATGACTGCCAATATAGATGCGGTCCGTGCCTTCGGGGTCGTCAGGGTCCAAAAGCCAACCGCCCGGCCAGCTATGCGCGAAGCTGCTTTTAGCAGTGAAAGGATTGTACCCCTTTTCCACCGCGCCATTGTCGTCATTAAGCGCGTCAATATCGCCTACGCGGACCATTAGTTCCGCTTCACCAGTGTTTCTCAGCACCGCCGTTTTTTTTGCCCAATCGCCATTGTTGGTATCGCTTACTGCAAGAGTTGGTACCGTCAATAGACCGAGCGTCATTATCAGCGCGAGAACGATAGATATGAGTCTCTTTTTCACCTTGATTTCCTCCCTTAAAATAGTTGTGTTACGTGGCTTGACCCCCCGGATGTAACCGTTTGCGTCGACGGCTACCCCGGTGGAATTTGCGCCACATATTCATCATACACACTTCCAAACAAAATGGAAGGGTTAATTTATTCACAAAACTAACCCTAAGCCGCTTTTTTTGCAATTTTTCTGTTTTTTCCGCGTATATGTCCGTTTGTGGGAAAAAACGGCTATTGACCTTATAGCCGCTTTAAGGCTTATCGTACACGGTAGATGACATTCCGGAGCTCGGGACAGTGCTTATCGTACACGGTAGATGATAATCCGGAGCTCGGGACAGTGCTTGGAGCAACAGTAGGCATGGAGCAGATGCCGCGCATAAAGGCGCGGGAGCCCAAACGGCCGGCTCTCCTGTTTACGATATTGTAATCCTGCAATAATACTTTACAAAGACATATTTACAACGAAAAACATTCACAACTAAAACACATACATATTGCGCGTATTTTGAAAATATGGTATCATAGCCGCATCAGGGCAATAAGTGTCCAGCATAGCGGCAGCCACTATTCGGAAGGGGCATGCACATTGGACAGAATCTCGCCGACGGGCGATCTCGCTTTCAAAAAGGTCCTCGCGAGCGAGGAGAACAAGGACGTACTCGCGGGGCTCATCGGAGACTTTTTCAACGTCGAGGTGGAAGAGCTCGCGATAGAAAACCCGTACAGCATCGATGCGTACATGGAGCTCATCAAGGGCGAGGAAATCACCGTCCTGCGGAACACGCTCAAAGACGTGGCAGCCACTTTCAAGACGGCGGACTTTGTCTCCGAGTGCCAGATCAAGAAGACGCGGTTTTACACCGAGCGCTCGCTGCTCTACCCGTTGGAGCGTTTTTGCCGGAACTACGACAAGTCGGAGCATATGCAGATAGACAAATCAGGCAGGCCGAACCGCTATTCCGGGATGAAGCCCGTGTATTCGCTCAACATACTGGGGTATAACCACTTCGACGACGAGGACGCCCTGCGCATCTTCGAGCTGTACGACCCGGAGCGCAACAAGGGGTTTGAGAAGTGTCTGCTTCGCCTGGGGTACTTCGAACTGAAAAAGCCAAACGTCGAGACGCAGAACCAAAAGCATTGGCATGACTATTTCAACACGGGCGCGGTCAGCCCGGACGCGCCGGAATACATCCAAAAAGCGGGCAGGATAATTGATTTCGTGAATCTGACGGAGGAGGAGAGGACCGTGGCTAAATCGCTCGAACGCGCCCAGGCGGATTACGATCTGGAAATGTACAGCTCATATATGGACGGCGTGGCTGCGGGTGTGGCTGACGAAAAAGCAAAGACTGCAAAAATAATGCTAGGTAGAGGCTTTCAACCAGAGGTGGTAGCAGAGTGTACGGAGCTGCCTTTGGAAAGCGTATTGGCAATGCGCTAATATATCTACATTTGAAATCCGTAGGATGAAACAACCCGGGATGCGTCAAAAGCGAATGCGCCCCGGGTTTGTTTTATTTCATGTTGACTTTGAATATCTGGCGGACCCCATGCCCGTTGATCAACAGGCGGCGGGGTTGGTGGAACAGCAGAACCGTCCCGCTGTTTCACTGTTCTCATAATAGTATTTATAGCGGTGAATATGATGATCTTCGCCGTGATATTTGCTAATACCGTCAAACTCCAACTTAAAGCCACACTTTTCCAAAACCTTGCACGATGCGATATTGTCGGCACGGCAAATACCATAGATTTCAGAGATACCGATTTTTTGCATGATATGTGGCAGAAAAGCGCTGACGGCTTCGGTCGCATAGTCGTTACCGGTGAACGGTTTTGCTACATGATACCCGACTTCCCATCCATTAGAGATTGGGACAGCCTGGACATAGCCAATGTTTTGGCCGTTTTTCAAAATGATTGGATAAACCAGCGGCGCGTCATTCTGGGAATAGGACGAAATTAGCCACGATAAGATTTCTTTTGCCTTGTCAATGGTTTCAAATACTTCATCAGGTACAAAACGCCGGTTATCATCATCTAAAGAGTTCAAGTGAACAATCTCCGCCATGCTTTCGTCAAACTCGGTGATATATAAGCGGTGTGTTCTTATTGGTAAGTCCATTTTTTATCCTCACTTTCTCGCTTGCAATATCGCGCCACTGCCGTGCGCTTCGGTACGGTCGTCCAACACCTCAACAGAACAAAATCCCGCATCGCGGAGTAGTTTTATCTGCACTTCCAACGTGCATGGAATGTCAATATGATATTCACCCGCCTCAGCTTTGTTTGACAAAGCGGATGTGATAGCTTCATATCGCCGTTTATACTGTTCTGCGAGTATGCCGTCAACTATAAAGTCAGCTTCTATGTATGAGCCGCCGGGAACCAATGCGCGATGGATTCCCCGGTAAACACCAATCTTTTCCTCCGGCCATAAATGGTGCATCGTAGAATGGGAAGTAACGATGTCAAAAGCCGCTTCCGGGTATAGCCAGTCAGTATAAGACGCTTCAATAACAGTAATTTGTTCACGCCTATCCCGGTATTTTTCGAGCAGCAGGTCAAGCATATTGCGCGACAAATCCAAACAGGTGATGTGTGCGTTTGGAATCCGCGCCCATATATATGGTAATTCAAATCCCGTACCGCAACCGATGTCGAGTATCTTCAAAACCTCGTCGGTTTTTGGTAAACAGCTTCCGTATTTAACGTAATCCGAATTTGCACAGCCTGACGACATACCCGATACTCTGGTATCATCGTACCCTGCCGCGCGCTTGTTGAAAAAGTCACCCATTTTTTCTGCTTTGTTCACCCAGAGAGTATCCCACTCCGGGCCGGGTAGATCGTCTGTGTGATACAAGCGAAAATAGTCAAATTCGCAGTCCTCGCCGTTATGCGGTAACAACCGTTTTCCTGCGTAGATAAAGCCGAGCTTTTCGATAACCCGCTGAGACGCCTTATTCTCCGGTTTGGCAAAAGCCGATATTACATCCTGCCCGGCTTTTTCAAACACCCACCAAATCATTGCCTTGCCTGCTTCGGTTGCATAACCGCTGTTTTGATATTCGTCGCCGATATAGCAGCCCATTTCAACGATATTGCCCCATTCCTCTTTCCGGTTGACGAAAATGCACCCGACACATCGTTCATCGTCTTTTCTAATAATCGCAAATAATACGCAGGGCTTGTCTATGCTCCATAATTCCTTGTTGACATAGCGAATCCAGTCGAACGCGGCTTCCTCAGTGTCTTTCACCATTTCAGGCATGAAGTGCGCTACTGACGGTTGTTTGCTATTATAACTGGCCATCGCCGCGTCGGTTTCTACGAACGGACGCAGGATCAAACGTGCGGTCTCGATTTTTAGATTTTGCATATGTAAAACTCCTTATTATTTGTTATTGAAGTAGCACTCCACTTCTTCTATCGTGGAAAATTTTAATGGGTGTAACCCATTTTCATGCAACAGGGTTTCAAACGCCGTCTGGTGCGCATGAGCGGCGGCAAGGATTTTATCCAAATCTTCGCTGTCATATGCCGCGATCATAGTAGTCGCGCTTGATTTTATCAATCAAGACGTTTGCTAGTTTTAGTAAATCCATAACATCCTCCACAAAATAAAAATCCCTTTCCGTTTCGGAAAAGGATTGAAAATCACAATAAGATACAAGGGTAAGCTATCCCCGCTCCCAATGACTGCCATCAATCCAATTCCAACAAAAACCAAGCCCTGCTCATCACTGGACTTCAACGTTTTTATCGACTGCGAATTGGATTAGCGAAACATCGGTACACCCCGCTTTCGATTGATATTTGTAGCATAACAGAGAATTGGCTAAAATACAAGAAGAACCTTGTCAAGAAGAACATTGTTTTGATTTTTGTGAGTCTTTTGCTAATAATCCCCGCTACACAAAACTACTCCTTGAAAAACTTGTTCTAAAGCATTGGCATAACTACTTCAACACGGGCGCGGTCAGCCCGGACGCGCCGGAATACATCCAAAAAGCGGGCAGGATAATTGATTTCGTGAATCTGACGGAGGAGGAGAGGACCGTGGCAAAATCGCTCGAACGCGCCCAAGCGGATTACGATCTGGAAATGTACAGCTCATATATGGACGGTGTTGCGGAGGGTGTGGCTGAAGGCTTTGCTTACGGCGTGGCTGAGGGTGTGGCTGAGGCGCAGATCAAGAAGCGAATGGAAAGCCGGGGTGGCTGCACCATTGTGAGCATTGCATGGCTTGCATAAGCTGGTGTCCTGCCAAGGCCATTGATTACGGCGAGCGTACACCCTCGAGAAGGCGGTATCATAATCCGCGCATAAAAGTGGAGGAGCTGGTTCGTCAGCAAGGAGAGTGATGCCGCTTGATGAAAGATACCCGGCTTTGCTTTTTGGTCAATCCGTCACCTTGCCATACATTTTGAAATAGAAAAAACGGTGTGCTAAACACATGTGCTAAACACACATGTGCTAAACTTACTATTGACAATTCTAAACAATGTGCTATATTAATCATATAAAAGCTGTGGCGAAACACAGTTTGGGCTGGTCGAAAGACCCTGGTCCACCGCAGGCGGGGGTATCCCCCGCCGCTTTTATTGTGCGAGGTGATGATGTTGGACCGAAAACTGAGCATTTTTGTGGACGAATCCGGTGATTTTGGTTCATATCAGGCGCACTCCCCGCACTATATCGTTGCAATGCTTTTTCACGATCAGCGGAACGAAATAGGCAATGCAGTTAAGTTGTTGGACTCTCAAGTTAAAAACTTGGGTCATGAGCCGCACGCCCTACACACCGGTCCCATTATCCGCAGAGAAAGCAACTACATCAACTTAACTGTTGATGAGCGGAAGAAGTTGCTTAACGCGCTGGTCCACTTTTGCCGCCACGTCGATGTGAAGTACACTATATTACATGTCGATAAAAAAGAATGCAGAGATATAATTGATTTGACAGCCCGTATTTCCAAACAGATCCGCTCTTTTGTGGATAAGCACGAACTGTTCTTGCGAGCATTTGATGAGATTACCGTATACTATGATAATGGCCAGATTGAGTTGACACAGATATTAACATCCACATTGAGCGTTTTATTATCAAATATATCCTTTCGACGTGTAAAGCCTTCTGAATACAAGCTATTTCAATTGATAGATATGTTCTGCTCACTTGAACTGACTGCGCTTAAATTCGATCTTAAAATACCATCACGGTCTGAACTGGAGGTTTTCCACAACACTAGCGAATTCAAAAGAGATTACTTAAAGAAAATCCGAAAAAAGCGTCTGGAATAACAACGGCCACAGTTAGCCCGAAGTGGTATAAAAGAATACCGCGTAAACACGCATCGCACCACGCACGATCTTATCCTTGTGAAACATCAGAATCGTCCCTCTGGCCTATCCCTCTGGCCTACCCATGTTCCACTAGTTGCACTTGAGCAGGATTTTTGGATAGATCGATTTATGGAACATTTCTATCGCGTCCATGCCGTCAGCCAGATCGAATATTTTACCGATGATCTTGTCGGTCTGAAGCCTCGGCAGAAGGTCGATTGCCCTGTGCATTATGCTTGGATGAGTGAACACTGTTTGTATGCGCCCTTCCTTCATATAGAGCTCATGGAGGTTCAGCGGCATCTCGTAAGTTGGCGGGAAGACGGCGAAATAGGTCACTGTGCCACATTTTGCAAGGAGCTTCAGGCATGGCGGGGCTGCTGCCGGGACGCCCGAGACTTCAAACACATGGTCATAGCCTTTGCCATCGGTGATCTCCATTCCCCTGGCGACGAGGTCTTGCCCGACGGGGTCGATGGCGTATTGTGCGCCCATCGATAGGGCATTTTCACGCTTTTGCGGGACGGGGTCGGATACCGTGATCCTAGAGGCTCCGGTGTGGATGACCATGTCGAGCAAAATTGACCCGATTCCGCCGATGCCCGACACCAAGACGGTCTGGCCGTGGCGGATCGGCGAGAGGTCCATGGCGCGGATGACGCAGACGGACGGCTCGGCGAGGGCATATACGCGCATGTCCGCATCGTCCGGCACTTTGTATATCCCGGTCACCGGCACGACAGCGTATTCAGCATATGTGCTGAACATTCCGCCGCTTCTGCAATATTGGTTCAGCCCGTTTTTGCAGTTTTCGCATTTCCCGCATGGGGCGCCGGGATACATGACGACTTTGTCGCCGACTTTGAGGCCGCTATTTTCCGTGTCGGGGCCCATTTCAGAAATGATTCCGGAGCCTTCGTGGCCCAGCCCCTGACCGCCTTCCCTGAGCCTTGCGCCCATCGCGCCCATCGTGACCATGTGGATGTCCGTCGCGCATATCGCGGCGTATGATATCTTCACCTTAACGGTGCCCGGCCTGACTTCCGGGATTGGAGCGTCTATGAGTTCGATTTTGTTCGGTCCTGTCCACCATATTGCTTTCATTGTTGACATTTCTGATTCCTCCTATTATTATCGGTAATTGGTGTTGGCTATTTTTTCGCCGAAATTTTGTTCGATAATCCTGTGCGTTTGGATTGGAGGCATGCGAATGGTATTTTTGGAGAGCCCAAGCAATGATCCGTATTTTAATCTTGCGCTTGAACAGCATGTCTTCGATAATTTTGACAATGCTGAAGAGTACCTTATGCTTTGGCAGAATGACAGCGCCGTGGTATTGGGGAAAAACCAGAACGCACTTGCGGAGGTCGACCCAACGTACATCAGCGAGCACGGCGTAAGCGTCGTCCGCAGGCTGTCAGGCGGAGGGGCCGTATATCATGATCTGGGCAATGTCAATTATTCGTTCATCGTCAACATCGGAGAGCTCCGCGAATATGATTTTTCATCGTTTGTCGCTCCTGTTCTTGGCGCGTTGGAGAGCCTTGGCGTTGATGCGAGGGTGGCCGGCAGGAACGACATCACAGTCGATGGCAAGAAGATTTCAGGCAACGCGCAGTATATCAAGGGCGGCCGCGTCCTGCACCACGGCACGTTGCTTTATGACACGGATTTGTTTGCGATGCGGGGCGCTTTGGCGGCGCCGAAGGGGCTGCCGCAATCCGGTGCGGCCGCGTGTGCCAGTGATGCTGAGCGTTCCAGCGCTGCCGAGCATTCAGACACTGCTGAGCGTTCCGGCGATGCAGCACGCTCCAGCGCTGCCGCACGTTCCAGCGCTGCCGCACGTTCCAGCGCTGCCGAGCATTCAGACACTGCTGAGCGTTCCGGCGATGCAGCACGTTCTGACGCTGCCGCACGCTCCGGCGCTGCAGCACGCTCCGGCGGGACCGCGTCTGTCAGGAGCTTCGTGGCGAACATCAGGCCATACATGTCTCGAAATATGCCGACGAAAGATTTTTATAATGAGTTGCGCAAATACTTTATAAAGAAGTATAATATGGGCGAACGCGCTCTCTCGTCCGACGACATCGACGCCGTTCGGGAGCTGCGGACCGCCGTTTATGATAAATGGGAGTGGAACTACGGGCGCTCCCCGCAATGCAGCATAAGGAAAGCAAGGCGCGTTGAGGGTTGCGGCAACATTCAGGCGCACATGGATATTTCGGAGGGGCGCATTATTGATGTTGAGTTCTATGGCGACTATTTCGGAAGCGGCGACACGAGCGAGCTTGTTACGAGGCTTGTAGGCAGGAAGGTCGTCGAGGCCGATTTACGCGATGCCATATCCGGCTTCGACGTCGGGCGTTGCTTTCATAATCTCGACAACGACACGCTCGTTTCGTTGATATGCGACTGATGCGCGCGGCGTCCGGGCTGCGGGGGGCGGACCCCCCACGTTAAGACAAGCCGAGCTGCGGTGTGCGGAGTCCCCACGTTAGGACAAGCCGGGATGCGGGTGCGGAACCCCCACGCGAGGACAGTCAATTTTGGAAGGTGGGCATATATGCTATATAAAACATCGGGAACGTGTTCGAGGGCCATCGAGGTCGATGCGGCCGACGGGGTCATAAAGTCGGTCGTTTTCATCGGCGGATGCGAAGGGAACCTGCAGGGGATTTCGCGGCTCGTCGAGGGCATGTCCGTCAGCGAGGCGGTGTCCCGTCTCGAAGGCATCAGATGCGGGCGCAGGCCTACATCCTGTCCGGACCAGCTTGCGAAGGCTCTGCGGGAGCTGTAGCCCGCGGCTTCGCCGCGCTCTCCTTCAAGGCGACCGATCTGTTGAAAACGGGCTTGCCGGGCTTTGAGTCCTTGCTGTCGACAGTGAAGTACCCCAAACGCAGGAACTGGAAGGTGTCGTGCGCCCCGGCCGTCTCGAGCGCCTTCTCTGCCTTGCAGCCAAGCAGCGTCTCAAGCGACATCGGATTGAGCAGCTCCGTGAAGTCCTTTCCCGGGCCGTCGGGGTCGGGGTCCGTGAACAGATTATCGTAGATGCGCACTTCCGCGTCGACGGCGGAGAGCGAGTCGACCCAGTGAATCGTGCCGCGAACCTTACGCCCGTCCGGCGTCGTGCCGCCGCGTGTTTCGGGGTCGTACTGCGCTTTGACGAGCGTTATGTCGCCGCTCGCGTCGGTTTCGTACCCGGTGCATTTGACGATATATGCCGATTTCAGCCTGACCTCGCTGCCGAGCGAGAGACGGTTGTATTTTTTTGGCGGATCGAGCATGAAATCGTCGCTTTCGATCCATATTTCCCGGGAAAAGCTGACGTCGCGGGTCCCGCTGTTCTCATCTTCGGGATTGTTCTCGACCGCGAAATGCTCGGTTTTGCCATCGGGGTAATTCTCTATCACAAGCTTGAGCGGGCGCAGGACGACCATGGCGCGCGGCGCATGGGCGTTCAGCTCCTCGCGCAGGCAATGCTCCAATAGTGCGTATTCTATGGAGTTTGACGTTTTTCCGACTCCGATCCTGTCGCAAAAATCGCGTATCGACCCGGGCGTGTAACCCCTGCGGCGCAATCCGCACAGCGTGGGCATGCGCGGGTCGTCCCACCCGTCTACGTATTTCTCTTCGACAAGGCGGCGCAGCTTGCGTTTTGACATGACGGAATAGTTGATGCTGCGGCGGCCGAATTCGATCTGCCTCGGGCGGCTCGGGACGTCGGTGTTGGCGATGACCCAGTCATACAGTGGGCGGTGGTCCTCGTATTCCAGCGAGCACAGCGAATGCGTGATGCCTTCGAGCGCGTCCTGAATCGGGTGCGCGAAGTCATACATGGGGAAGATGCACCATTCGGTGCCCTGGCGATGGTGCTCGATATATCTGATGCGATATAGGACGGGGTCGCGCATGTTGAAGTTGCCGCTCGCAAGGTCGATTTTGGCCCTTAACGTCATTGCGCCTTCGGGGAATTCGCCGTTTTTCATGCGCTCGAAGAGGTCGAGGCTCTCCGGCGCGGGGCGTTCCCTGTAGGGGGAGGTGGCGGGGACGCCGACGTCGCCGCGCATGGTCTTGAACTCCTCCGGAGTCAGTTCGCAAACGTATGCCAGGCCTTTCATTATGAGGCCAACCGCGAGCTCGTATGTTTTCGGGAAATAGTCCGAGCCGTAATAGAAGCGGTCATCCCAGTCGTATCCGAGCCAGTGTATGTCTTCTTTGATCGCATCGACGAATTCTTCGTCTTCTTTTGCGGGGTTCGTGTCGTCCATGCGCAGATTGCACAGGCCGCCGTATTTTTCCGCAGTGCCGAAGTCGATGTTGAGCGCGTAGCAGTGCCCGATGTGGAGGTATCCGTTCGGCTCAGGCGGGAAGCGCGTGTGTATGCGCTTGCCTTCGCTTCTGCCTCCGGGGGCGAGGTCTTCGTCGATGAATGCGTGGATGAAGTTTTTTGTTGATTCTTCCATATTGTTTGCTCCTGAGTATTCTCGTGTCTATTCAAGACCTTGCGCTACCGGTCTTGAATAGAAACATATTTTCCGTAATATTCACACTTTTCTTACAAATTGTCGCAATCATGTGGTATACTGCCAACGTGGCTACGCCCACAACCCCAATGCCGCACGCTATAACTCATTAGAGCGCCGCGCGCAAGATGCCGAGAAATAGAAGGGGATGACAGTTATTATGCCTGATGCCATAGTCGTCGGCGGGGGTCCCGCAGGGCTGTCGGCCGCCATAACTTTGAGGCAGCGCGGCAACAGCGTGGCCGTCGTGACGACCGATGCTGCGGCGAGCGGGCTATACAAGGCGCGCAAGGTCGATAATTACCCCGGTCTGCCGGGGCTATCGGGCGCCGAGCTGCTTGAGAGGTTTTTGGAGCACGCGCGAGGCGTCGGCGTGGAATTCATGGCCGGGCAGGCCACATCTGTCTTACCGATGGGGGAGACGATTGGCGTGGCCTTCGGATCTGAAGTCCTGACTTCCGCCTGTGTCATTTTGGCTACAGGAGTCGCGCAGACATCGCTGTTCGACGGCGAAGAAGACTTTTTGGGGCGCGGCGTTTCATATTGCGCGACTTGCGATGGGATGCTTTATCGCGGGAAGCGCGTGTGCGTGGCTTGCCTTGCGCCTCATGCCGATGATGAGGCCGAGCATTTGCGGGCGATCGGCTGCGACGTCGTGGCGATTTCGCCGAAGGACATGAGAATCATCGGGGATGAGTTTGTGTCCGCTGTCGTCGCGGACGGCGTCGAGATCGCATGCGATGGCGTTTTCATCATCCGCAGTACCGTCGCGCCGCATCTGTTGGTCGCAGGCATCGACACCGAGGGCGGCTACATACGCGCGTCTGCCTCCGGCGAGACGAGCATCGCGGGGGTTTTTGCGGCAGGCGACTGCGTCGGGCCGCCGCTGCAGGTCGCAAAGGCCGTCGGTCAAGGGCTTTCTGCGGCGTTGTCGGCATCGGAGTATATCGCGAAGAGATGATATCGGAGTATATAGCTAAGAGATGACATCGGAGTATATCGCGATGTGATGACATCGAAGTATATCGCGATGAGATGACACCGAAGTATATAGTAAGAGATTACATCTTGGTATTTCACAATATATTTGGAGGTTATTTATGAGCATTCTACATTTGACGTCTTCGGATTTTGACACAGTGATCGGAAACGGCCATACGCTCGTGGATTTTTGGGCGTCTTGGTGCGGCCCGTGCAAGATGGTCGCGCCGGTCATCGAGCAGTTGGCGGAGGAGTATGACGGGAAGATGACGGTCGCCAAGGTCGATGTCGATGCCGAGGGGAATCTCGCCATGCGGTATAACGTGCGCAACATTCCCACGGTGGTATTGTTTGCTGACGGCGCGGAGGTGAGGCGCTTTGTGGGCGCGCAGCCGATTGAGGCGTATAAGGCGGGGATCGGCGTGCTGGCATGACGGTTTGCCGGCCTGACGGTTTGCTGGCCTGACGGTTTGCTGGCCTGACGGTTTGCTGGCATGACGGTTTGCTGGCCTGATGGCTGGTGGATGTAAGCGTTGCTGCACAGACACCGGCGTATAAGGCGGGGATTGGCGTGCCGGCCTTGGCATCCGACGATCAAGCGCTTATGCTAGGGTCAACGTCGGAGGTCAGGAGCGATTCCGTCTGCTATGGCATGTCAGGGTCGACGTCGGGGAGCAGGAGCGATTCAAGCGACATCAGCTCGCCGAGTTCAAGGCTCAAAAGATGCTTTATCGGGACTGCGAGATTCAGATTTTGGCCGTATGAGAACGAGCTTGACGTTACGCCCACGACCTGGCCGAGCGTGTTAAGCAACGGGCTGCCGCCGCTTCCGAACGAAATCGGAGCCGTGAACTGAATGAGCTGTTCGTTGCCGACCTCGCGATTGACGTTTGAGACGATGCCGGCTGACATCGAGTTGATGTATGAAATCGGGCTGCCGATCGTATAGACATCGTTGCCTGTTTCAAGCATGTCCGAATCCCCGATTATCAGAAAGCTCCGCCCGGCGCCAGCGGGGCCGGGCACGGTATTTGCGCCAGACCCGGCAACAGAGCCAGACCCGGTATTTGCATCGGACCCGGCAGCGGAGCCAAGCCCGGCATTTGCAATGGTCTCGCCAGCTGCGCCAGACCCGGCGTCCTCACCGAATCCGACATCGGACCCGGCAGCGGCTTCAAGCTCAAAGATGATGAGGTTGAACTCTTCGCTGATCGCGCGGACGCCTTTCATTTTCATGACATCGCCGCTATATAGCGTGATATCCGCGCTCACAGCGCCGTCAATGACATGGCGGTTTGAGACGGCAAGGCCGGACTCCGAAATGAAGAACCCGCTCGATGTCCTGATGGATTTTCCATCGGCATCGAACGTCTCTATCATAAAAACAGCGTCGCAGTTACGCTGGAATATCAGCTCAGCCGGGATTTTTGACGCGATGCTGAAGCTCACGCGCGAATAAGGATCTGCCAGGCGGACCATGACGGCGCATGCCTCGGCGCGCGTGATGTTGGCATTTGGGAAAAACGTCCCGAAGCGGTCGGAACCGGACAACACGCCGCTGCGGTATAAAGCGTACACGGCGTCGCGGTAGCCCGCGTCGTGCGGGACGTCGCAAATGCCGAAATTGTTTATTTCGTTGATTATGGCGAAAGCTTCGGGAGGCAGCGCGCTATAGACCAGCTCCGCAAAGCCGGCGCGCGTGATGGGGACCGCGCTGCCGACATATGATGAGAACGCCGGGACATATTCCGTGAAATCGGCCGTCCCCATAAGAAAAACGCTGCGAAGCCTCGCCGCCAACGTCGCAGCGTCAGAGCGCGTGAGAAGCCCGCCCGGATCGAACTTGTCCGGGCTTTTGCCTCGTATTAGGCCGTAATTATACGCATCCTCGACGTAACTGGCGAACCAATCCGTTTCGCTCACGTCGAGGAATTGTCCGGCGGTGTAATCGCCTGTATACTCAAAGTTGCCAAAACCGGCGGATACCGAAGGCGGTTCTGCCAAAGAAGCCAACAGCATGGCCGACGCAGGCGGTGCCGCAAATGAGGCCAAGAGCGTGACCGCCGCGACGGCCGATATGAATTTAACGAAAACTTTCATCTAGCGTCAGAGATTACTCCTTTCGAGCAACATCGCCTTGATTACGGCGACAGCGCCATCGATCCCTGAGAAAGAGCTATTTATGACAAGATCATAATTCTCTATGCTGCCCCATTGGCGGCTGGTATAATATTTATAGTAATTGATGCGGCTCTTATCGATCTTTTTGATCCTGTCGAGAGCGTTTTGCTGCGGCAGGTCATAATGCTCGACGGCATGGCGCACGCGGTCATCGAGATTGGCGCGGATGAATATGGCTATCACATCAGGCTCGTTGCGCAAGATATAATGCGCGCAGCGTCCAACGATGACGCAGCTCCCTTGCGAAGCAAGCTCCTTGATGACGGCCGATTGGGCGAGGAAAACCTTGTCTGTGACAGGGGTGTCGTAATACGATATGGAATCATAGCTGGAATAGGCGGAGTATTTCAGGTTGTGCAGAAAAGTGTTCGGGATGCTCTCATCGCTTTTCTCGATGAAACCTGCGGACATCCCGCTTTTTTGGGCTGCCATTTGAATGATTTCCTTGTCATAAAACGGTATGTCGAGTTCCTTTGCAAGAAGCTCGCCAATGTGTCTTCCGCCGCTGCCGTATTCGCGGCTGATCGCGATAATGTGCTTGTCCATATTTGTACCTCCATCGCTAAACAAGATATAATTTGCGCGTGCTAAAACAGGTGCTGTTATAATGCGAGGGATCATCTGAAAAATAATAATGCAATACGAATGTCAGTATGATATACTGTCGTTGCGTTTTTCCTATATAAATAATATATACTGATGAAATGGGCTTGTCAAGAAGCAAATTCAAATGGGGTGAGGGTTGCATATGCTATTTGACTCATATGGAGAATATGTCTTTTACGACGGGGCCATGGGCACGATGCTGCAAAGACGCGGGCTCGAGCCCGGGCTAAGGCCGGACGTGATGAACATTACCGCTCCCGACGTTGTCGAGGGCGTGTACCGTCTGTATCTCGAAGCGGGCAGCGAGATCATTTGCACGAACACGTTTGGCGCGAATGCGGACGCGCTGCGCCATACCGGGCATTCGCCTGAGGACATCATTGCCACCGGCGTTTCGATAGCGCGGCGAGCGGCGGAGCGGGCCTTCGAAGAAAACGTTATTCGCAATGGCGTGGGCGGCTCTGCTTCCGCAACGACGCGCGCTGCCAAAGTCGCGCTCGACATCGGGCCGATAGGCAAACTCATGGAGCCGATGGGCGACCTTGAATACGAAGGCGCTTATGATCTTTTTAAGCAACAGGCGATAGCGGGGGAGAATGCCGGTGCCGATTTGGCGGCGATCGAGACAATGAGCGACATCACGGAGATGAAGGCCGCAATATCGGCAATCGTCGAGAACACGAATCTGCCTGTTTTCGCAACCATGACTTTTGGCGCTTCGGGGAAAACATACCTTGGCTTTTCCGCTGAGGATTTTGCGAAAACTGCCGAATCGGCGGGCGCTGACGCCATCGGAATCAAC
>JGI24702J35022_10001219_pt1 | contig 16002 bp, 18 predicted proteins | sample TergutTh196P4_FD_35022 | JGI IMG/M metagenome (IMG submission 35022)
CCCCGCCGACGTATTCTATCACGGCTCGCATGACCTCGTGCGCAGAGACCTCGTCCCCGTACCTTATGTTCACGCACCGCTTGCCGACGGTGCAGCCCGGCAACCGCCCCGCCAGAGCCGACACCAGCCCCTCGTCGTGGAAATGCACGGAGAAATGCCCCTTCGCAGCGGACACGGCGACGTACCCGTCGCACAGCTTCGCCCCGAGCCTCCACATCGGCATGCCGTAGCACATCGTCGGCTCCATCCGGGGGAACTCCGCGGACATGGCGTCCATGAAGCGTGCCACGGCCCTCGCCCCGTCCCCGCTCAGGCCGCCGACGTACCCGCTGACCGTGGCATCGCCCATTACAACAGATCCTCCTCATGCGCCGGGTTGCCCATAGCTCTGTTTCGCGAACTCCCTGATGATGAACGTATTCCCTACCTGCCTCGCGCCCGTCACCAGAAGGCATTCCCTGTTCTTCTCATTCTTCCATCGCGCAAGGACATCCATGAACTTTCTTTTCAGCATGAGGCTCCACCGTGACCCAGGATCCGTCCTGACATGTACAGCAAAGAGTCCGTATACATAATTTCGCCTATAGATTTCATAAAAATGACACTTTTAGGAGTATGATTTTTTTATTTTTTACTATTTTTGGTTATGTGGAGGTTCGACCAGGGTAGCGCAGGGGTGTCCCGGACGCCTGAATGAGCCTCATCGCATGGCGCATCCAAGCTCGTACACCGAGGCAGTCAGCACGCCCCTGGCAATCGAGCGCCGCCACTGGGTCGCCTGGCTCTTTCAGCTAGTATTAAGTAAAGAGGACACGGTGGCAGTATACAAGACTGTCCTAGCGGATATCCAAAAAAGACAAAATGGGAGAGATACCGATGGCGCAAAAAAGCTTACTGATAATCGCGGCTCTTCTCGTTGCGGCGGCGGTCGTCGTCGCAGCGGTGGCGATGCCGAGGGGCACTTCTCAGGATCCTCAGGATCCCTACAGCTGGTGGGCCGCCCCTGCCGTCCCGCCGATGGGGGCGTTCGACGTCGTAGGGCCGCGCGGCAACAACTACGACGACCCGGCGGACGGGATCTACGTCTCCCCCAGCGGCGACGACCAGACGGCGGACGGCTCCATCAGCCGACCATATAGGAGCATCAACACGGCTTTGGGTGCCGCCGAACGAGGCGACACCATAGTCCTGCGCGGAGGCGTCTATAAGGAGGGGCGCGACGTCCGCATCCAAGTGTCGGACATCACCATAAAGTCCGCAAAGGGCGAATTGGCGGTGATCGACCTGACCACCTTCGACCCTGGGCGCGGCGAGGACTCGGCGATCGAGTTCTATGCCGAGGACAGGGACGGCGACCCCGTGTCGAACTGCCTGCTGCAGGCCGTGGAGGTGATGGGGGGGTACTACGCCGTCAACTTCGAGACCAAATGGGAATGGGGCCAGAAAGACCGGAGGGGGGCGCACGACATCATAATCGAAGACTGCGTGCTGCATGACTCCAAGAACGACGTCGTCAAAGTGAAGCCGGGCTGCGACAACATAACCATCAGGTACAACGAGATATACAACTCGGGGCGGGAACACGTCTCCAATCCGGATTTTATAAAAGGGGAATGCAACTCCGAGGGCATAGACAACGTCAACGGCGACAACATGAAGGTACAGAACAACTACATCCATGACATCTGCTCCAACGCGGTCTACGCCAAAGGGGGCGCGGTCGACTCGCTTATCGAGAACAACCATATCGAGCGCGCCTACGGGGCCGGGATCATGGTGGGGTTCGACACGAGCCCGCAGTACTTCGACACATCCGTGAACCCGTGGTACTATGAGAACATCGGGGGCGTGGTGCGCAACAACCTGATCATCCACACGGGCTGGGAGGGCATAGGCCTGTACGGCTCCATGTACGCCCAGATATACAACAACACGCTGGTCGACGTGAACTATGCCCAGAACTACCACAGCGCGATCTACTTCGGCCTGACCTACCAGGACTGGGAGAGTTACGCCAAACGCCCGGCCAACGTCAGCCCCGACATCCACCACAACATCGTGAGCCAGCCCGCCACGTTCACCCAGCGCCCGATGGTTGAGATCCGCCAGTCCTCAGACCTCGGCGGGATGTCGGCGCTGTCCGGCAACCCCACGATGAGCGAGAACTGCTATTACATCGACAGCAAAACAGCGGGATTCGTGGACATGCGGTCTGCCGGCACGGTTCCGAACATGGGGCTCGCCCAATGGAAGGCCCACATCGGAGGCGACGACGGCTCGATAGAGGCCGACCCAGGCCTCAACGCGAGCTATAAGCCCACCAACCCCCTGTGCGCGGGCATGGGGTGCAACCTCCCCTGAGCCCTGGCTGGAAAGCCAGGCGCGCGCACGGCGGGCCCGGCCCCCCGGCGTCCGTGTGCGTCAGGGGGGTCGAACAGACCTTCTGCTGTAGCTCATCAGCGCCACCGCCACCGACGCCACCGATATCGCCGTGAACACCAGGAAGGCCTCGCTCAGCCCGTGCTCGAACATCGCCAGGGCGGCGTCGCTGACCGTGCCGCCGCCGAAGAATATGCTCTGCATGTCCTCCGGGCTCAGCCCTGCCAGGACGAGCGGGAACGCCACGGCGAGGCTGAACATCGTGCCGGTGTTGCGGAGCATCATCCTCGTGCCAGACGCCGTTCCGCGATGCCCCGGGGGGACGGACGTCATGACGGAGCTCGCGTTGGGCGACGCGAACAGCCCCCCGCCGACACCGATGAGCACCATGAGCGCAGCCACCTCCCACAGCGGGGTGCCGCTATCGATGAACGCGAGCCCCGCCAGGGCGGCGGTCGTCAGCGCCAGCCCCGCCAGGGTCAGCGACCTCGGCCCGTAGGCGTCCGACCATTTGCCGGAGAGCGGCCCCACGATCATCATCGGCAGACCGCTCGGTATCAGGAGCAGGCCGGCGGTCAGGGCGTCCATGCCGCACGGCCCCTGGAAATAGAATATGAGCAGGAACGTCGCCGCCCCCATGCAGAGCCCGTTCAGCAGGTTGACGAGGTTCCCCACAGCATATGTCCTGTTGCGGAAAAGGCGCAGGTCCATCATGGGGTACGCGGCATGCGACTCGATGATGAGGAACGCCGCCATGCCGGCCGCCCCGACCGCTGCCGTGGCATATGCCGTGAACATGAGGCCCGGGTCGCCGAAGGACACGTACGTGAGGGCGGTGAGCACCCCGAACAGGCCTATGAAGAATGCGACAGTGCCGGCCCAGTCGAACCTCTGCCGCCCCGCCACCCACTCCGGCTCCCTGAGGCGGTACGCGGCCCAGGCCATGCCGAAGAGGCCCAACGGGACGTTGACCAGGAATATCCATTCCCAGCCCAGCGGCGCGAGGACGCCCCCGACCACGGGGCCTACGACTATGCCGGCCGCCGCCGCGACCTGGTTGACCCCCAGCCCGAACCCCAGCCTCCTCCTTGCGAACGCGTCGGTTATCATCGCGGTGCTGTTGGCGAGGAGCATGGCCCCTCCCGCCGCCTGGACGACCCTGAACCCCACCATGTCCCACCCGCCCAGCGCAGGGTTGGACAGCCCGCAGAGGAGCGACCCCAGGGCGAACACCCCGAAGCCGAGCACGTACATCCTCTTCCGCCCGAACATGTCGGACGCCCTCCCCAGGACAGGCACCAGTATGGTCGTGACCATCAGGTACACGAGCAGGACCCAAAGCAGGGTCATGAACTCCATGCGCAGGTCCCTCATGAGCTCCGGGAGGACGATCAGCAGCGCGGAGCCCTGGACCGTCGCGAGGAGCGCGCCGACGGTGGTGACCGAAAGGACAGTCATGGCGTAGCTGTCCTGCCCCCTCTGTTCGGCGGCAGTGTCCGAGGCTCCTGTGGCATCGCTGTCCGGTATTGTATCATCTTCTGGCGGCTCCACTTGCACGGGGACGGGCGCTTGGCGCATGTCCCCTGACCGTATGAGAACCAGTAGCCGGATACTCCCAGCCCGGTAATAAACATTTGTTCCGCTGTGCCCGAGGCGGCGCATGGGCAGCGGCCCGCTCCGGAGGAAGAAACGTTTATAAGCGTGGCACGGCTGCGGGCTGAGGGCGGCCCCTGGAACGCATCCCAGGGGTCTGCCCCAGGTGAAGGAGGCCGAGGACATGGGCAAACGGATCAACGCGACGTTCTATGCGCACAGCAAGTTCGTGTACACACGCAAGGAGGGGTTTCGGGTGGTGTACGACCCGGACGGCTACCTGTACTCCGACGGCACGTACAGGACGAAGATGCTCCCCGAGGACCTCCCGGAGTGGTTCGTCGAAGGGCGCGTGTACAAGCACCATGGATATGTGTCGGCGAAAGGGGTCAAGCATCTGGTCTACATCCCGAACTACTTCGTCGACTACCACATGTACAAGGACGACGCCCTCTACATCTCGTACAACGAGAGGATCGAGCGGAGAAACACCCACAGTATGTTCGACTGGGAAGGGTACGACCATCTGATCTGGGGCAACATGATAGTCCGTTTCGTGGAGGCAGCAGAGAAATACTCGGGGTACGACGTGACGGACATCAGGGTTGAGCTCGAGCGTAAAAAGGAATGGTATTTCGAGAACAATCCTGGAGAGGCGGCCCTATACCGGGGGTGACGGGATGCCCCCGTCCATCCGGCGGGCATCATAGGGGTCAGGAAGGGAAAGTTTGATATATCATATCTGTTATTATCAAAAAGATAATAACATAGGCGGGAACCACCGATGGACAGCATATTCGACTACGAGCACCCGTTCGTCTGTACCGACGCGGCGATCTTCACGATAAAGACGGAAGAATCGGACAACTACAGGAAGCTGCCGGGGACGAGCCTGCAGATACTGCTCTACAAGAGGGCGACCGACCCGTACATGGGGAGGTGGTGCCTGCCGGGCGGCTTCCTGGACATAGACGAGACGCCGGAGGATAACATCCGCCGGAAGGTCTCCGAGAAGTCGTACGTGGGCGAGTGCCGGCTGGAGCAGCTCCACACCTTCTGCGACCCGGGCAGGGACCCCCGCGCGAGGGTGATATCGATAGCGTACCTGGGCCTCATGAGCGAGGCCGAGTCCACGAGGTACGAGGACAAGGCGGCATGGTTCTCGGTCAGGCCGGCCGACGGGTCGCTGGCGTTCGAGAGGGACGGGCTCCTGCTCACAGGCGCGGACATCGGGTTCGACCACCTGGCGATCATAGAGGCCGCCCTGGGGAGGATGCGGTCCGGGGCCCCCTACACGGACATCGTGTTCGACCTCCTGCCGGAGGAGTTCACCCTGACTCAGCTGCAGAACGTATACGAGGCGATCCTGGGGAGAAGGGACCAGACGGCCAATTTCCGGCGCAAGGTCATAGACATGGTGCAGGAGACGGACAACTACACGAGCGACAAGGGGCACCGCCCTGCGAGGCTCTATACAAAAAAACAGGAGGTCAAGCAATGAAGAAACTCTTAGTGGTGGTGGACATGCAGAACGATTTCATCACTGGGGCGCTAGGCTCGCCGCAGGCGCAGGCGATCGTGCCTTCGGTGAAGGAGAAGATAGAGATGTACAGGAGGAACGGCGACGACGTCCTTTTCACAAGGGACACGCACGGCCCCGAGTATCTCGAGACACAGGAAGGAAGGCTCCTGCCCGTGGCACACTGCATCGAGGGCACGGACGGGCACTCGATCGCCGACGGGCTGTACGCCGAGGGGGACAGGATGGTCGACAAGCCCGCATTCGGCTCGCTTGAGCTAGCGGAAAAGGTAGCCGCCGGCGGGTACGGGGAGATAGAGCTCTGCGGCCTGTGCACGGACATATGCGTCGTATCCAACGCGCTAATCCTAAAGGCGCGGCTGCCGGAGGCCTTGGTGACCGTGGACGCCGGGTGCTGCGCGGGCATAACGGAGGAGAGCCACAGGGCCGCCCTCCAGACGATGAGGATGTGCCAGGTGAACGTGGTGGGAGGGGGATGAGATGATATACACGCTGGAGGAGCTGCAACAGGAGTGCAGGAAGGGCAACAGGCACAGCCTCCTGCTGTTCTACGGGCACACGCAACCGCCCGGCGGCGCGGTCAACCAGGGCTGCCTGAGCCAGTGGTGGATGCGGCCCTTCACCGTCGACGGGGTGACGTACTCGTGCGCCGAGCAGTACATGATGGCCGGGAAGGCCCGGCTGTTCAACGACGAGAAGGCTCTGTCGGCCATCATGTCCGCACGGGACCCCCGGACCATGAAGAGACACGGGCGCTCGGTGCGGGACTTCAAGGATTCCGTGTGGGAGGAGCACCGCCAGCGGATCGTCATGGAGGCGAACAGGGCGAAGTTCGGCCAGAACCCGGACCTCCTGGCCTTCCTGCTGGGGACGAAAGGCCGCATACTGGCCGAGGCCAGCCCCAGCGACAGGATCTGGGGCATCGGGATGGCGAAGGGCGACCCGGGCGCGGACGACCCCCTGAGATGGCGGGGGAAGAACCTGCTCGGGTTCGCCCTGACAGAGGTCCGCGACGAGCTGATGAAGGAGGGGGCGCGTGATCAAGGTTGACGGCGTCCCTGTGGAGATCGGGCGGTACCCTGACGGGACGCTCCGCCTAGAGGCTGGGGCCGGACCCGGCGGGGCGACGGTGGAATGGCTGTACGAGAGGGACGAGGAGATGGCGCTGTACTTCATAGCAAGGCACCTGCGCGGGCAGTGCGGCGCGGGCAGGATGACCCTGCGAATGCCCTACATCCCCAACGCCAGGATGGACCGAGTCAAGGAGGCAAGGGAGGTGTTCACGCTCAAACACTTCTGCGAGTTCGTGAACCTCATGGGGTTCGACGAGGTCATCGTCAGGGATCCACACTCGGACATATCCCTCTCAATGCTGGATAATGCGGTCGTCGAGCCAGTCGGCGATACGGTCAGGGGGCTGGTCGACAGCCTGCTCGACCCCAGGAGGGACATCGTGTTCTACCCCGACGAGGGGAGCCTCAGACGGTACTCGGCGATGGTCGACTTCCCCTACGCCTACGGGGTGAAGGACCGCGACTGGAACACCGGCAGGATCTCGGGCCTCAAGGTCCGCGGCACCCTGCCGCCTGCCCCTTTCAACGCGCTGATAGTCGACGACATCTCGAGCTACGGCGGCACCTTCCTCCTGTCGGCGAGGAAGCTGAAGGATCTCGGCGCGGGCAAGGTGTACCTGTACGTCACCCACTGCGAGGACTCCATCCTCAAAGGGGAGCTGATAGGGAGCGACCTGATCGATAGGATATACACCACAAAGAGCATCTTCACAGGGGACCACCCCTTGATCGAGGTCATAGGGGGCGCCCCCGATGGATGACGTGAACCCCCTGCTCCTGCTGGACTACTACAAGACCACGCACAGCGAGCAGTACCCGGAGGGGATGACGAAGATCGTGTCCTACTACACCCCCCGCATGTCCCGCATCGCCGGCGAGGACGAGCTGACGATGTTCGGGCTGCAGGCGTTCATCAAGGAGTACCTCATCGGGTCGTTCGACAGGAACTTCTTCCGCAGGCCGAAGGAGGAGGTGCTGAGCGAGTACGAGCGGGTGATCGACAACACCCTCGGGAGGGGCATCGTCGACTACGGGAAGGTGGGGAGGCTCCACGACCTTGGATACCTGCCGATCGAGGTCAAGGCCGTGGACGAGGGCACGCGGGTCCCGGTGAGGGTGCCGATGTTCGAGGTCTCCAATACCCACGAGGGCTTCGCATGGTTGGTGAACACCCTGGAGACCGCGATGAGCTGCTCCCTTTGGCACACGCAGGTCTCGGCGAACGTGGGGTACATGTACAGGAGGATCGTCGACGAGTACTACGCCATGAGCGTCGACGACGACGTGCCGCGCAACCGCGCCCTGGGCGACTTCAGCATGAGGGGGCAGGAGAGCTGCGAGAGCGCCGTCAAGTCGAGCGCAGGGTTCTGCCTGTCGTTCGTCAACACTGCCACGGTCCCCGCCGTGCTGTACCTGGAGAGGTACTACAACTGCGACTGCGGGGCGGAACCGGTCGCGTTCGGGGCCATCTCCACCGAGCACTCGGTGATGAACAGCAACTACGCCGTGGACGGCGACGAGATAACGATGGTGAGGCGGCTGCTGAACGAGATATACCCGGAGAACGGCTTCAGCATGGTGTCCGACAGCTACGACTACTGGAACATGGTGGACGTCGTGATCCCGGAATGCAAGGGGGACATACTCGGGCACAGGGGGTACATAGGCGTGAGGGGGGACAGCGGCGACCCCGTGGGGATCAGCACAGAGACCGTCAGGAGGCTGTGGGGGACGTTCGGCGGGAGCGTGAACTCGAAAGGCTACAAGGTGCTTGACCCCCATGTGAAGGTGATATACGGCGACAGCATCACCCCGCAGAGGGCCGAGAGGATCTACAGTACGCTCGTCGGGGAGGGGTTCGCCTGCAACAACGTGCTGCTCGGCGTCGGGAGCTTCTCCATGCAGTGCCTGGAGCAGGACGGCGTCCTGAAGCCTTTCACGAGGGACACCTTCGGCATAGCGATGAAGGCCACCTACTGCGAGGTCGGGGGCAGGCCGGTGCAGATATTCAAGGACCCCAAGACGGACACGGGGAACTTCAAGAAGTCCCAACGGGGCATGTGCGTCGTCTACCGGGACGGGAGCGGCGCCCTGACGTACAAGGACGGCTACGACTCCGCGACCATCGGGTCGTTCGAGGGCGAGAACCTGCTGAGGCCGGTGTTCCGCGACGGCAAGATGTTAAAGGAGCAGACCCTTCAGGGGATACGCGGCATCCTGCACGGGGGCGGGTTTTGAGTGGTGGACAGAATGTTCGACGCGAAAGAGACGAAGAGGCAGATGGTGGAATGGGTGAGGGGCTACTTCCGCGACAACGGCTCCCCCCTGACGAAGGCCGTCATCGGGATCAGCGGCGGAAAGGACAGCTCCGTGGTCGCCGCGCTGTGCGTAGAGGCGCTCGGCAGGGACAGGGTGCTGGGCGTGCTCCTGCCGCAGGGAGAGCAGGAGGACATCGACGTGGCGTTCGACCTCTGCGAGGCCTTGGGCCTCGAACACGTGGTGATCAACATCGAGGATTCCGTGCGGGGGCTGTACGGTGAGGTGGGGGCCGCAGGGCTGGCCCTCAACGACGTCGCCGTGTTCAACACCCCCGCCAGGATACGGATGGCGGCGCTGTACGCGGTCTCGGGCATCGTGGGCGGGAGGGTGGCCAACACCTGCAACCTCAGCGAGGACTGGGTCGGCTACGTGACGAAGTTCGGGGACTCGGCGGGCGACTTCTGCCCGCTCTCGGACCTGACCGCATCGGAGGTGAAGGCGATCGGCAGGGAGCTGGGGCTCGCCCCGAGGTTCATGGACAAGGTGCCGATGGACGGCCTCTGCGGCAAGACCGACGAGGAGAGCTTCGGCTTCACCTACGATGTCCTGGACAGGTACCTCCGCGAGGGCGTCTGCGAGGACGAGGGCGTTAAGGAGAGGATCGACAGGCTCCACCGCCTGGGCCTCCACAAGATGATGCCCCTGCCGGCGTTCAGGCTGTGCCGCCAAGGGGCTGACTGAAGGGGAGCCGTGGTTGAATATAGCAATGATGGCGGCCCGCGCCACGGCCTGTGTCCTCACGCCCACGAGCTGAAAAGGCGTGCGACGCTCATCTTGAAGTTCTGCCACCGGGTGAGGCTGCCGTACTCCTCCAGGCTGTATTCGGCGCAATATGCCAGATCGTTCAGGAACGCCTCCGCCATCTGCCCCCCTATCCTCTTGGAGTAGACCATCGCGTTCGTCTCGAAATTCAGCGTCATGCTCCTCTGGTCGAGGTTCGCCGAGCCTATGGAGCAGTACTCCCCGTCGGCCACCAGAGTCTTCGAGTGCACGAAGCCGCCTATGTAGCGGTAAACCTTGACGCCGTTCCTCATCAGCTCCCCGGCGTTCATCAGGCTGACCCAGTACACGAAGAGGTGGTCGGGCCTGTCAGGCATGATTATCCTCACGTCGACGCCGGAGCGGGCGGAGAGTATCAACCCCTTCAGCACGTTGTCGCTCGGCACGAGGTAGGGGGTGTGGATGTACAGCGTCCTCTTCGCGGCGCCTATGACCTTGAGGTACTGCAGCTCGATGGGGTTGTTCTTCGTGTCCGGCCCCCCCGATATAAGCTGCATGCCGTCCTCCCCCCGGCTGGCGGGCGCGTCCGCCGAGAAGTACTTCTCCCAGCTCTCCGCGTTCAGGTCGAGACGCCTCTTAGACGCGTACCCCCAGTCCATGAAGAACCTGAGGTTCACCGCCGCCGCGCTCCGCCCCTCTATCCTGATGCCGGTGTCCCTCCACCTGCCCGCCTCGCCCTTGCCGAGGTACTCGTCGCCGATGTTGAACCCTGACACGTACCCCACGGCCCCGTCGATGACCATCAGCTTCCTGTGGTTGCGGTTGTTCTTCTTAGGGCTGAGGAACACCGTCACGGAGCGATGGAACAGCTCGAACTCCCCGCCGGCGGCGCGGAGCTCCTTGATCCTCTTCCCGAGGCCGCTGTTGAAGCCCACTGCGTCCACCATCAGCTTGACCTCGACGCCCGCCCTGGCCCTCTCGATCAGTATGTCCATGAACTCGTTCGAGAGCTTGTCGTTGCGTATTATGTAGTACTCGGCGTGGATGTGCCTCTGCGCCCCCCGCAGGTCGCTGAACATGCGCTCGAAGAACACCTCGCCTTTCAGGTACAGGTCGAGCTTGTTCTCAGAGCTGTAGAACGCGCCCCCCGCATCCATGAGCGACCTCGCGAACCTCGCCTCCTCCTCCTTGTCGGGGGCGGCCTCCCTCCGCAGCTCCCTGATGGAGTCCTCCTTCATCGCGAGGAGGTTCTCGTCAGTGAGGTTCTTGATCGCGAAGTGCCTGCGCCTGTAGAACGTCTGCCCGAAGCAGAGGTAGATGAAGAACCCCACCGCCGGCAGGAGCAGCATGACCGCCGCCCAGAGGGCGATGGCGTACGGGTCGGAGCGCTCGAAGAATATCAGGAATAGGATTATCACCACCGATGCCAGCCACAGTGCCAGTATCACGTAGCCTAGCGCAGTCGCAATAGAAGGGTCCAGAATACCCAATCCCATGCCGCCGTCATGCGCCTTGTAGTAAAAAGATTTTGTTCTCCCCCTCCGCCGTTGGTCGGTTCCATGGGGGCGGGGCCCGTCACATGCCCCAGAAGTGGTCTTCCTTCCTCTTTATGACTATGGTCTCCTCGAGGGTGGCCCTCTCGTCGTCGTTTATGTCGAGGACGGCGAGCTCCTTGGCCGCTGACTCCAGCAGGTCCACGTAGATCACGTCCTCCTCGTTTATCTGCCTGCCCGCCGTGACCCCCTCAATGCCTATCGCGACCTCGTCGCCCTGTTTCGCCTCTTTCAGGGTGTCCTCCCCTGAGTGGATGCTACGAATCTTGCCGGCGTCCCGCCCGTCCGCCCCTATGAGGCGCTCGCCGATCCTTATCCTCCCCGCCAGCACCATCACCCCCACTATCGCGGGCTTGCTCGCCCTGAAAACGCAGTCCGGCAGTATCCTGAACTTGGCGGGGAACGAGAACTCGGACCTCTTGTCGGAGTCTGTCTTCCTCTTGGACTCGTCCTCCCACTCCTGGTAGTCCTCGATCAGCTTGTACACTATCTGGTTGGTCAGGACCTTCACGTCGTGGTTCTCCAGCTCCGCCTCCGCGTCCCTCGTGACCGTGGCGTTGAACCCGAGGATCACATGGTTCGCCTTGTCCCCGTACGCCGCCTCCACCACGTCCCTCCTGGTTATGTCGCCGATGCCGTATTTCCTTATCGGTATCCCGGCGGCCTTCGTCTCGAATGCCAGCGCCTCCAGCGACCCTATCGCGTCGGCCTTGATGGTGATGCCCTTCTCCGATACCTCTATCCTGATGGAGGAGTCCTCCTTCAGTTCCTTGACCGCGGGGTCGTTCGGCCCCTTGACCACCGCGAAGGGCGCGCCCGCTATCACCCCCTCCATGCTCTGGGTGGCTATCTTCACGCCGGCCGCCGCATGCAGGTCCCTCACCGAGTCGAACCTGTCCCTGGGGTCCCTTATCTCGTCCAGGGGCTTCGGCTTCAGTATGGCTTTCACCTTCGTCACGTGCGGCGCGCCGCCCGTCCCGAGGGCGATGGTGTCCCCTTTCGCCAGAGTGCCGGAGTAGAGGATCACGTCCATCGTCTTCCCGAGGCCCTTCTCCTCCTTTATCTCGAGGATCGTACCCCTGCCGGGCCCCTCCCCCTTCTCCAGCTGCTGCTCCAGGAAACGCTGCGCCAGCCCGATCAGCACCAGCAGGAGGTCGGGTATGCCCTCGCCCTCCTTCGCGCTTATGGGGACGAGCGCCACCGTCTTTGTGAAGTCGTCTATCCTGTCGTACCTGTCGGCGGATATGCCCTCGGCCGACAGCTGCGATATGACGTTGTACATCTTCTCGTCGAGCGCATCGAGGGTGTGCCGCTGCTGCGCCTTCTCGGAGAGTATGAACGGCCGGCCGTCCTCCGGCATCCACCCCTGGATCGTGTCTATCTTGTTCAGCGCTATGACGAAGGGGGTCTTGTACTGCCTCAGTATGCGGATCGACTCGACCGTCTGGGTCTTGATCCCCTCCCTGACGTCTATCACCAGGACCGCGAGGTCGGCGAGCGACCCCCCTCTGGCACGAAGCGTCACGAAGGAGTGGTGCCCGGGGGTGTCTATGAAGAGCAGCCCTGGCACGTCGAACCTCTTCTTCCCGACCAGCTGGGCGCACATCTTGTATATGTGGTCGATGGGTACCTCCGTCGCCCCTATGTGCTGGGTGATCAGGCCCGCCTCGCGCGCCTGCACCGAGGTGCCCCTGATCCTGTCGAGGAGCTTGGTCTTGCCGTGGTCCACATGGCCCAGCACGCTGACCACCGGTTGCCTTATAGCCATCCGTTCACGCTCACTGGTGCGCCTGGCGGGTGCTCACTCGTATATCCAGTCGTCGGCCGTCCTTCTGTAGGGGATCAGCTCTTCCGGCTTGAAGAAGATCGATATCTCCCTCGCGGCGGACTGCGGCGAGTCGGATCCGTGTATCAGGTTCATGCCGGTGACCATCCCGAAGTCGCCGCGTATGGTTCCAGGGGCGGACTCCTGGGGGTTGGTCTTGCCCATCATGCCCCTGCAAACCGCGACGGCGTTCTCGCCCTCCAGGACCATGGCGAGGACGGGCCCCGACGTGATATACGATATCAGCGAGTCGTAGAACCCCTTCCCTTTGTGCTCCCCGTAGTGGTCCTCGGCCGTCCCTTTGGGGATGACCATGAACTTCATCGCTACGATCTTCAGCCCTTTCCGCTCGAACCGGGACAGTATGTCGCCGCAGAGCCCCCTCTGGACGCCGTCCGGTTTGACCATGAGGTACGTCTGCTCTATGGCCATGGTATCACTCCTTCTTCTCTGCCGCTTTGAGGCGCGCCGCCTTCTCCGCCGCCGCCTTCTCGGTCCACTCCGTGGTCCTTGCCACCCTCTTGAGCTGGATCATGTTCTTGTAACACTTGTTCGTGTCGAAATTGTAAACCGTCCCGTCCTTCTTGACGTACATCTTCCCTGTTCCGGGCTCGATGTTGCCTCCGCAGAACGAGCATTTCCTTGCCTCTACCATAAGATCACCTGCCCATTCCGAGCTTCCTAGCCTCTCTCGAGGTCTCCCTCAGCATGAGTATGTCGCCCATCCTCACGGGCCCCATGATGTTCCTTGTGATGATCCTCCCCTTGTCGCGCCCATCCAGGACGCGCACCTTTACCTGGGTGGCCTCGCCGGTCATCCCGGTGCGGCCGATTATCTCCACGACCTCGGAGGGGATGCTGTCTGTGTCTACCATCAGGCTCACCATCACTTCTTCAGCGCTTTGACAGCCTGGACTATCTCGTCGCAGAGCGGCTTCCCCTTACCGACGTCGACGATCGCGATGGACGCGGTCGGCTTCTCGAGGCCGATGGCGTTCCCGAGCTCCGCCTTGCTGGACACGTACACGTAGGGGACGTTCCTCTCGTCGCACAGCGCGGGGATGTGGGCGAGTATCTCCGGGGGGCTGACGTCGGTCGCCATGATGACCAGGGCCGTGCCGCCGCGCTCGACCGCTTTCGTGACCTCGTTCGTCCCCTTCTTTATCTTCCCCCCGCTCTCCCTCGCGATCTCTGCGAGGGAGTACGCCTTGTCAGAAAGCTCCTTAGGCGTCTCAAACTTTACGAATATAGACATTTTCACTACCTCTTTCCGGCGCGATGCGCCGTCATCATTCATCGGCTCCTTAGAGCATCCGCGCTATCCCTTTTTAGTATAAATACTCGTACCCCGGGGGCCGCATGTTCCGCACGGGCCCCCAGCAGGTCGCATGCGCCATGGCGTATTCCGCCCGGACCCGACTGCACGACCCTTTCGTGCGGTTCGCTCCCTCCCCGCTCCAGCCTGCGCCCCGGGTTCAGCTGCCGCCCCTCCGTCAAGGGCGAGCATGCCGCCAGTCATGGCTACATAAACCATTAATAGGCGCCGCCCCATCTTTCGACCGTCCAAGCGGGGCTCCCGCATGGGAGGGGTTATATGTTCAACATAGGGGATTGGCTCTACGGGTTCTTCGGGGAAAGCGGCGGGCCGGCGCTGGTGCTGTGCATATTCCTCATATTCCTGGCTGACGCCCTGTTCTTCCCCACCCTCCCCGAGTTCTTCTACGTCTCGGCGTTCTTCTACGACCCCAGCCTCCCGTTCGGCCTATGCCTGCTGGCCGCGGCGATCGCGGCGGAGACGCTGGGGCTGGTCGTGCTGTACCTGGTCATGGGGCGGGTGAGGGTGCCGAAACGCATCGACACTGTCGTCAAGAAGTACATAGGGTTCCTCGTGCTCGGCGACGAGCGCCTGCTGCTGCTCAACCGCATAGCCCCGATGATACCCTTCAGCGGGGCCGTCGTGAGGATCGCGGGCTGGGACATAAAGAAGTCCGTATTCTACGTGGTCGTGGGATGCGTGCTGAAGTACGGCGTGATCCTCCTGATGAGCGGCTTCTTCCAGAGCTACTACGGCAGCGGGGACGCCCAGACGTTCACGCTGATATTCATAGTGGCAGTGATTGTGGTCAGCTTCTTGCTCTCTGTGGTCGTGAAGAGGAAAAAGGGGATGGCGCAGAAGGGCTGAGCGGCCATTCCTGCCGGGGGCAGGCCTCCTCCGCAGGGCGGCGCAGCCTGCGTCGTGCCGACTGCTGTGTAGCCTTTTTGAGGGCATTTGGGAGCCGCCGGCGACCCGCTCCCCATCACGGCCTTCAGGCGGCCAGGCCAAGGGGTTTCCGAAAAAGCCTATCGGTCACCCTCTGCTCTTCGCGACCCTTGTCAGGGCCGGGTGTATGTTGAGCGCCTCTATGAAGTCCTTCTCGCTCCTGTGCTTGAGGTAGATGAACGAATACACAGCGACGACCGTCCCGCCAAGGACGTCGCAGAGCAGGTCCCTGAACGTGTCCCAGGGGCTGTACTGCATGTTCGTCCCGAACAGCTCGTCCACAGCGAACTCGAAGGACTCCCAGTAGGCGCCGAAGGCCATCACGAGCACGACTATCAGGAACGGCGTCCATTTCCTGGTTATTTTGACCATGGGGTCAAGCACGCTCACCGCCATGAGGGCGTAGAACGCACAGAGGGCGACTGTCACCGACGATATGGTGTGGGTGACGGTGTCCCAGACCTGGACGTCGTCGTACCTCATGAGGAGCACGCCGTAGGCATGGAGGAATATCGCCGCCTCGATCATCACTATCAGCGTCAGCGGGAGGTCGAGCACCCTCGCCCTGCGGAATATCATGGGGACGAGGCACATGAAGGCGCAGAAGAACCCCGTGTTGACCTCATATGTGGCGCTCTGGGCCTGCAGTATCGAGGCGGCGGTCATGGCGAGCAGCACGGCGGCGGCCGCGACGCACAGGATGTCGGACGCAGCCCTGCCGTTCATCCCCCCTCCCCCCC
>JGI24702J35022_10001220_pt1 | contig 15998 bp, 11 predicted proteins | sample TergutTh196P4_FD_35022 | JGI IMG/M metagenome (IMG submission 35022)
GTGACATATACAAACCTGAATCCGGGCAGTTACGTCTTTCGAGTGAAAGCCACGATTGACGGGAAGCATGTATTGCAGAAAGACATGCAAGTGATCATCACGCCTCCGTGGTGGAGGAGCGTTCCTGCTACAATCGTCTATGTTATTCTTGTCATCCTGTTTTTGTATGCTATCTATTTATATTTGTCTTATTGGTTTGAAAATCGCCGTAAACTGATAGAAAAAGAACAACAGAAACAACTGTCAGAAAGCAAGTTGCAGTTTTTCACCGATATCTCCCATGAGATAAGGACGCCTTTGACCTTAATCGTCGGCCCGTTAGAAAAAATGATGGAAATGAAATTAGATGATACACTGCAAGCCTCTTTTCGTATCATGTATCAGAACGCTATCCGTATCCTCCGGATGATGAACCAGCTAATGGATTTAAGAGCGATGGACACCGGCAAATTGAAACTCAAAATCGAACCGGTAGATTTGTTGGCGTTTATCCGCAATATCATGGATTCATTTAACGAGTTGGCTAACACCCGTCAAATAATATTCGAGTTAAGAACTGCAGGCGACCTCCCCCCTGTTTTCATCGACAAAGATTGTTTGGATAAGATAATTTTCAACCTGCTTTCCAATGCCTTCAAGTTTACCCCTCCGGGAGGCAACGTGATGGTCGAAATCCAAACTTCAAATGCAACGCATGTAGAGACGGCATTACAACGCAATGGTTCTGAAGGCGCCGTAGAGACGTTGCATGCAACGTCTCCCCTTTTGCTTATTTCCGTGCTGGATTCGGGGATAGGTATCCCGATAGAACAACAAAGTCATATTTTCCAACGGTTCTACCAGGTGCGTGAAGGGAAACGAAATACGAAAATAGGAACAGGTATAGGGCTTCATTTAGCAAAAATGATGGCCGAACTGCATCATGGATCGCTTCAGGTGGAAAGCGAGCCGGGTAAAGGGAGTAAGTTCACTATTCTTCTCCCATTAGATAAAACGACATATAACGTCGATGAATTTGGCTCCGGTAACGAGAATGCGCCGGTAACGATGTTTCAGCCATCAGTGCCAATTGTTGCAGAAAGAAAAAATGATGAAAAAACGGTCAAGCATAAAAAGAAAGGACAGGATTCTGTGTTGTTAGTTGAAGACGACGCAGATATCCTTCATTACATCGCCTCTGAATTAAGACCTGACTACCATGTGTATACAGCCATGGACGGAAAAGACGGACTGACAAAAGCGCTGCAATATCTGCCCGATATCATCGTCTGTGATATTGTCATGCCGGAGATGGATGGGCTAACGATGTGCAAGCTGATAAAAACAAATGAAAAAACATGTCATATTCCGGTGATATTGCTTACTGCTAAAACCAGCATCGAACAACGAATCGAAGGATTGGAAACCGGCGCCGACTCCTATATCCCCAAACCATTTAATATCAAACACTTACAGACACGCATCGAAAAATTGATTCAACTGCGGGAGACTTTAAAACAAAAGTACACCGGCGGGTTGGATGTGTCTGAAGAGAGCATCAAAATAGTGACTTCCGACGAAAAACTAATACAACGTTTCAATGAAAAACTGCAAAAACATCTCGCTAATCCCGATCTGAATGTCGATTTAATCAGCAAAGAATTAGGTATCAGCCGCGTACATCTAAACCGCAGACTAAAAGCTATCACCAACGATTCACCCGGCAATTACATCCGTCATTACCGCCTGAAACATGCAGCCTGGCTATTGACGAATAAGAATATGACGATAGCCGAAATCGCTTATGCCATCGGTTTTTCGTCTCAAGCCTATTTTAGTAATACATTTAAAAAACACTACGGCATGTCGCCCACAGAATATCTCGAAACGAACCGTAAGGTTTAATAGTTCTCCTAATTTTTATAAAACGCGATAGCCATATGCTGTGATAATTCCGGCATTTTTACACGAAAACGTCCTCCTTCAAAAATACCCATGTCGGTTACCTTTTTGTTGATGACATCCACAGCTTCCGCGCGCCACCTGCCTTCGGGCATAACAATATCCAAATTGATGGGCTGCAAAATGCCGAGATAAAACAAGTATCCTTTATCCCCCTGAATACCTGTCAAATTTGGTCCCGATTCACTGCCCGGGCAGAATTGTGCTAAGGAAAACCCGTTTTTTTCTAAATATGCGCGTAAAAATGCAATCATGGCAGGACTCTTTCCGCGTAATGTTCCTCCTTTGGACCACCAAAGTATATCGTCGCCTGTATTGTAGGTTTCGCCATGACCTACATATCCGCCGTACAGGAATCCAATGATGAAACGACGTGTCATTTCAATAGCCGGGAGATTACCCCAACCTTCGGGGATGTCACCTTCATACTGGCACTCGTCGACCACAATAGGCTTTTTGTATGTCCTCAGCCACTCGCTCGTCCGGTAAAGCTCTGGGGTTTGGATAGAGACGTGTGTTACGCAGGGCTTAGTGTGGTCATACAAAGGGAGGGCATTGTGAATGGAACGTAAATGTCCGTAAGGGTCGTTCGTCTGCGTTACTTGAAAATAAAAATCGAAGTCTTGTTCGTTTTTTGCATCCATAAAATCCCATTCGTTTGCCATTGACCACCAAACATTGGCGAAAGATGAAATGCGTGCGATATAGTACTTGAGGTACCTTTCGTCGACCTCTCGTGGCATCTTGCAAAAACCCCAGCGGTCATACGGATGAAAAAGTATGATGTCTGCTTCGATCCCCAATTCGGCTAATCGGTCAAGCAACGCTTCCTGCCTTTCAAAGTAAGCCAAGTCAAAGCGTGTGTAATCAAAACTGCCGTCCTCATTTTTAACAAACACATAATGTTCGGGGTCGTTTTGGTTATAAGCATAATTCTTGGGGAAGGTACACATACGCAGTTTATTAAACGGCGATGTGGCTAACGTTTGAAGCGTCTGTTCTTCGAGTTGCACCCCCTGATGGTTCCACGCATAGCAGGTCGTGCCAAAAGGCATGTAATCGGTTCCGTCATCATACTGAAACCGTGTTTGGTTGACAACGCGCACCGGGCCATGCGCACCGGTTTTAGCGGCCACACAGGTAAATTTGCCTTTCTTACCGTTCAGTTGCGGCAAATCAGAAATCGTACTGTAAGTCCATTCCCCCTCCCTGTCCGGCATAAAACGTATCGCCCACTGGCCGCCACCCGCATAAAAACCGTATACTGTCACTTGGCGGTTGTCTTGCGTGAACACAGCGCTAAGCTTGACATCAAAAGGATTTCCCTTTAACGGCGCTTTAAAACGGGTTTCAAACCGAGCATATTTGCTGATCTCTTTCTGTTTTCCTTGAGCCATGCTCCTGCATGGACTAAACATTGAGAAAAGTACAATGATTAATGAAAAAAATACTGATTTGTTCATATCTTTAAGGTTTTAGAATTATAATTGACGGCAAAGATAATGCTTTTCGACAAATAATGGTATCTTTGTGAAATTTTTGACGCGACTAAAACGAATTTTATGGGAAATTGGAGGCCTTTACATGCAATTCATGGCAGCATTATGGGCGCAACTAATAAATTTCAACCATGGATAAACCGGATATAAAAATTTTTATCTCATCGCCGGGCGATGTGTTTTATGAAAGACAGATAGCCAAGCGTATTATCGCCAAATTAGGGAAGGAATTTGCGACCACAGTGAAATTGGAAGCGCTACTGTGGGAAGACATGCCCCTTCAGGCGACGGCGTCTTTTCAGGAAGGTATCGACCGGATTGTGAATGCCAATATGGTTGATATTGCGATATTTATATTGTGGTCTCGCTTAGGTACTCCGTTAAGCGACAAATTTAAAAAACCCGATGGCGGTTATTACAAATCGGGTACCGAATATGAATTTGAAATGATGTATGCCGCTAACCGGCAGTCGGGCGCTCCGTCCATTTTGGCCTATATCAAGAATGCGCCTATTACCGATGTCCTGATACAGTCCACCACAAGCGGCAATTTTGATTTTGAGGAGTTAGGCAAACAGCACAAAGAAGCGCAGCGTTTTATACGTGAGAAATTTTACGACCCCGAAACAAAGACCGTCTATGGCGCTTATCATCAGTTTGAAGCGCCTACCTCCTTTGAACAAAAACTGACGGAGCATCTGCGGCGATTGATAATCCAAAAGATAGGACATGAAGCCATTTTGATAGAGTGGGAGGGTAACCCTTACGTCGGCTTACGGGCGTTCCGGTATGATGAAAACGCTATTTTTTACGGACGACGCCAAACTATCAACACCATCGAGGAGAAACTCAACCGCTGGCTACCCGATAAATCCCCCTGTCTGTTTGTTTTAGGTGAAAGCGGCTCGGGTAAGTCGTCCTTAATAAGGGCAGGTTTATTACCCGACATGATTGAGTTCGGATGGGTGGAAAATACAAAATGGAAATGGTTTGACGTCATGCCCAATCAGTTCAGGGGTAATATTTACAACGGATTGCTGTCGAAACTTAGCGAGGCGTTTCCGATACTTAACGGGAAAGCCATCGGCAAAGACCTGTTGATGGGGAAAGATGTCAATTTCGACCATCTGTCGGATATACTGCCTGACATTACGAATGAAGCGGTTTTATTTTTTATCGACCAGTTTGAAGAGATTTTTACCGACCCGCTGATCACGGAAGAAGAGCGTCTCCGCACGTTTGCCTTATTGAGAGGCATGGCTGCAACGCATAAAATATGGATGATTTTTTCGATGCGAAGCGATTTCTATCACAAATTTACGGCCTATCCGCACCTGTCGACACTCAAGAATAACAGCATCGTCTACGACCTGCCCAAAATACTTCATTCCGAATTACAGGAGATCATCGAGGAACCCGCCAGAAAAGCCGGCTTGAAATGGGAAACCAACGAGCAGGGTGTAGCGCTCAATCGAACCATCATCCATGATATCAATACAGGTGTCGATGATCTACCGCTGATAGAGTTTGCGCTTTCCGAACTGTACAATCTTCGCGATGAGAACAATGTGCTGACTTGCAAAGCATACGAAGAAATAGGAAAGATAAACGGCGCCGTCGTGAAATATGTGGATAATCTCTACAACACCTTAACCGATAAGGAAAAAGAACTTTTTTATCAATTTTTAAGCGCACTGATTGCTCCATCGATAGAAAACAAAAACCTGTATGTTCGTAAGACTGCACAACTCAAAGATTTACAAAAATCCGAACTCCACAGACAATTATTAGACAAGTTGGTTAACAGCCATATACTTATTTCCGGAAAAGACGAGAACGGGGAAGCGACCATTAGTATCGTGCATGAAATACTTATCACTTCGTGGCAGGTCGTTCAAGACTGGATCAGACAGGAAAAGTATTTTATCGAAACCAACAACCATTACGAGAATCTGTCGAAATACTGGATGGAGCGCAAAAAAACGAAAGATGACCTATTACAAGGAACAGAAGCGATAAAGGAATCGGAATATTTTTTTTATTCATGGGGAAATAACTGTTCGACGCAGGTGACGGACTTTGTTTTAACCTCCATTAAAAAGAAGAAAAGAATGTTTTTCCCATGGATATTGTTCTTTCTGTCGGCGGGCGTTCTTGCAGGTTTGACGCAGTTTGTCAATTATTTGTCGGAGCATAAAACACAATCTATGAATGATGTGCTTACCTATCTCCTGGTAATCGGTTTATTGGCTTATGCCACATGGAAGCGAAAAAAAGCCCTTCCGGTTTATTCAGTGATAAATGTATCGCTAATCGTTTGGTCAATAGCATTTATTATGTCTATTGTGATATTGTATGTAGGTGATTGGTCGGAGGTATATTTTTTATTATCTTTTTTAGTTTTGGCGAAACTAATTTTCACAGTTTTTCAAAAACGAGAAATCCTGCAATGGAAACAACGGATTTTCAAAAGAGGGTTCAACCTCTTATCCGTTTTCCTGGATAAGTCGTCGAAATCATTCCAAAAAGCGTTACGTATTTTAGCCTGGGCAGTTATAGCTATATTGATTGCATGTATTGGTATAGGGGGGATAGTTCTTTCATACATGATAAAAGTGAGCGAAAGGTTTGATGAGGCGCAATCAACAATCGAGGAACTGTTTAACGGATTGGATAACCTGTCTGCCTTGTCAGCAAGCGACCGGCTATTCATTCAAAAGAATCGTGTGACCTATTTACGGAAAAGTTTTTTTGATGAAAAACCCAACAAGTTAATGGGTGACTCCAATTATCGGGGATGGTTATCGGGGAAATATTATTATGACTATGCTTATTATCAATACAATTTGGGACATCCTGATGATTATATTACAGGAATTAATATTTTTAAAATGACCAAAAAAATTCCAAGCCCTCCCAAAGCGGTTATAAATGCCGCATTTGAGTTAGGATTGATTGATGACTGCCGGAAATTACTTGAATCACTCAAAGATAATGTCAAGAGTCGCTATTTATCAGATAATGAAGTGATTTGGACGACCGAAAAAGTGGGGTTGTTTGATTTGGCAAAAGAAATTCTTGACAGCTGTGAAAATATTGAAGATAATGGCGTATTAGTCCTTTACAAAGCGCATGCCCTGTTGATGACGGGCGAAAGCGAAAAGGCGCTGTCGTTGTATCGCCAACAAACCAACGACACATCATCCGACTGGAAAAAGGAGGTCACAAAGGATTTCGCCGTATTTCGCTGGTTGGGATTTTCAGATACAGCGCTTTCTATGGTAGAAAACGAGCTGCAATTGGACAGGATTGGCGTAATCACCTGTCCGGACGATGACGCCAATACCGCAATAGCCGCCCCCTTTACAGGAGTATGGCAATACGAAGCGAACAACTGTCGCATCCGTTGGGAAATAACATCCGACAACCATAACCTTTGCAAGTATGTGTTCCAAACCAAAAAGAATGACTGGGTAGACGAACATATCGCCGTAACCCGCTACCGCTTTAAACAGATGGATAGTAAAACAATCATTGAAGAATACAACGCCCGGTCGAATGTGTTGACAGTAAGTGAATTGACGCTAATTAACAAAGACGAGATGCACGTCAAAACAAACGACGACGGTGAAATAAAAATATTTCGTCCCTATACGGTACAATGAAGGGAGGAAAATGCCTTTTCTACCGATATTCTACCTCTAACGGAGCAAAAGAAAAATGCGAAACAAGAGTATAGAATTTCAAAGATGTAAATATTTTTTGGCGATAATTTTTTTTTTATCGGAATATATTCTATTTTTGCGGGAATAAATTATGATATGAGCCGCGTAAAAAAAATAAAAGTGCATCGAGAAGGGACAGGATTGCTTCTGTCAGCGTTTACGATATTGCTTATTGTAAATTTTCCACTGTACTATTTCGGAGTAAACAAACTGCTGTTTTACAGCGTATTTATCGTGTCCTTGTTTTTGTTCTTCATCCTGCTTAACTTCTTTCGCAGTCCGCTAAGGCGTTATCTGTCCGATCCCGAAGGGCTTGTTATTGCGCCTGCCGACGGCACGATTGTCGCTATCGAAGAGGTGATGGAAAACGAATATTTTCATGATAAACGACTGCAAATTTCTATCTTCATGTCCATTTTCAATGTCCATGCCAACTGGTTCCCTGTTAATGGGACAGTCGAGTATGTGTCACACCGGCGCGGACGCAACAAGTCGGCCTATCTCCCGAAAAGCAGTGAGGAGAATGAACGTTCGACGATAGTAATCAGGATGCGCAACGGTGTAGAGGTATTGACGCGCCAAATTGCAGGCGCATTGGCACAACGGATAGTCACTTATGCCAAAGTGCATGAGTTTTGTGATGTGGATGAACAAATGGGTTTCATCAAATTCGGCTCAAGGGTTGATACTTTTCTTCCGGTCGACACAGAAGTATTAGTTAAAATGAAGCAAAAAGTAACAGGTAATCAAACGCCTATCGCCCGTTTTGGCATATCCTCATGTGTGCTGCCGGATAATTTAGCTGAAGAATAATGAAAGGGTTAGCCCGATATATTCCGAATACCCTTACCTGCATAAGCCTTATGTTCGGGTTTTATGCTGCTATATTAGGGATTTTCGGCAATTATTTCGGGGCGATGATCGCCATTTTTGCCGCTGCGATTTTCGACTTTAGCGACGGATTAGCTGCGCGCCTGCTGAAAGCATATTCCGCAATGGGCAAAGAATTAGATTCATTAGCCGATGTGATAAGCTTCGGTGTTGCCCCAGGTATGATGCTGTTCAGCTTACTCAATCAATTAATACATCATTGTTCATGGCATGATTCGTTCTGTTTAAAAATATTCCTTCTTTTTTCGTTTTTCATACCTGTTTTTTCAGGATTACGATTGGCCAAATTTAACGTTGACGAACGCCAAAAGACATCATTTATAGGCCTCCCTGTCCCTGCAAACGCTATCTTATGGTCGTCGCTCATAACGGTACTGGCTTCCGAAGTCAGTCCGTGCTTTTGTATCTTTCCGCAATTGTCCTTACTGATGGCATCCATCCCTGCGGGAATAGCGCTAATTGGCTTGTCTGTCTTAGCAGTATTCACATCGCTTCTTTTGGTATCAGAGATACCCATGTTTTCGTTAAAAATGACTTCCTTCGCATGGAAAGCCAACAAACTACCTTATATCTTAATCGCCTCCGCCATTTTGTTTATCCTGCTTTTCGGCATCGTCGGCATTACATTTACCATGCTATTCTATATCCTGCTTTCGTTCCTTTCACGACTAACTGCAAACTAATCTCAAAACGAATCAAAGCCTGATGATCGTCGGCTTTCCGGATCGTCATATTGGAGCCTTCTGTTTCTGGAAGAACAAGGGTCTTTGTATTCGTCAGGTATGTCAAAAGTATCCTGTTCCGAGTAGCCGAGGTCTTTATCGGCCAAGACTTTCTTCATAAAATTACCAAAGACAGGTAAGGCAACGCGGGCGCCCTGTCCTTCCATCGTATCAAAATGGATGGAACGTTCGTCGCCGCCTACCCAGCATCCTGCTATTAGATTTGGCGTAAATCCCATATACCATGCGTCTGATTGGTTCTGTGTTGTTCCCGTTTTTCCGCCCATCTGCGCTTTTAATCCCATCGAGCGTATGCGGGCTGCCGTTCCACCGTCGACGACGCCTTGCAACATATTAAGTACTTTATAGGTAGCATCTTCCCCTAATACTTCGTGGGGTTGAATCGAAAAGGTAGCCACCGTATTTCCGTATTGATCCTCAATGTGTGTCACATACATCGGGTCGAGACGCATACCTTTGTTCGTAAAAACAGAATAGGCGCTAACCATTTCGGCAACTGAAATATCAGGCGTACCCAAACACATGGCTATCACCGGTTCGATTGGCCCGTTAAATCCATACGAACGCAATAACCGTTCGAGCGCATAAGGCGAGAGGTTTCGCATCAGATAAGCCGTGACCCAGTTGGATGATTGTTGTAAGCCCTCTTTTAGCGTTATCATTTCACCTATCCGGTAGGAAGTGGAATTTCTGGGATTCCAGAGGAATCCGTTTTCATCGAGTTGAGGTTGTTCGACGTGGAGCATTTTGTCGCATGGCGTAAACCCTGCATCCATGGCTAATGAATAGACGAAAGGTTTCATGGTCGATCCAATCTGACGACGCCCCTTTGTGACCATATCATATTGAAAATAAGAAAAATCAATACCACCCACATACGCTTTTACATGTCCGGTGCGGGCGTCCATTGCCATGAATCCCGATCTCAGGAACGATTTATGATAACGTATCGAATCATACGGTGTCAGAATGGTATCTATGGTACCCTTCCAACTGAATACCGACATTTCGGTCTTCGTATTAAAAACTTTTGTGATTTCTTCATCGCTTACTCCGGCATTTTTCATCCTCCGGTAACGGTCAGACTGAATGATGGCGCGATCCATTATTTTTTTTATCTCAGCTTCTCTTTCCCTTTCCGGTAAATTAGGAAATGAAAACGGAGCATACCGTCGGCCTCTTATCCTGTTGAAAAATGCCGGTTGTATATCTTTTCCGATATGGTCTCTCAACGCTTCCTCTGCATATTGTTGCATACGCGAGTCCAAGGTGGTATAAATTTTCAATCCGTCAATATAGATATTATAAGGTTGGCCGTTTGTTTTTAGGGTTTTATTACACCATCCGTAGAGCGGATTCGTGTCCCATTCGATGGAATCTTCAATAAAAGCTTGTTGTTGCCATGAAAAAGGATAGTTGTTTCTGTCAGGCTTTTTCGCATCAAGCTGAAGGCGCAGGTATTCGCGAAAATACGGGGCAAGTCCTTCTTTGTGGTCAAGGCGCGTAAAATCCCCCATTTCAAGGGGCAATCCACATAATGAATCGCAGGCGGTCATACTCAGATATCCGTATTTATTCATTTGTGTCAATACAGTATTACGACGTTCTTTTGCGCGCACATTATATTTTATAGGATTATAATAGGATGGATTCTTACACATGCCGATTAAGGTGGCGGCCTGTTCTATCTTCAGGTTTTTGGGCGTCGTATTGAAATAAGAACGTGCTGCGGATTGTATGCCTATCGCGTTATAGAGAAAATCAAATTTGTTAAGGTACAAATTGATTATTTCTTCTTTCGTATAATATTTCTCAAGCTGAACGGCAATCACCCATTCGATGGGCTTTTGCAGTATGCGTTCTGTGATATTGCCGGCTCTTGGCGTAAATAACTGTTTCGCCAATTGCTGCGTAATCGTACTGCCGCCGCTTTTTTGCCCCATTATCACCCATTTTATTACTGCCCGCGAAAGGCCTTTTATATCTATACCGCTATGTTTCGTGAACCGGTTGTCTTCGGTTGCGATGAGAGCTTGAACAAGCGCTGGCGACAAATCACTGTATTGTACCTGAATGCGATTTTCCTGACTGAGATGATAGGTTCCAAGCGTCACGCCATCAGCCGAAATAATCTGCGAGGCATAGCGGTCAATCGGGTTCTCCAATTGTTCGATAGGAGGCATAAATCCGATATGTCCCTGTGCAATAGCAAAAAAAATACCGGCTATAAGTAGCAAGAAAAAAAAGAAGCCTGTCCATAAGGTGATGTTGATCCATTTGCAGGCTTTCTGAAAACGTGTAAACTTTTTCTTTTTATTGCGTGACATGTTTTACTACTTCCGTACTTTCTTCATCCTCCTCTTCTTTCGACGCTTTTTTCACGAACAATGCGCTTAGTTCATAAAGACCGTATAACGGGAAGAAGACAACTCCTAATGTAAAAGGATCGGGGGTTGGTGTGATAAGCGCTGCAATAATCAATAAACCGACAATTGCATGGCGGCGGTATTTGTTGAAAAATGAACGTTTTAACAATCCGAGCTTTGATAATAACCACGACACGATGGGCATCTCAAAAACGATACCCATAATGAAAATCAGCGTCAAAAAGTTATCCATATAGTATTCGATTGCTAATGATTCTTCAATAGCAGCACTTAATTCCCACGTAACAAGGAAACGAAGCGCAATGGGAAAAACCATAAAATAACCAATCGCGCAACCTATAAAAAACAAAACCGTACCAAATGAAAACACCCACCGCACAGCCTTCTTTTCGTGTTCATATAAAGCCGGACTGACAAATTTCCAAATTTCAAAGACTAAATAAGGGAATGTCAGCAGTAACGCCAAGTAGAACGATGTGCTCATGTGCGTGAAAAACTGCGTAGCCATTTTTAAGTTAATAATTTTGACATGAAAGTCGTTGTCACAAAAATCACCGATAAACGGAATGGCTTTCGTAATTTGGCAAAGTATGCGATAAAAAATAAAATCGGAACGAATAGGGGCAAGAATGACTATATCAAATATATCACGCATAAAAATAAAACCCACAACAGTGAATACAAAAAGCGCAATGACGCTACGAAATATCGTCCATCGTAACGCTTCCAAATGGTCCCAAAAAGACATTTCAGCTTGCTGTTCCGACATTTTATGTCCTACTTATCCGGGTTATTATTTGTCTTCGATTTTGATTTCGTCTTCGATGCCTTTTATTCCCTCCCGAAAATTCTTAACACCTTTGCCAATGCCTTTCATCAGTTCAGGTATTTTCTTCCCCCCGAAAAGCAATAAAACGACAATAGCGATAATGACAATTTCCGGCATCCCCAGATTCTGCAAAAATAATAAATGGTTCATAATAAAATCTCCTATATTAAATATTGTGTATAGCGGGTGCAAAGATATAACTTGAAATTGAAATAACAGCTTTTTTTTGTTGTTTTTTTTTATAATGCCAAAGATTTCTTATTATTTCCGAATTTTAGCATTGTTATGTATTATAATGATGCTTTCATCGGCATCTTCCAATGACGAGTGATATTTGATGTTTTAGGCTCGATTTTTTGTAATCTTGGTTTTTTCACCTACTTTTGCAGGGCGAAATTTATTATTTAACGTATGAAAGTTTTTGTATACCCCGGTCAGGGCGCCCAGTTTGTAGGAATGGGGAAGTCAATGTATGACGAATTTCCGCGTGCGAAAGCGTTATTCGAGCAAGCAAATGAGATACTTGGATTCCGTATTACTGAGATTATGTTTTCAGGGACAGACGATGAACTGAAACAAACCAATGTGACGCAGCCGGCGCTGTTTTTACATTCCGTCATCCTGTCGAAGATTTGGGGCAGACTGTTTACTCCTGACATGATGGCCGGCCATTCATTAGGTGAATTTTCAGCGCTCACAGCTTCCAATGCGCTTACTTTTGAAGATGGATTGATACTTGTCTCCAAACGGGCTGACGCCATGCAAAAAGCCTGTGAATCACAGCCTTCTACCATGGCGGTTATTATCGGCCTCCCGGACGAGATGGTCGAAACTATCTGTGCAGACATTCAGGACGAAATAGTCGTTTGCGCAAATTACAACTGTCCCGGGCAAATTGTTATTTCAGGTACGATGGCAGGAATTGATAAAGCCTGTGAAATACTAACCGAAGCAGGCGCTAAACGCGCACTGAAACTGAGAGTGGGTGGAGCATTTCATTCTCCTTTGATGGAATCAGCTCATAATGAGCTTGCCGAAGCGATTAATGCAACCACATTCAGCAAACCGTTCTGTCCGATCTATCAGAATTATACGGCGCTCCCCTCGACCGATGCCACAGTAATAAAAGAGAACCTCATCTCCCAACTCACTGCACCTGTCAAATGGACCCAGACAATCCGGAATATGATCGCCGCCGGCGCCGACCATTTTGTGGAATTAGGTCCCGGCAAAGTGTTACAAGGCCTTATCCTCAAAATTGACAACTCCGTTACGGCCGAAAGCTATCAGGACAAAATCACTACGGACTAAATTCAATTAGGAATTAGGAATTAGGAATTACGAATTATGAATTACGAATTACGATATTCTTTCGACGAGGTAAAAATATGAGTACAAACAATTCTCAATTCTCAATTTTCAATTCTCAATTCGCGAAGCGGAGCGAAGCGCTGCTTTACGATAAAAATACGCTGGAGTTTGTGACTGTCGTGCTCGAATATTGCGCTTTGATTGAAACGGCAGCCAAACATACATTGTTTTCTTTTGTAGATAAAGCAGTTAAGATACTTTCATTGCTTTACCTGAAAGCGACTTTATTGCCGATAACCGACCATACGGAAGAAGATAGCGACTTGGAAGAATTTATTACCGAGCAAACATACGATGTAATCCGTAACCGCTTAGCAATTCTATTGGGCGATTATGATCCTTATTTAGAGACTTTTCATCCGGATATGAAATATAGCGATACCCCTGTTTTGGCTACTATTTCGGAAAATTTGGCCGATGTGTATCAGGACTTGGGCAATTTTGCAGCGCTTTTCAGGCAGGAAAATGAACAGGTGATGGCACAAGCTTTGTTTTCTTGCGAAGAAACATTTCGCCTCTATTGGGGTCAAAAACTGCTTAATGCACTGAAAGCGCTTCATGCAGTGCGTTATGACGAGGAACTGTCAGTAGAAAAAAACGATTATTTACCTGAAGAAACAGAATGATTTTTTCAAATACCATATCGAAAGAAGATGTCGCAGCAATGCCGAAAGAGGTATTCTCCGGAGAGATTGTGGTTGTCAATACAAAAGAAGAACTCTCAAAAGCGATTGAATATTTATCTGCGTTCTCCATGATAGGATTTGATACTGAGACTCGACCAAGCTTCAGCAAAGATAAACACTATAAAATGTCGCTGATACAACTCTCAACCGAAGATATCTGCTTCCTGATACGACTGAATAAATTTAAAAAGTTCCCTAAAATGTTAGAGACCTTACTTAAAAACAAAAATGTAAAAAAAATCGGCCTTTCTTTACGGGACGATTTTAATGGGCTGCAATATCTGACTACGGTATCTCCGGAAAACTTCATCGACTTGCAAGACTATGTGCCTCAATTCGGTATCGAAGAGTTAAGCCTCCGAAAAATTTATGCGATTCTGTTCGGAAAAAAAATTTCCAAAAGCAAGCAAAAGAGCAATTGGGAAGTCGATTTTCTTTCAAGTACACAAATGAAGTATGCCGCACTTGACGCATGGTCTTGTCTGCGTATTTTTCAATATTTAGAGCGCTCAAAATGAACTATTCAAAACTTTACCTCAAACCTGAAAAGGAAGAATCGCTGCTACGCTTTCACCCTTGGGTCTTCTCCGGCGCCGTCGCTTCCATGAAAGACCGGGATCGCGGACGTCCCGTCCGCACGAATACTGAGGACTTGACTGACCCGATACACGGACGTCCCGTCCGCACGGAAGGTGTGCCGACGGAAGGAGATACGGTTGAAGTTTACAGCGCAGAGAAACAGTTCTTAGGCGTTGGGCATTACCAAAATGGAAGCATTATGGTGCGAATCCTGTCATTCACTCCCGTTGAAATTAATGTCTCTTTTTGGGCAGAACATATTCGGCAGGCTTATGAACTCCGTTGCGCGCTCGGTTTGGTTGTGTTCGGGAAGAACGATACATACCGTTTAATCCATGGCGAAGGTGATTTTTTATCGGGACTGATAATTGACATGTATGCGCATACCGCTGTTATTCAGGCTCATTCGGCAGGAATGCACTATGCGCGAAAGGATATCGCCAAAGCATTGTGTGAAGTGTTGGGAAAAAACCTTCATCGTATCTATTACAAATCTGAAGGAACACTTCCGTATAAAGCCTACTTGGGTGAAGAAAACGAATACATGTATGGCGACGAACATGATGAGTCGCACATCGCTACCGAAAACGGCTTGAAGTTTCATATCGATTGGCTGAAAGGGCAAAAAACCGGATTTTTTATTGACCAACGGGAAAACCGCTCCCTGCTTCAACAGTATGCCCGCAACCGTACTGTCCTGAATATGTTTTGCTATACAGGGAGTTTTTCCGTTTACGCTTTACAAGGCGGAGCTTCGCTTGTTCACTCCGTCGACAGCTCTGCCAAAGCGATTGCTCTGACAAACGAAAATGTGGCATTGAATTTTCCGGCTGAAACACGTCATCAGGCGTTTGTTGAAGATGCATTTCGTTTTATGGAAAACAGAGAGGAAAAATATGATTTGATTGTGCTTGACCCTCCTGCTTTTGCAAAACACAAAGAAGTGTTACGTAACGCATTACAAGGCTACCGTAAATTGAATGCTATCGCATTCAGGAAGATACAGGCAGGAGGCATTATTTTCACTTTTTCCTGCTCGCAGATCGTTAGTAAAAATGATTTCCGGTTGGCCGTTTTCAGCGCTGCCGCCCAGTCGGGACGAGCAGTCCGTATCCTTCATCAGCTAACGCAACCGGTAGACCATCCAATCAACATCTACCACCCCGAAGGCGAATATCTGAAAGGGCTTGTACTTCAAGTGGAATAAATTAACGGGCGAAACGGGGCGAATGGGCTAACGGGCGACAAACTGAAAACTGAAAACTGAAAACTGAAAACTGAAAACTGAAAACTGAAAACTGAAAACTGAAAACTGAAAACTGAAAACTGAAAACTGAAAACTGAAAA
>JGI24702J35022_10001222_pt1 | contig 15979 bp, 11 predicted proteins | sample TergutTh196P4_FD_35022 | JGI IMG/M metagenome (IMG submission 35022)
GGTACTGCAGGTGATGAGTGAAGTAGGCTGTGTGTATCTCGCCGCCATAGGCGGCGCGGCGGTCTCACTGGCAGAAGGTCTGGGCAATGTTGTCGGCATGGAATGGGAGGACCTCGGGATGGCCGAGTCAGTATGGATATTCAAAGCGGAACGTCTCGGCCCGCTGGTCGTGGCGATGGATGCGCACGGCAACAGCATCTATGACGAAGTACGGTCAAAAGTGAATGAAGCGATGGAACGTCATTCCTGATCCTTCTTCCCCGGGTCAGAATATATCTTCGACGATCCGGGATGTTTGCCGATGTGTATCCTGTATGATATCGCAAAGATCAGAAGGAACAGCCCGATTATACCGCCGATGAGCATCAGCGAATGCGTAAGATCAAAGCCGAAAAGGTACGTGGCCTCCTCTTTGAGCTCAAGCGCAAAGTCCAGCCTCACGGTCTCGCCGGCGTCGAGGTCCACGTTCTCGTATGACATCTCTTTAAGGTAGAGACTGCTGGTGGAGACCGTGTAGCCATCTCTGTTCGGGCACTCTATCGAATACATCCCGTCACCGTCCGTCCTGCCTGACGCTATCACTTTGCCGTCGGGACCGATGACCTGAACGGTGACCCCCTGTACCGGCGAATCGTTATCCGCGCGCGTGACGGCACCGTAGATCGTACCCGTTGCGCGGACCATCGCCGTGTCGCTCAGTGAAAGACCCCCGGCGTTCACGTCCACCATACAGGCGTCATCATCCTCATAGACGGCGCCCGGCCATATCAGAACGCTGTAGCCGCTGATCTCGAATTTTATCTCATACGTACCGGGTTCTATCAGCAGCTCGAATTCCCCGTCATCATCGCTTAAGGCGGTCTCCGTCCCGACGGTCACCTTCACGTCTTTCAGCCCGATGGGTTTGGCGTATGCGTCCAGTCCGTAAACGATCCGTCCGGACACGGTCACCTCGTCACCGGGAGCGCCGGCGGCGTTCCCGCCGCCCATGAAAGGCATTAAGAGCGCGGTTGCAAGCATAAGCAGCGCAACGGCAGACGCGGCGGCATATCTCATGCCTGCCAATCACGTCATATGTTTAATTACTTTTTCCGCCGGTTTTTCAGCGAAATGAACGCAAAGTACATTAAAGTCCACCGTGTAGCGTACACGGATTTACAGGTGGGCCGATGGAAAGAGCGGATAAAGTGTACACTAAGGAGGAAGTGATGTGTGTAATGGAACCGCTCATATCCGCGTGGTTCAGCGAACGTTTCGATTCGCTGACGGAGCCGCAGGCGAAGGCCATTCCGATAATACACGAAAGGAAGAATGTTCTTGTGTCGTCGCCCACCGGTTCCGGAAAGACGCTGACGGCGTTCCTGTCGATAATCAACGAACTTACCAGATACGCGTCCGAAGGCAAGCTTGAGGAACGGATATACTGCGTTTACATCTCGCCGCTGAAGGCGCTCGCCAACGACATCAACAGGAATCTCAACACACCGCTGGGCGAGATAAAAAAAGTTGCCGCGGAAAAAGGAATGAATGCGCCCGAGATACGCGTCGCCGTACGTTCCGGCGATACGTCGCAGTACGAAAGACAGAAGATGCTCCGCAAACCTCCGCACATCCTCATAACAACGCCGGAGTCGCTCGCGCTCGTCCTCGAGGCGCCGAAGTTCAAGGAACGGCTGAAGAACGTGGAGTGGGTCATACTCGATGAAATTCACGATATATGCGATTCCAAAAGAGGCGCGTTCCTCTCGCTTACGCTGGAAAGGCTGAGGGCGCACTGCGAGAACCCGATAACAAGGATAGGATTGTCGGCGACGCTGGCGCCGATAGAGGCGATAGCAGGATTTCTCGTGGGCGTCGATGACGGTAAGACGAGAAATGTAGCGTTAGTGGAATCCGAAACGAGAAAGGAACTTGATCTAAAAGTTATATGCCCGGCCGACGATATGACCGCGTTATCGTCGGAGATCGTCAATTCAAAGATGTACGATCAGCTGAAAGAGCTGATCGAAGAGCATGATACCACTCTTGTTTTCACGAACACGCGGTCAGGCGCGGAGAGCGTCGTCTACAAGCTGAAAGAACGCGGAATGGAAAATATCGCGGTGCATCACAGCTCGCTGGGCAAAGAGACGAGACTGGACGTCGAGGAACGTCTTAAGCGCGGCGAGGTAAAGTGCGTCGTATCATCGACGTCATTGGAACTTGGCATCGATATCGGTTCCGTCGATCTCGTATGCCAGATAGGTTCTCCGAAATCGGTCGCCAAAGGTCTTCAGAGGATAGGCAGGAGCGGCCACAGCATGGGAAGGACGTCCAAGGGACGTTTACTGGTGTTCGATCAGGACGATCTCGTTGAATGCGCGGTGATGTGCCGCGCGGCGCACCGCGGCGATATAGATCGCGTCGGTATACCGGAGAACTGCCTTGATGTTCTCGCCCAGGCGACAGTGGGCATGAGCCTGGACAGCAGATGGGATGTTGACGACGCATACGAATTGGTAAAAGGATCGTACTGTTATCGTGACCTTCCGAAGGAGAAGTTCATCAGCGTTCTTCGATATCTGGGAAGCAAGGACGAGTTCGAGGGCGTTTACTCAAAGTTATGGTACGACCCGGCGGACAACAAATTCGGAAGGAAGAAAGGTTCCAGGATGATCTATTTCATGAACCTCGGCACGATACCCGAGGAGGCGAACTACCGCGTGATAACGAATCACGGATCATCGATGGGCGAACTTTCTGAAAAATTCGTTGAAAGATTATCACCAAGGGATATTTTCGTATTAGGCGGAAGATCATTCGAATTCGTCCGCACCAAAGGCATGAGCGCATATGTCAAAGAGGCATCGGGAAGGAAACCGACGGTGCCGTCATGGGCGGGCGAGATGCTCCCGAGGTCGTTCGACCTTTCCATGGAGGTTGCGAAGTTCAGAGGTGAACTGGCAACGAGAATGGAGAACGGGGACGCCGATATAAACGACCTGTGCGGTGAGTTCGATATTGACGAAGGTTCCGCAAGGTCGATACTTTCGTATTTTAACGAGCAGAAGATGACCACCGACATAATACCGGACGATAAGAGACTGGCGGTCGAGGAGTACATAGACCCGTCCGGCAATTACAGACTGATATTCCATTTCCCGTTCGGCAGGCGCGTGAACGACGCGCTGTCGCGCGGATACGCGTACCGTCTTTCCAACGTACTCGGGTGCAACGTGTCGGTGACGATGTCCGATGACAGTTTCATGATCGGAACGTCACGTCATGCCGACATTGAAAAGATAGGAACGCTGCTCACATCAAAAGATCTCGAGGGAATTCTCAGGAAGGCGGTGAAAGACTCGGAGATATTCAAGATGAGGTTCAGGCACACCGCGTCCAGAAGTTTTATGATATTGCGCAACTACATGGGCCGTTCGATATCGGTGAACAGGCAGCAGGTACGTTCCGCGTACCTGCTGGACGCGCTCGGCAGCATGGACGATATGCCTGTCATCGAGGAAACATACCGTGAGGTTCTTGAAGATGACATGGACATCAAGAACGCCCGTGTTGTTCTCGATATGATAGAAAACGGCGAGATGTTCGTCGATATAATAAGATTCAGCGGAACGCCGTCCCCGTTCGCGCACAACGCCATACTCTCGGGATTTTCCGATATCGTGTTAATGGAGGACAGGAGCGCTTTGTTACGGGAACTGCACAGAAAAGTTCTGTACCGTGCGATGGGCGACTCGCTGAAGGACTTTGAGTTCGATGAAGATCGTGTAATACCGTATTTCAGAGAAAAGATCGGACGTATCTCGGGTAAAGACGACATAGTCCCGATGCTTATGCGCACCGGACCGTTACAGGCGTTCAGGGAAAGGGGGCGTAATGTTTACGCGTACGCGGACGCCGACAGGAAGACGGTTGACCAGTGGTGCCGCGAACTGCTGAAAGAAGGGAAGATAGGCACGGTATTCCTCGACGACCCGCACATAATGGCGATGGACGAACTATCGTACTACGCGGCCGCGACCAAAAAGGAGAGGGAGCTGAACGATATTGATAATAAGGTCATCGCGTCGCTCGATAAAGGGTCGGCGATCGATGACATCGTTGAAAGGACGGGCATAGACGAGGACACCGTCTTCAGGTCGCTGAGAAAGCTTGAGTCGATGTACCTCATCACAAGAACGGACATAACAAGGAACAAATGGTCATTCTCACGCTCCGAATATAAGGAACAGGACAGGAACGCGTCGCTTGACCGGGTGATCATGAGACATCTTGAGTGCTTTGCGCCCGCCACCGTTCACGAAGTTGCGTTCGCTTTGTCCGTAAGCGAGAGCGACGCCAAGACGGCGCTTGATGCGCTCACGGCCGACGGCGAGCTGGCGTGCGGGCGCTTCCTGATATCGGAGAACGATCAGTACATGCTCCGCACGGACCGCATGCGCCTGAAAGCGGGGCACAGCAACGTGTTCAGCCACGCCGCCGCGGAACGTTACAGGCGTTCCAAAGGCAACAGGTTCAGCTCGATCGTCGATTACTTCAAATTCTACGGCTCGGCGGGAAGCGTACTGGACGTCTTCAACCGCGTCGACGGATTCCGGATGGAGGAATGGGGCGCGATGCGCTCCGAGGGAAAGATCCTTCTCGGAAGATTCGTGCGCGGAAGGGTGCGTTACGTGCTGTCGGAGGACGGCGAGAAGTACGCGTCAATACGCAACGAGCCGCTGATGCCCGCAGATGAAAGAACGCTGGCGTTCATAGCGGGGATGGGAAAGGCGACGACGAGGCAGCTGATCGCCGAGTCAGGTCTCGATAAAGATGAGGTGAAAGAATCCGTCAACCGTCTTGACAGGGCGCTGAAGATAGTAAGGGCGTACGATGAAAGGGAAGATTGGGGGTCGGAGAACGTCTACGAGATATACACGCCGGGAATACCGTCCGGGAACATTGTCGAAGAGCTCGCGGAAAAGGCGGTGCGCGCGTACGGACCGGTGCCGGCGATGGCCATAAGGTTCATAGTCGGCGTTCCGCACGATGACGTTCCGCTGTTAATGAACGCGGTCGGGGCTGCGGTAGTCTACGTGGGCGAAGGACAGACGCCGATGTACGTGATGCCCGATGAGATAGAAAAAATAGATACAAAAGGCACAGCGGAGGAGAGAATGCGCATCCTCTCGCTCTTCGATCCCGTGCTGGCGTCGAAGTGGGCCGAGATATCGTCGCGTTACGGCGACAGGTGGATATATCCGGTCGTCACCGGCGACCGGATAGCCGGCGCGCTGGAGATCTGGGAGATGTCCGGCTGCGTTGAGATACGTTCGGTAGATATCGAACAGCCGGAAAGATTCGGGGAGCTCCTGGACGCCGTCGATGACCTTATGAAATTCTTCGCGATGAAAGGGCAGAACATTGTCCGCATAAGGGAAGTTCTAAACGTCGACGCGGCAGAGCTTGACGACGCGGCCTCGGAGACGTTAACGTTGAAAGGTTACCATTTCGTGAACGGGTTCTACGCGAAAGGAAAGTTCGTGCCTAGAACATTCGCTGACAGCGAGCTGATAAGTTACGCGATAAGGAAACAAAGAGCACTTCCGTCGGTAAGATACAGGACGGCGGCCGAGGCGGTCGCCGACCGCGGGTACATACGGACGGACGCGGAGATGCTTACGCGCGTCACTGAACGGACGCCTCTGAAGAAGCTCGCCGTTTCGTCCGGGCTGATGAGCATGTCCCTGGTGCCGGGATTCCACGGATACACGACGAAAGAGTTCGCCGGCATATACAGAGCGGCGAAGAACGTCACCGCCGACGATGATATGAAAATATTGACCGAGCTAATAAATGAAAGGCAGCCGGTGTCAAGGAAGGAGATACTTGAGCACTCGCCGTTCTCGCCCGAAAGGACGTTAGAGACGTTAAGCAAACTGACGCACGCATCTCACGTATACACTGACGGCGGAAGGAATTACTGTCTCGTTCAGGATAACGGGATGGGGCAGCGGGAGGCGCTGAAGGACGTGATCGGAAGGCATTTCAAATGCTTCGGCGCGTTCTCGGCGGAACAGCTTTACCGTTTTATCATGGGCGTCAGGATGGGCGAGCTCAGATCGGTATTGGCTGAACTCGAGGATGACGGCCTTCTGGTGAAAGGGTTCCTGAGGGAGAACGACCCGACGGTCATCTGGATGCTGAAGGAGGACATTGACAGGAACATCGAAATGACGGAAGAGATGTTCATCCTTAACACTCAGGACAACCTTCACGTTTATCTTCGCGATACGGTGAAGCAGGAATGCGGATCGTCGGAGAACGTTGTTTTTCAGGGAACAAAGATAATCGGTTCGTTCAAAGGCAAACTTACGGTGACCGGCGCGAAGATAGACGATCTCAAAGGGAACGACGACGCTCTTAAGTTCATAAAGGCGACGATGGTGTCGCTGGGCGTCTCCGCGGACCGCAAAAAGGAAGAGGATAAGGACTGGGACGTATGCGAGTTCTATCACAAGACGCACCCGGGCACCATGAAATAATGCATACTTAAGGTCGAACATGCAGGTTTAAATACCCGTTAAGCCTATGCATCGTATCATGAAGATACCTTGCGAACTGGTTGTCTGGTACGTATTGCCCACTATAAGAAGGGAAGTAGCCAAGGAATTGGTCGAGAACCACGGGATGTCGCAGGCCGAGGTGGCCAGGCGTTTCGGCGTCACAGACGCGGCGATATCACAGTACCTTAAGAAGAAGAGAGGGGACAACCCCCTGATAGACGAGAGCCCTCAGCATGATAAGTTCATGGAAGAGGTCCGCAACTCCGCTAAGAGGATCGCGGCGGAGAGCGCAGAGTTCGCGAGCGAGATATGCAATATCTGCCTTATTGTCAAGAGAATAGGCATGCTCGCCAAGATATACGAGGTTCAGATGGGCTGCGAGCCGCCGACCTGCGCCTGCGACCCCAAGATAATACCGCTGTGATACAGAAGCTCCTGCGCGTAACCGGCGTACCGTCCGAAACGTTCCTCAGCGAAGGCGGACAGTTTTTTGTAACTGCCCGATACGCCGTACTTTTCGCTGAGGATGCGTTCTATCCTCGCGTCTATGGGGAACGCGTCCAAATGACCGAACGCGAAGAGTGATATGCAGTCTGCGACCTTGTCGCCGATGCCGTTTATTGCCTTCAGTGAATCAGCGCATTCACAGCGGTCCATCTTTGCCATATCGTCCGGCACGATGATGCGGTCGGCGACCTTCTCCGCAAGCTCGAATAACCTTCTCTCGCGGTATCCGAGCCTGCAATCAGGCAAAAGGCATGACCGGCCGGCGATCTCCTTCGCGCCAGGAAAAGAGAAACGTCCGCCCAGGTCCTTGCCGAAAGTTCTGCAGACCGCGTCAACCATCGCACCTATCCGTTTCACATTGGCGTTCGTTGCCAGAAGGTATGTCGCCATACATTCCCATGGGTCTTGTTTCAGAATGCGCATACCCGGACAGGCGTCCGCCAGCGCACGGACGAACGGATCTTTTGATATTTCGCCGTATATGATATCCAGATCGTCACTACTGCGCAGATAATCAAGCATCATATCTTTGTCGCAAGTGCCTTCGCACAGTACGTATCCGTTCTTCTCTTCCAGTGTGACGATATTGTCGCCGAGGACACCTTCCCAAACGTTTCCCTTTTTGACCCATCTGTGCGCCTGGCCGCATCCGAGCGTCGGATCAAGCGAAACGTTAAGATCGAGCCTCATGCCTGACCGATAATGAACTGAAATAAAGACATTGCTCCGAATAAAAGATATACACATCCGGCGTTCGGTAAAGCATGCGTTTCGGACCGGCGGGATATCCGCAGAATAGCAAAGATGCGAATGACGCACTGAACACCATAAAGGAAATGGGACTGGACGCATTGGAAATGGAGTTCGTGCGCGGAGCGCGGATATCCGCGGAAAAGGCGAAAGAGATAGGGAACAGAGCGAAAGAGCTTGACATACGATTAAGCGCGCATGCCCCGTATTTCATAAGTTTCAACTCTGACACGCCGGAAACGAGAGTGAAAAGCATCTCATGGGTCATTGATACCGTAAGGGCGGCGCACAATATGGGCGCTTATATTATCGTGATACACGCGGCGTCCTACGGGAAAGAACCGTCAAAAGCGACGGACTCGGTGATAGACGGCCTGAACAAATGCAAGGATATCATGGATGACGACGGCATCAAAGATGTCATACTCGGTCTGGAGACCATGGGACGGCCGGCAACGTGGGGTACGCTGAAAGAAATAAGCAAGGTCATGGACAGCGTCCCCGGAACGCGCCCGGTGCTTGATGTGGCGCACGTGCACGCAAGGTACGGCGGCTCGCTGAGAACGAAAGAAGATATGAAAGAACTCGTTGATGAGTTCTTTCCGCTTGCCGGCGATATACCGCATTTTCATATAAGCTGCATCGAATACACCGCGAAAGGAGAGAAGATGCATCTTCCTCTTTCTTCGGCGGACCCGGACATGTCGCTTCTCGCCGGGGTGCTGAACGACAGCGAAAAAGATTGCACGTTCATATGCGAATCGCCGCTGCTTGAGCAGGACGCGCTGGTGTTCAGGAACATGTTCTCCGGCCGGTCAGGATAACAAAATTATATATCATGCATCATTATGCACCAACCAGCGCCACTGTGGCTCAGCGGTAGAGCGACTGATTCGTAATCAGTTGGTCGGGGGTTCAATTCCCTCCAGTGGCTCCATTTTCCTCTTAAGCGGTGGGCATTTTTAAATCCGTGAGAAACAATACTGGACCCATGTCCCGAAAAGGGCATAGGTGAAAGGAAATGGAATTCAAAATGAATCTTTTTTGGCTGCTCATGCTTGTCGCGGGTATTTTGGCGATAGCGGGAGTCTTCCTCGATTGGTTATCCCTCTGGGGGAACGGCGTGACCGGCTGGGACTTTTTCTCGGACGGGACCGAATATGACGGCGGCTTCCGTTATTATATGCCGGTAGTATCGCTTGTACTCGGGGTATTGGTGCTGATCCTGGCGCTCCTTGAGCTCATGGACATCAGCGTGCCGATATCGAAGATCATCGTTATCGTTCTCGGCATTCTCGTGATAATAATGCCGTTCATAACAATGAGCGAATTCGACGGGTTCATGGACTATCTGGGAACAGGCTTCTGGGTCGAGGTCGTCGCGGGCGCACTCATGGTGGTCCTGCCGATACTCAGCATTATGGAAATACTGCCCGACGAGCTGTAAACACATCTCATCCGGCGCGGAGGACCGCGCCGGCATCATTTTTATTCTTTCTTCTCTTCATTCTTGAGGTAACGGTCAACGATCTTTATTGCGCACACGTCGCCGCACATGGAACATCCCTCTTCCTTCTCCGTGCTGCCCCGTTTCCGGTACTTCCTGGCCTTATCGGGGTCCAGGGCGATGCTGAACATCGACTCCCAGTCAAGCGCCCTTCTGGCGCGTGCCATTTCGTTGTCCCTCGTCATATCGCCGCGTCTGCACAGGTCGCCGACGTGGGCCGCGATCTTTGATGCGATGACTCCTTCGCGGACGTCGTCGATGTCAGGGAGCGAAAGATGCTCCGCCGGCGTCACGTAACACAGAAAATCAGCGCCGCTCTGCGCCGCCGCGGCGCCGCCTATGGCGCCGACGATGTGATCGTAACCCGGCGCTATGTCGGTGACCAAAGGACCGAGCACGTAGAAGGGTGCGCCGTGGCATATCTTCTTCTGAATGTGAACGTTCGCGGGCACCTCGCTCAGCGGCACGTGGCCGGGTCCCTCGACTATGGACTGCACACCGGCCTCCCTGCATCTTTTTACGAGCCTGCCCAGCGTCATCAGCTCGGATATCTGTGCGGCGTCAGTAGCGTCGTCTATGCATCCCGGCCTGAAACCGTCGCCGAGCGACAGCGTCACCTCATATTTTTTTGCCATTTCCAGAAGGTAGTCGAAATTTTCGTAAAGCGGGTTCTCCTTACCGTTGTGCAGTATCCACGCGGTAAGGAACGATCCGCCGCGCGAGACGATGTCCATCTTCCTGTCCGACGCGCTGAGCCATTTTACGCTTTCCTTCGTTATCCCGCAATGCACGGTCATAAAATCAACGCCGTCCTTCGCATGCGTCTCGATACCGTTGAAGATGTCGTCCTCCGTCATATCGACGACGGCATTCTTCCTTGCGGCCACCAATCCGGTCTGGTATACGGGAACGGTGCCGACGATCGCGTGGCACCGCGCTATGATCGTTCTTCGTATGCGGTCGATATCGCCGCCGGTGCTCAGGTCCATGACCGAGTCCGCGCCGTACTTCAGCGCCACGGACAGTTTTCTGACCTCGTCCTCGACCGACGTCATGTCGCGCGATGTGCCGATGTTGGCGTTGATCTTGATGCTCATACCGTCGCCGATGGCACAGGGCACAGGATTGTGAAGAGGATTGCAGGGTATCACGATGCGGCCGGATGCGACACCGTTACGTAAGAACTCGCCGCTCACGCCCTCCTTCTTCGCGGCCTCCGCGATAAGGGGCGTCACGCCCGCTCTGGCCTGTTCCATTATACTGCTCATCGCCCTCTTAATGGGCGATGCGTATTTATGGGTTACTTGACGTTTTTTCGGAGACTCTCATGCGCGTGCACGCGCGTGCATGCGATGGTATTATAAACAACCTTAACAATACCAATGAGCATCAGCCGGTCAGATGCGGATGGGCAACGGATGGGAAGACATGAGCGAGGACAGCGGACAGAATAGTTATGATGCGGATGGGATTGTTGTACTGGAAGGACTGGAAGCGGTAAGGAAGCGTCCGGGAATGTATGTGGGGAGCACCGATTCACGCGGTCTCCATCACTTGGTCTACGAGGTGGTGGACAACAGTATCGACGAGGCGATGGCCGGTTATGCGTCATTGATCTCCGTGTACGTGAACAAGGACGGTTCGGTGACGGTCGCGGACGACGGACGCGGCATACCCACGGGAATGCACGAGAAAGGCAAATCCGCGTTAGAACTTGTGATGACACATCTTCACGCGGGCGGCAAGTTCGACCACAACAGCTACAAGGTATCGGGCGGACTGCACGGCGTCGGCGTTTCGGTGGTGAACGCATTATCGGCGAAGCTGATCGCGGAGGTGGAGAGGGACGGCAAGAAGTTCAGGCAGTCGTACTCGTACGGCATACCCGACGGGCCGCTGGAGGAGCTCGGCGCATCTTCCAGAACGGGAACAACAATAACGTTCTATCCCGACACGTCGATATTCGAGACGGTGGACTTTGAGTACGAGGTATTACAGTTAAGGTTCAGGAACCAGGCGTTCCTCAACCGGAACGTTGCGATATATTTCGAAGATATGAGATCCGGGCGTTCCGAAAATTTCCATTTCGAGGGCGGCGTGTCGGAGTTCGTGTCATTCCTTAACAAGAACAAGGCACCGATACATCAGAATCCGATATACATACACGGCGAGAGCTCCGGCATCGAGGTGGAAGTCGCGCTTCAGTACACTGACGGCTATAATGAGACGATAAATTCCTTCGTCAACACGATAAGCACACCGGACGGCGGGACGCACATGGCCGGTTTCAGAACGGCGCTGACAAGGACGATAAACGATTACGCGAAGACGAACGGCCTTATGAAGGACGGCGAACCGTTAACCGGAGAGGACGTGCGTGAGGGACTCACAGCGATACTGAGCGTGAAGGTACCTGAACCGCAGTTCGAGGGCCAGACCAAATCTAAATTAGGGAACAGCGAGGCGCAGGGCGCCGTGTCGTCGGTGATGGGCGAGAAGTTATCGGAATTTCTCATAGAGAACCCGAAGACCGCCGAACTTATCATCAGAAAATCAATATTCGCGGCGCAGGTAAGAGAGGCGGCCAGGAAGGCCAAGGAGCTTACGAGAAGGAAGAGCGTGCTCGAAGGCACGAGTCTCCCGGGAAAGCTGGCGGACTGCACCGAACGCGATCCAGCCAGATCGGAACTTTACATCGTCGAGGGCGAATCAGCGGGAGGCAGCGCCAAACAGGGAAGGGACAGGATGTTCCAGGCGATACTTCCGTTAAGAGGAAAGATACTGAACGTCGAGAAGGCGCGGCCGGACAAGATATTACAAAGTGAGGAGATAAAGAATCTGGTGATCGCGGTGGGCGGAGGGATCGGCAACGATTTCGACCTTTCCAAGGTTAGGTACCATAACATTGTGATAATGACCGATGCGGACGTGGACGGGGCGCACATAAGCACGTTACTGCTGACATTATTCTTCAGGCAGATGAGACCGCTGATAGAAGCCGGTTACGTATACCTGGCGATGCCGCCGCTCTACCGCGTGTACAAAGGAAAGAAGGAGAAGTACGTTTACAACGACGCCGAGCTCGCCAAGGCGCTGGAGGAGTTCGGTCAGGGCGCGCAGACAACGAGATACAAAGGTCTCGGCGAAATGGATCCCAAGCAGTTATGGGAGACGACGATGGACCCCGAGACNAGGATAATGAANCAGGTGATGATCGAGGACGCGATGCTTGCCGACGAACTTTTCACAATGCTCATGGGCGACGCCGTGGAACCGCGCAGGGATTTCATAGTGGAACATGCGCACGAAGTGATCAATCTGGATGTGTGATACCATGGATGATGATAACGATAAGATAGTACCGAAAGTGGTGTCGCAGAGCATTGAGAAAGAGATGCAGCGCTCGTACATCGATTACGCGATGTCCGTTATCGTGGGAAGGGCGCTGCCTGACGTGCGCGACGGTCTGAAGCCCGTTCACAGAAAAATATTGTATGCGATGCACGACATGGGGCTGACGCACAACCGCGCGCACAAGAAGTCCGCGAGAGTTGTTGGAGAAGTGCTCGGAAAATACCATCCGCACGGCGACTCGGCCGCATATGAATCAATGGTGAGGATGGCGCAGCCGTTCTCGTTAAGATACCCGCTCGTGGACGGTCAGGGCAACTTCGGTTCCGTCGACGGCGACTCGGCGGCGGCGATGCGTTACACGGAAGCGAAATTATCAAAGATCTCGGCTGACCTTCTGGCCGATCTTGATAAAGAAACGGTAGATTTCGTGGACAACTTCGACGGCTCGCTGAAAGAGCCGTCCGTACTGCCGTCAAAGTTCCCGAACCTGCTGGTGAACGGTTCCGATGGTATCGCGGTGGGAATGGCGACGAAGATGCCCCCGCACAATTTGTCAGAAGTGGTGGATGCGCTGGTCCACGTGATAGACAACCCGGACGCCGACGTCGGCGAACTGATGGAATTCATAAAAGGTCCCGATTTTCCGACGGGAGGGACGATATACGGCCTCGCCGGGATAATGTCCGCGTATATGACAGGACGAGGGAAGGTCAAGATAAGGGCGAACACTCATATTGAAACATCGCCGTCAGGCAAATCAAAGATAATTGTCGATGAGATCCCGTATCAAGTGAACAAGGCTCTGCTGATCGAGGAGATCGCCGAGCGCGTGAAAAATAAAGAAATAGAAGGGATAACCGATCTCCGTGACGAATCCGATCGTAACGGGATGCGCATCGTCATCGAACTGCACAAGGATGCGATAGAGAACGTCGTTCTTGAGAATCTGTTCAAGCAGACGAGAATGGAGCAGACGTTCGGCATAATCAATTTAGCGCTTGTCGATAACAAACCGAGGACGCTCGGTCTGAAGGATATGCTGTCCCATTATCTGAAGCACAGAAAAGAAGTGATAACAAGAAGGACACAGTACGATCTTGACCAGGCGGCGAAGAGGCACCACATTCTCGAAGGATTAATGAAAGCGCTGAACATGCTTGACGAGACAATAGCGCTTATACGCGCGTCAAAGACCGCCGAGGAGGCAAAGGAAGGTCTGATCTCACTGCTTACGATATCGGAAGAGCAGGCGAAGGCGATACTTGACCTCAGGCTTCAGAAGCTGACGGGGCTGGAGATAGAGTCGCTGAAGGCGGAGTACGAGGAGATCATAAAATTAATGGCCGACCTGCGCGACATACTCGCGAACGAGTCCCGCGTAATGGCAATAATAAAGAACGAACTCGAAGAGATGAAAGCGGCGCACGGCGACGACCGCCGCACCGTCATCGATCCGAACGCGATAGACACGGACGAAGAGGACCTTATACCAAGGGAGGACGTCGTGATAACGATAACGGGCGACAATTACATCAAGCGCATCCCGCTGAGCACATACAGGCAGCAGGGGCGCGGAGGCGTGGGTCTCATAGGAATGCAGACCAAGGAGGAGGATCACGTTGTCAATCTCTTCGTGACGTCGACGCACGATTACGTGATGTTCATCACCAACAAGGGACGTCTGCACTGGCTGAAAGGGTACAGGATACCCGAGGGAAGCAGACAATCCAAAGGGAAACCGATAGTGAACATGCTCCCTGATCTTGAGGAAGGCGAGAAGGTGATGAACACCATTTGCGTCAGTGATTTCCCTGATGATAAATATCTGGCGTTCTGCACTTTGAAGGGTCTTGTGAAGAAGACATGCCTGAGCGCATACGGCAACGTAAGGGCAAGAGGCATCAAGGCGATAAAACTGGAGGAAGGCGACGAGCTCGTCGAGACGCATCTGACAACGGGTGACGCGGAGATAATAATCGCGACGAAGGGCGGTCAGGCGTGCAGGTTCAACGAGCGCGATGTGCGTCCCACAGGAAGGGACACCATGGGCGTCAAGGGAATGACGCTGAACGAAGGCGATTCGGTGGTGGCGATGGCAACGGTCACGGGAGAGGACATGCTTCTCACGGTGACGGAGAACGGCTACGGGAAGATATCGCTGGTTGACGATTACCGCAAAACAAGGCGCGGAGGCAAGGGCGTGATAACAATAAAGACAGGCGGCCGGAACGGTAACGTGGCCGCCGTCAGGAAAGTGGACCCTACCGATGAGCTGATGATAACAAGCAAACAAGGCAAGATAATAAGGATAAAGGTTGCCGATATCCGTGTGACGGGACGGAACGCAATGGGCGTTAAGGTTATGAATTTACATGACGATGACCTCGTGACGGCGCTGGAGCCGGTGGTCGGTTCCGATGACGGAGCGGAAGATGATCAATGATATCCCGGCAAGAACAAAATGGACGATCGTCTGCATCGTCACGGCGGTGTTCGTCTCGTCCGCGGTGTTCGCGTACATAATGCTGACCGACGCCTCGGTGACAGAGGATGAATCGAAAACGCTGATGTACGCGGCGGTGTTCGCCGCCATTCTCATAATACTAAACGCGGCGTTACTTGTAATAGGCCTGCGGGCGTCCCGGAAGGCGAGAGAACGCACATCCGAAAAATGCACATCGTGCGGCGCCGTTATTGACGCCGATGCGACAGAATGCCCGCAATGCGGCGCGCTGCATATACGCGACGATATGTATCTTGAACCGAAACCCCGCGAGGATAAAAGAAAGATAAGACCGAAGAAGTGAAAAGGAAGCAATGCCCTGTGGATAATGCGGTTGTTATAAAATGAGGCCGAATGTATATCTTGCGCTGTCGATACTCTGCGGCATAGGGATATTCGCAGCGTTCGGGGTATTCGCGTACAATATGACAACATCCGACCCGTTCGGTGACGACAGTTCAGCGTTCGGTATTGTGCTCAGCGTTCTTCTGTACCTCGTGACCGCGGGCGTGATGATGTTCCTGATGGCATTCTTTTTCATAAGGTACAGCAGAACGAAAGGTCAGCGGTCTTCCGGCGTGCCTACGAAGATATGCGTATCATGCGGCGCCGAGATCGACGCAATGGAGATGTCATGCCCTCGCTGCTTCACACTGCAGCCGGCGGACGGCCGCGGCAAAAGATGACCGCGGCCGCACCAGTAAATATATAACGGAAATGCACAATGGGGAGTTTCACGCCGTGGTAACTCAGTTGGGAGAGTGCAAGACTGAAGATCTTGAAGTCGCTGGTTCGAGCCCGGCTCACGGC
>JGI24702J35022_10001223_pt1 | contig 15978 bp, 5 predicted proteins | sample TergutTh196P4_FD_35022 | JGI IMG/M metagenome (IMG submission 35022)
AGAGTTACGTTTGTTCTTTTATGTATTATGGTAAGCTTATGCGCGTGTTCTCCAGTTGGGTTATCTCCAGTTGGTTTATCAAATGAAGGAGAGGATGCAATACTAATAATGTTGCAACAAGATGAACATTATTCAAATAATGTTGTTGAATACCAAGAAGAGAATTTTCGTACAGTACTGCGTGAAAAGCCGGAAATTGTGTTATGTGAGGGGTTTGGTGGAGGGATGATTATGTTCTATTATGAAATTGATTTAGATCATGACGGCAAGAATGATATGGTTTATTGGTATAACTGGGGAAGTGGAGTGGCAGGTTATGCGATTAAGGCAATGTCAGGCGGAGAAGTGCTGGGACAAGAAATAAAATGGACCTATGATAACGCTGCCTTAAGCTATGATGAAGGCAAGCTATTATTGCTTTATCGTGATTTGGGTGATGAGTTAATAATAGGGGAATTATTCATCAATAAAAACGATAACGCAAAAACCTTTGGCATAGATTTTGCCGCAGGGCTTTCAGATGACTTGAAAACAAAGTTTACTCCCCAATAAGCCCCAATTAAAATCGATAGTTGTAAAATATAGTGATTTAAGATAAAAAAGAGGGGACGGTTTAACGCAGGAACCGTCCCCCTTTTACATGAATTATACCTATATATTTCAGAAAAATGCTAGAACGCCAGCCAAACTGTGATATAATGCTTACCGAGGCTAATAGGCCAGTTAATTTTTAAATCAGGAGGAAATGAAACATGAAGACAAAGGGAAGAGGGAAACAAAAAATGAGGGGGAATAGACCTATGACGCGCAGGCTAATATCGCAGGCGCTCATTTTGGTTCTGGCACTAGGCATGATTGTCACGCCGGGCAATATCATGCCGCTGGCTGCGGAAGACACCCTAGCGGGCTTGCCATTGAGCGATGCCATTTTAGACTCGTCGCTGCTTGTTGATATTAGCGCGGCTGAAGACGACACCCCGGACGAACCCACTACGGAAGTCAATATCTTCTCGTTTAACGATTTCCACGGCACGGTAGACAATTCAGCGTCGACTTCAAACCCTGGCGCGCCAAGATTTACCGCAATAGCAAAGACTATCATGGGGGGCGTCCCCAACGCAACGCTTATGGCAGCCGGAGACAACTACCAAGGTTCGGCAATCTCCAATTACTTCTTAGGAGAGCCGGTATCTGAGATGATGAAGTTGCTTGGCGTGAAATACTCCGCTATAGGCAACCATGATTTCGACTGGGGCGCAGACAAACTATTCAAGTTCGCCGCTGACGGCGAGATTGAATTTCTAGCGGCGAATCTCTTCATAAAAGGCACTAATACAAGGCCTGATTTCTGCAAGCCTTATGAAACGATGGTCATCGGCGGTAAACGCATTGGCGTCGTAGGCTGGACGAATACCGGTATCCCAACGCTGGTCAAAGCGGAATACGTCAAGGACTTTGAGTTCCGGAGCAATTCGGGAACCTGGTTTGTTGACGAAGTGCAGCAATGGAAGACTCAAGAAAACTGGGACGCCGTCATCGCCCTTACGCACGCGACGCTGACCGGTTCAAACCTTGCCGGCGTTATCGACGGCATCGTCAACGGACATTCGCACTCCGTATCGACGTCGCCGACTAACGGCGTACCCACAGTAGAAGCGGGGTACAACGGCAGAAACCTTGGCCGTTTGTGCCTGATATTTGACAACATTGCGGGAACGCTTCAGGTCACGTCAAGCACCTACGCCAACTTTACAACTAATACATACCTGCCTGTCGGCACGGTGGACGCGGAAATGCAAGCCATCTACGACGAATACTACAACAAAGCCAAGCCCATATTTGACGAGCAAGTAGGCGTGTTCGGCGTAAACATCGACAACGCCAGCCAGATGCAAGCGTGGGCTAACCAGTTGGTATATGATTTCGTCGCGCGCCAGACTGGCGAGGACGACTATGTGATTATACAGAACTCCGGCGGTTGGAGAAGCGTTGGATATGGCAGGACGCCAGAAGAACCGGTCGATTATTGGTTCCTCAATACGCTGATGCCGTTTGACAACGAGATTTATCTGTTCCAGCTAAAAGGCGAGTACCTGATGAATTTCCTCAACGCAAGACGAGTGACCGGTACAGGAAGCCTTGGCTCGTCGCCAGTCATAACCAACGCCCACAGGGTCGGTAGCGATTGGTATGTCACGTCAACTGGTGAGCAGATAGATCCTGACAAGCTCTACAAAGTCTCCATGAACGACTTTATGTTCACAGGCGGGGATAGCTACGGCGTGGTCGCCAATGAGGTCCAAAGCCCACCGCTTACACAGGATTACGCCATATACGACTACGAGACGCTGATCATGGGCGTGCCGCTACGCGAAGCCATGGCTCAGCAGTTGCGCTTTAGAATGACTCCCGTCGTGAAACCGCCGCAGGAAGGCGACGTAGAGGAACTCACAGTTTTCTTCACAAGCGACCTGCACGGTGCATTCGCCGGCAAAAACTTCGCCACCCAAGCCGCCCATGCGGGTCTGTCAAGGATTGCCGCTCAGTTCACAACCCGGAAAGCCGCGCTTGACGCCGCCGGGAAAGCCTACCTGACAGTCGATGTGGGAGACACGATCCAAGGCGCGGGTACGTCTGGATTTATTGGAAACAACAACTTCACATTCCCGACTATCGCGGGCCTTAATTATCTTGGTTATGACGTGGCTGTCTTAGGCAACCACGAGTTCAACTTCGGCGTTCCCGCCCTGCTCTCGGCTTACAACGGCGCCGCAGGTACGCCAAATGTTGGATTTTTAGGCGCGAAACTTGCCGGGAACGTCTTCCAATACAGCGGGGACGTAAAGCCGCCTTATGTCGGTAACGACGCCGCCATCGGCGCTATCCCCGACGCGGAACGCGACCCGCTCTTACAGGGATTCAAAGCGTACGAGATATTCGAGCGCAATGGACTCAAGGTGGCAATCATCGGCATGACGCACCCCGACGCGGACAAGTGGGACGCCGTCAAACTTGAGGAAGCAAAGGTCTACACCGAGGGTATGGTCGGCGCAGTTAAGCGCGCGATTAAAGCCATCGAGGCTGAAGGTGGCGCGGACATTATAATAGTCGCAGGTCACACGAGCAGCCCAAATAGCGTTTTGAACGACGCAGAGGTGGCCTCCAAGGTACACGTATTCTTGGGCGGACACGGACACAGTCGGACTACGAGCCTTGTAAACGGAGTCCGCTACGCGGAAAACGGCGCCAACGGCAGCTCTTTCGGGGAAATCAAGATCACAGCCACGTATGAAAACGGACAATGGGTCGTGAAGAACAAAAACGGCGCGGGCGTAACAGCTACGATGGTGCAGGTTGCAAACAACGCCGCAGAGGATGCGGGCTACCTGGCCAGTGTAAAGCCGATGATCGATTTCGCGGAAGAGTACGCAAGCATACCGATAGGCAAACTGATTGGTGGGGACATGGTGACTTCAAACCTCAAAGGCGGGTCTTCGCTAAACGCGGCGTATTTTGAGCCTACCAAGCTGGTCGATTTCATCAACGAAGTGCAGATGTACTACGGCGAAGCCGAAATCTCCGGCGCCTGCCCCTTTAGCACGTCCGTGCAGCTCAAAGAAGGCGACATTACCAGGGGCTCGCTGATCGGCATCTACAACTACGACAGCAACACCGTTTATAGGCTTGCCATGAAGGGCAAGCACGTCAAGCAGTGGATGGAATACGTTGCGCGGACGCAGTACACAAGCCCCAACGTCAACACTGACTTGTCTGTACGGTTCGGCACAAGCTATCTGACCGACAACTTCAAGGGCATCAATTATTCGATAGACCTCACAAAACCTGCCAACCAACGCGTTACGATCACATCCGTAACCCGTCTAGATGGGACTGTGGAGCCATTTGATATGGAGGAGACTTACATCGTCGCCGCTAACGACTACAGGTCGAGCAGCCGTCTTTTGGATCCTGGCGCCGGGTACATTTCGAGAGAAGACTTAGAAGCTGAAGACGCCCCGTACATCATCGAGACCGACTGTAACTTAGGGCTGCCAATAGCTCCGGACATCATAAGCCTAATGGCGGATTACATACAAAACGTCAAGGGCGGCGTCATCGACGCAAACGACTTTGAGAAAAACTGGGAAATAGTACCTTGGTGGGAGACCACAATCGAAAACGGCGCGTATTTGAGGCAACAAGGCGAAAAACTCACGCAGGAGGGCAAGATAACATATGTCTCATCCAGCGTATCGCTGAAAGCCGCCGATGTTATAGCCTTGGCGCCCGCGCCCATCACATCGATCAGCATATGCCCTGTCGCGCTTGCAACCATTCTGCGCAATGGCAGATTCGAATTCAAAGCGACGTTGAACGAAGGCGCTTCGGATGAGGACATTATCTGGTTTGTTAGCAGCCCATTGCTGGTATCTGTCAGCTCCGACGGGGTTGTTGTCACTAACACAAGGACAGGCACGGCAATCCTAACGGCTACGGATCCTTTCAGTGGCATAAGCGCCAGCGTAGTATTGAGGATTATTTAGCAAGATACACATTGGGTTTAAGGAGATTTATAGACATGAAAAGAATTATCGGTCTGTTTCTAGCACTAGCAATGCTCATCAGCGTGATTGCCAGTGGGGTTTCGTTCGTTGCGTACGCCGATGATCCCGAACTGGACGACTATGACAAGCTGCGCATGAAATGGCAATTCCTAGCTACAGGTGGGGACTATGATGAGAACGACCCTAACATGAAGGTTCTGCTCAACTCCATTAACGATGTTGCGGCGGATTTGCTCGCCAGAATCAACAAAAACCCTGTTCCAGGTTGGGGCNCGAATGACTATCTGTGGCNGGAATACATGCTAGGGCAGCGCAACGACGCGTATTCGGATTCAAACAACACACAGTTTAGCNTNCGAAACGTAAAAAACATGGCNATGGCTTATCAAACCAAGGGTTGCGCGCTGTATCAGGATGAAACGCTGAAATCCGAGATNCTCCGCGCCCTTGATTATCTATATGTAAATCATTTCAAGCCAGGTGTCGATACAAATGCTTACGGCAACTGGTTTACATGGGAAATAGGCGGGCCGATATACCTATGCGAGGCGACGCTTTATATGTTTGACCACTTGACCAGTCAACAGATACAAAATTACGCCGATACGGCGCGCAAGGGGACTAAAGAAACAGTCGACACCGGCGCGAACGCGCTATGGAGAAACCGCGTCAGGATGCTGACCGCGATCTTGAGGAAGAACAATACCGACCTTGTGAACATCAAAAACGCAGTACCCAATCACATTGGATACACCACGAGCGGCGACGGATACCATCTGGACGGAACATTCATACAACACGACGACAAAGTATACAACGGCGGTTATGGGAAAGAAGCTTTGTCCGATATTAGCCATTTCCTCTATCTGCTGGAGGGTTCGCCGTGGGAAATCACAGACGCCAGAAAAGAGAATATTTATACGTTTGTATATGACCATTACGCCCCGTTCATGTACAAAAGCGTTTTCATGGACATGACCAGAGGGCGCGAGATCACTCGCACAGACACCACGGACGCGTTTGCTGGAATAACGATAGCGTTGTCGGTGGGACTCATTTCCGAATTCGCACCTCCGGAACACGCCGCTAACTACAGAGGCATGATCAAAGCCTGGATGTCAAACGATTACGCGATGAAGATACTTGGCGAAGGGGCGGGCGTGGCATGGTACATGTTCCCTGTATACAACTTCTCTAAGATACTTGAAATCCTCGCTGACGATACTGTCGTCCCATATGAATTCAAGGAAAGCCGCCAGTTCGGATATGGCGTGCGCACAGTCCACGCGACCGATAAGTTCACGTTTGGGCTGGCGATGTATAACAACAGAAACATCGCAAACAACGAAACAGGCGACAGTAACACAAGAGGCTGGTACACCGGTACCGGTACNTACTGGATATANACGCCGGATATCGGCCAATTCACGCTCTCNAAGCCGACGATGAACTGGTATCGCTTCCCCGGAACTACCGTTGTGCGAAACTATAACGCGTCATTNGCGAAAAACCCGAACAACTACGCCGGCGGCACGACGNTCGCGAAGAAATACAGCGTATCCGGGCTTATAACCGGACCTGGACATATTCAGGTTCAAGCGAAAAAATCCTGGTTTATGTTCGACGACGAGGTCGTCGCACTGGGTACCGATATTACTTCGACTCAAGCTAACCCGGTGGAGACAATTATCGAGCAGCGCCGGATCGAAATTGAAAACGACCTGATTATAGACGGCGTAAAACAACCCGCCACCCTAGGTTGGAACTCTACTATAAGCAACCCGAAATGGCTGCATCTGGAAGGCAATGTCCCAGGTTCTGGAATAGGCGTCTACTTCCCCGTCCCACAGACATTGACCGCCATACGCCAGACTCAGTCGGGCAGATGGACGGATCACGGCACATACAATATTGACAATACCCTGTACTCTGACGATTACGTGACACTATTATTCGACCACGGCGCAAGGCCATCGGGCGCCAGTTATGCTTATGTGCTGCTGCCTGGGGCAATAGTGGCGGACGTAGCAGAGTACGCGCAAGACAGCCCCATTGAGATTATACGCCAAGACTCTGAAGTCCACGCGGTGTATCAGAAATCATTAAACGTGGTTGGCGCCAACTTCTTTACTGACGGTGTGAAATCGATCGACGCTTTTGGGCAAAAGGACTATCTGACGATAGACAGAGCGGCAAGCGTTATGGTTTCCGAGACGCCGGAAGAGCTTGCTATTGCCGTGACCGACACTACCCAGCTCAACAACGGCGTAATAAACATAACGATCGACCGCTCGGTGGAAGGGGTTGTCTCTTTTGACCCGAGAGTCGAGATTCGCTCCTATTCTCCAAGCGTCGTCCTCAGGATTGATGTGAGCAACTCCGTTGGAGCCCCAATCGAAACAGTATTGACGTTCCTTCCCCCTGACCCGCCGGACGCTCCGTCGATCAAGGATATGATCATGGTCGACGATACCCTGACAGTAAATATAAACCCAGTTCCACGCGCAGAGGGCTATATATTGAGATACGGGACGACAAGCGGCATCTACACAAACGAACTTGTCGTGAGCGCCCCGTCCGCCAAAGTAACAGGGCTTCTTGCGGATACCACCTACTATTTCGTCGCGCAAGCCTATAACAAAAGCGGTCAAAGCCCGCTGTCGGAACAGCAGAGCTATAAAGTTGGACTAACAAGGGTTTTAGTTGACGATTTCGCGGATTATTCTAAGATAGTCAGCTATTCCTCGGGCTGGGCGTTTGACGCGACAAATGCGGCACAGTTTGATGGCGACGTTACGCGCCTCAAGAGGGACGAAGCAAAAGGCCCGAACCGGCCTGAAGAAATCGTTTACTTTGCCCCGTCTCCAGTCAGCTTTGAGCTTATTACATACGACTATGGGGTAGTCGCCGACGATTCCGCCAGGGATACGCTGTTACAGTTCTACGGGTCGCCAGACAACAAGACCTGGACGCTTATTCCCGCCGCAAGATCAGGCTCTGTTGGCGTTAACGCGTGGCGCAAGATTGCATACACAAACGCGGGCAGTCTGGATCCAGGCATAAAATTCATAAAAATCCTGGTGGATCGCAATGAAAAGATTTGGGCGCCACAGTTATCCCAATTCACCGTTACCTATGCAAATGTACCCGACAGGGTGCTTATCGACACAATGGTTGACGACAACAGGGTATACATGAGTACAGGACAATTCAGCTATTTGGATGTCTCGGCGCTTAACTGGCCAGGGATTTCCAACGCCATCATGAAAAACGACGACGAACCCATGTCGCTTGTCTACAGCGTGACCGATATTCAAAACTTCAGAATATCGACGGTGCTGACAGCACCTGGAACGCCAGAGATTACCTTCGAAACATCGGTTGACGGCGTGACATTCTCCGATCCGCTGCCAATTGCGCCCGGCAGCTTTACAACAACGCAGTTGTCTGGCGGCGCTATACTCTACGAAGGCGCGGCGGACTTGAGCGGCGACGCGGAAAACATCTCATACGTAAAGCTTACATTCAACGGTGCAGGCGTATACGTTACCAATTTGTATCTGGAATACTACCACCGGATCACGCCCATTTCAAACATCAGATATGCAGATGCCGACACGGTCGTCGTGATAGAATACCCTGAAACGCCAAGGTTGAAAATAGCGCCGATGAATGGGTACGGCGAGGTCAACTATGTTTCCGGCAACGAAGACATTGTAACAGTGGATGCTGATGGGAAAATTACAGGCAAAGACATTGGACAAACCGTTGTGACGGCAAGCATTCTAGGTGCCCAGAAAAATGCCGAACTGGTTGTCGCCACATACAGGGACGAAGCAAGACTTAAAACAGCGACCGCGAGTTCCGCGACAAGCGGATACCCCGCTACAAACGCGGTCAACGGCAACATGCTGACGCGCTGGCAATCGTCTGGCGGAGGAACCCAGTGGTTAAAGGTGGATTTAGGCAGGGTCATCAGCTTTGTGGGGGTTGATATTGAATGGCAACAGTACGCGACAAATTATATCATTCAAGGATCGACCGACGACACAACGTGGCATGATCTCTATTCTGAAACTGCCGGGACATCTGGAAATAAGAGGGTTTTCTTTGACGAAACGCAGTCGTTCCGTTATATAAGGGTATATATAACAGCAGGCCCCGGTTTGTATTCGCTGTTTGAAATCCGCGCCCTTTCAAACCTGCCCCAGGAACCTCTTGTCAACCTTGCTTTAGGCCAGCCCGCGTCCGCGAGCGGCGTAGACCCGAATGACGCTTCCGTGCGCGATCCGCAGCTTGCAATCGATGGCAACACATCGACCCGTTTCGCTACAGCTAGAACGGATAGCCAGTGGTTCGTCGTCGATCTTGGCAAGGTCTACCCCATCTATGAGATCAATATCATGTGGGAGACAGCGTCGGGAAGAGAGTACAAGGTGCAGGTATCCGACGTTAACGACGATTGGAACAATGCGACTGACATTGTTCATGTGACCGACAACAGCGGCGCCGGCTGGAGGTACTATACGCTCCCAGAGGTCGCCACAGGCAGGTATGTGCGTATGCTTGGCATAAGCAGGACTACGCAGTATGGCTATTCGATGTATGAGTTTGAAGTAATGGGATTCAAAACTGAAGTCTTAAGAGACGTTGCGTTCACTTCAGCCGTCTCCAACGGCGCCCCGTTTACGCAGGATACAACAGAGCTGACGATAACCCTCGACAAGGTCGTCACGGGCTTGTCCACCGCCGATTTTACGGTAACCGGCGCGACTAAGGGCGCTCTTGATACCAGCGCCGCGCCTGTGTATAAGCTGGCAATCTCTGATATCAGCGTACTAAGCGGAGAGACAATCAACGTTTCCATATCAAAAGCTGGACTAAGATTTGTGCCTGGTAGTAGAGACGTTGTCGTTTACAAATACGCGCCGCTCTACGAAATGAGGTTCAAACAGGACGGCCACTACACTGAGTCGCTTACGCCAGGCGACTTGTCGGTTGAAGCGAGGGTGAACAGCGTTACGGACGGTGTTATTGAATGCAATGTGTTCATTGCACTATACCAAAGCGGACGCCTAGTAGCAGTCGAACAAATAATGCAAAAGGTCGAATACAAAGCTGGCGTCAGTTCGATAATTACCACCGCAAGTATAAACGTACCGTCGGGGATAGATTTGAGCAGTTACACCGTAAAAGGCTTTTTGTGGGACGCTGACATGATTCCACTGGTAGCGGCTGCGATGCTCTAAAACACAAGGGGCCGGTTCTCCTGTGCGGAAGAGCACAGGAGAACCGCCTTGTGTTTTACTTCTGTCCGACTATAATCGTTGTGTTCCCACTACGCCAAACTTTTTTGACGGTCGCAAACCCTGCCGACAACAGCATCTTAATTTGGTTATCAACAGTGCATGGTGTGTCGAAATGATACAGATCACTATCCTTGATGTTCTGAGCTGCATAACAAGCAGCTTTTTGAGCGAACAATTCATCCTCCTGCTCCTGCGTCTCTACCATATAATCACCCTCAACGTACCGCCCGCCGGGTTTGAGCGCTTTGACAACATACCTATATAATTCGGTTTTCTGTACATGCGTTAGGTGATGCAGTGTTTCAAACGAAATCACACAATCGTACTGCTCAATTCCAAAGTCATGGTTGAGGTAACTGGTACAAATCAACTTGATATTTTTGCCAGAATACTTATCAGAGAGCGTATTGAGCATTATTTGCGACAAGTCGATGCCCGTTACGCGAACACTGGGGAATACCTTGAATATTTCCTCCAGTTCCAAGCCTGTACCACAGCCCAAGTCTAGCAAAGTTTCTATTCCGTTTGGTATATGCTTAACAAGTTCGGCGTACCCATCGATAAGCCCTGCAACATTGTCCCGCATATATTCATCGTAAGTGGGCGCTTGAATGTCAAAGAAATCCTCCATTTTTAGGAGTCGAGGCGGATTTGTAGCGCTTAGGACAAAGTGAGGCATATTGACGCCTCGAAAACTCCGTATTATACGTTTGCGGATAATCATACCATTGCGTATCGCCACGTCTTTTGAGGGTATATTGGTGCTACGGACAATCGAAAAAATCTCCTTGAAACCCAGTGTTCTGAATGCGAAGTCTTTACACGCCATCGCAGCTTCGGTTGCGTAGCCGTTATGCCAATAGGAACGGTTGAATAAGTACCCAATTTCGGGAACGATCTCACCATCCACATCCTGCCAGGATATTCCGGTTTGTCCAATCATTTCACCGTTTGACTTGAGAATAACCGCCCACAACCCAAAGCCGTCATCTCTGTAACGAGTGAGTTGTTTATCAAGCCATGCTTGAGTTTCCTCCTCATTGAACGCGCCCTCATATGCATACATAGTTTGCTCGTCTTGTAATATCGACGCAAGCGCATGGTAGTCGTCCTGCGTCATTTCACGAAGGAACAGGCGCGGGGTTTCAAGGATTATTTTCATAACGTATTCTCCTTCAGCGGAAAACGCAACACTTGTGTTTTTCAAATGTGCCATTTTGGCACAATTGCAATTTAAAGCGTTAAAGTGACTACCTCAACATACAACGTCATTATTGCTGTCAACAACGCTATTACTAAACCGAATATACCATATCNTTAAATGTAACCAAGGTAACATTNCCAAGTGTATTCGCTTTTTCCNCGCAACTCTTTGTAAATCCAGTTTTAGCAAAAAGATAAAACTGCGCATTTTNATATTGAAACAACGCTCCACGCTCGATAAGCGTATTAAGCGCGCNTACGTCAACCTTTTCATTAGTCCANTTGCATTCACAAAACAAAGCGGAATTTGCATTGTCAGTTCCCATAATATCAATCTCGGCTTCGCATTTGTTTTTAGAGTCATTGCCCCACCAGCGACCAAGATTTGAAAACTCTATCGAAGTTTTACATTGTTCCCTCAGCTTCCATAAGTATTGTATGCATATATCTTCAAAGATTGCACCCATATAGTCACTGATCATTGGAGATATTTTTTTATACGCGGCGTCAACTAATCCTCGATGTATGGAAGCAATATTAACTGGAATAAACCGATACCAAAACCGGAATAGATTATCATAGATTTTATAAATGGTTTTTCTCGTGGAACTATCTGCAAATGGCGTTTCTTTTTTAACAATTCCAAGTGAAATCAAATTCTTTATATAGGCAACGCAGGCGCTTGTTTCCTCACCGATTTTTGAAGAAATTTCTGACAGTTTGGTGCTGCCCGTTGCGATTGCAGCAATTATCGCGTTATATAGGGCAGGTTCTCTGACCTCTTGTTTTAAGAGATTGTTCGGTTCCTCAAAGAGTGGGCTGGAAGGGTCTAAAAAACAGCGCTTAATATTTTCTTCAAGAGATAAACTATCGTTCATTTGAAGTAAATATTGCGGCGTTCCGCCTACTATACCGTAAATAACTGCCATATCTATATCTGAAAATTTCCTAAAGTAGCTTCTGCTTTCAAAGAAGTCAAAAGGCAGTATTTTAAATTGTGCGGTTCTCCTGCCATATAACGGAGCTTTATACGCTAACACATGGTCTTCCATAAAAGACATGGACGATCCGCATAGAATTAAAAAAAGTTTAGAAGTTTCTTTGTTTTTGTCAATCAAGTACTGAATGGTTGAAGCAAGACTTTTAGATGCTTTCGCAACATATGGGTACTCATCAATAACAAGTATTATTCTTTTCTTTTCAGCCAATTTGAAAACATATTCAAGCGCCAACTGGAACGATGGGAATACGGTGTTTTCCAGCGCTTCGTCGGTATATGAAATGATACTTCTACTGAAATTTTCCAGATTTTGCTGAGCGTTACTCTCAATGCCAGTAAAAAAAATGGCCGCTTTGTCTTTTATAAATTCGTTAATAAGAGCAGTTTTACCAACGCGCCGCCTTCCATAAATAACGGGAAATTGAAATCCGTTTTTACGGAAGAGTTCATTCAATTTATTTAGTTCCTTTTCACGACCTATAAACATAATACTGCCCGCTTTCATATAACTAATATACGATTTACTAAAATATATCTTACCTAAAAGCAAAAGTCAATAGATATATGAAAAATGACCAAAAAAGCCATTGACAAACAGCTATCATTAGATTAGAATGCAACGTAGAAACAAACGTTTCGGTAGGTGAGGCTACCACAGGGATAAGGGTTGCTGCCGCGCAATAGTGGAGACACTATGAGAAGGTTAACAGTCCACGTCGAAAACAAGGCGTGGAATAACGCAACTTCACCGCCCTGCGAAGCCAAAGCTTGAACGATGACGCGTAAACGCTATGCTTGGCTTCAAACAGGGCGTTTGTATTGCGGAGATTAACCTCCGCCATCGTTTAGGCGTTATGGCGGAGGTTTTGTATTTTAGAAAAGAGGTGAACGGAATGGAAAGTGGCAGTACACGCAGCTCTGAACCTGACGGGCCACAACGAAGTACAACAATGGCACGGATCGCTCAAAAGGTCAATCCATTCCGTTGCCATCAGAAAATGTAGCTGATCAGAAAAGGGTTGCGCATCCAAAAAACAATGAAGAAATGGAGGCGCAGACAAATGACAAAGGTAAANAAGAATGTAAAGAGCAGCATTATTATCGAAACGAANAAGGCGCGCGAAGAACAAACGCGCCGCGAAGAAGTTCGCAATAGAATGATGTTTGCCGCTACAGCCAAAATCGAAGAACTGTTCAATTATCTTGGTACTCAGCCAATAGGCTTAAACGAAGAACTTGCAGAGGACGCTAGAGACAAATACGGCGAGAACATAATAACGCGGGGAAGGAAAACATCGCTTCCTAGACGCCTCGCGACAGCCTTTATAAACCCGTTTACAGCCATATTATTCGCGCTGGCGGTCGTTTCGGCGTTCACCGATATCATCCTGGCTGAAGCCGGCGCCGCCGACCCAATGGCTGTCATAATCATAACATCGATGGTGCTGGCTTCCGGGGTGCTGCGCTTCATACAAGAGACAAGAAGCGGCAACGCCGCCGAAAACCTGCTCAACATGATAACCACGACGACAAACGTCCGCCGGCAGGAAAGCGGAAACCAGGAAATCCCAATCGAAGAAGTGGTCGTTGGCGATATTATTAACCTGGCGGCCGGGGACATGATCCCGGCGGACATGCGGATCATACAGGCCAAGGACTTGTTCGTCAGCCAGAGCGCACTGACTGGCGAGAGCGACACAGTGGAAAAAACCGCACAATCCACGCAGAAAGCGCAAAGCCTGTCTGAGACCGCGAACCTCGCGTTTATGGGCAGCAACGTAATAAGCGGAAGCGCGACAGGCGTGGCTGTCGCCACGGGCGACGATACGATATTTGGGGAAATGGCCAAAAGCGTGGCAGAAAAGCCGGTGCAAACCAGCTTTGAAAAAGGTGTCAACTCGGTGTCCTGGCTGCTGATCCGCTTCATGGGTGTAATGGTTCCTGTAGTCTTTTTCGTAACCGGCTTCCGACCGAGCAGCGGCTGGATGGACGCCGCGCTTTTTGCGCTTGCGGTAGCCGTGGGGCTTACCCCTGAGATGCTCCCGATGATAGTCACCACATGCCTAGCCAGAGGCGCTGTAGCTATGTCGCGGGAAAAGACAATAATCAAAAACCTGAACTCCATCCAGAACCTAGGTTCCATGGATATACTGTGCGCCGACAAAACCGGGACGCTGACTCAGGACAAAGTTGTGCTGCAATACCATCTCAACATCCACGGTGAGGAAGAAATACGCGTTTTACGGCACGCGTTTTTGAACAGCTACTACCAGACAGGCCTAAAAAACCTGATGGATGTTGCGATTATTGACAAAACTGGGGAAGAAAAGGACAACTTTGAGGAACTGCGCGAGCTTACCGAACGGTATACGAAAGTGGACGAAATCCCGTTCGATTTTGAGCGCCGCCGTATGAGCGTCGTGGTAGCCAACGGAAAAACGCAGATGATCACAAAAGGCGCCGTCGAGGAAATGCTGTCAGTATGCAGCTTTGCTGAATACGAAGGCTTAGTGCTGCCAATGACGGACGAGATAAAAGAATACGTACTTGCCAAAGTGGACGAACTCAACGAGGATGGAATGCGCGTTATAGCGGTGGCGCAAAAGACCAACCCGTCGCCAGTAGGGGCGTTTTCGGTCGCCGATGAATCGGATATGGTACTCATGGGCTACCTTGCGTTTTTGGATCCGCCGAAAGAATCGACTGCGGGAGCGATCCAGGCGCTGAGCGAACATGGTGTCGGCGTGAAGATACTGACTGGGGACAACGACAAAGTGACGCGCTGCGTATGCCGCCAAGTTGGACTTCCGATAGACCGCATACTGCTTGGGGCGGATTTGGACGGGATGACAGACGTTGAACTTGCCGCAGCCGCCGAAGATGTCAGCGTGTTTGCGAAACTATCTCCGCAACAGAAGGCCAGGGTCATCGAAGCGCTACGCGGCAACGGTCACAGTGTCGGATATATGGGTGATGGGATCAACGACGCGGCGGCGATGAAAGCTTCCGATGTTGGGATTTCTGTGGACACCGCCGTAGACATAGCGAAGGAGTCGGCGGACGTCATACTTCTGGAAAAAGATCTTATGGTACTGGAAAAAGGCATACTGGAGGGGCGTAAAACGTATGCCAACATGATAAAATACATCAAAATGACGGCGAGCTCAAATTTCGGCAACATACTATCGGTGTTGGCAGCTTGCGCGTTCCTGCCGTTTATACCAATGCTGCCAATACATCTGATCCTGCTCAACCTTATTTACGACCTGAGCTGCACGGCGATACCGTGGGATAACGTGGACAGAGAGTACCTGACCATGCCAAGAAAATGGGATGCCTCGTCCATCGGCAAGTTTATGCTTTGGATGGGTCCGACCAGCTCGATATTCGACATAACGACATACGTATTGCTCTACTTTATGATATGCCCCGCTGCGGTTGGCGGGCTGGGTTACGGTCAGATAACCGACCCGGCAATGAGAGCTGTATTCGTAGCCATTTTCCACGCAGGTTGGTTTGTCGAGTCCATGTGGACGCAGACGCTGGTCATCCACATGATACGTACGCCGAAGATACCGTTTATTCAAAGCAGGGCATCCGCGCCGCTGACACTGCTGACATTCGCGGGTATCGCGGTACTGACAACGATCCCGTTTACCGGCCTTGGCGCGTCGATAGGGCTTTCCGCGCTGCCTGCCGCGTTCTTCCCGCTGTTGGCATTGACAGTCTTTGCATATATGGCGCTCGTCACATTTTTCAAAAGATTTTTCATTAAAAAATATGGCGAGTTGTTATAAAGTGTAACTGTTCAGAGGGTATCCAAAAACTCGCAATGGTTACAGGCTCCGCACACAAGTTTTGGCCATTATTACTAGTTTTCACCAGTGTACCAGTGCGTTGC
>JGI24702J35022_10001224_pt1 | contig 15978 bp, 8 predicted proteins | sample TergutTh196P4_FD_35022 | JGI IMG/M metagenome (IMG submission 35022)
CCCCGCCGCTGGCGCGGCACCCCTCCCCAGAGGGGAATTGAGAGGGTTTTCCGGTATTATAATAACTTGACATGTTTTTCACAATGTTACATCGGTTTTTCTCAGGAGTGTTGAGTTTTTATGTGTGAATTGCAACAAGTCGATTATACAGAAGCGCGAAAACTGAGTCAAGCGAGATTTTCTTAACAAAAAGGGAACTGTATTGAGTTCCCTTTTTGTCTGTATGGTTTCCTTCACCGAAAGCGTCAGGGCTGCGTCAAAGTCTGGATGTAGACACTTGCGGCAGTCATATTGTTGGCGTTATAGATAACGGATACTGTGATAGTGTAGCCACCAGACTGAATCAAAGCCTTAAGTTCTGACCAAGTGGCGATTGATGGATAAGGAGCCAGCGCCGTGCCGGAGCGCGTGTCAATTACTGTGGCGTTCGAACAATTCAAGTCGAGAGTCCCGTTCAACTGAATAATGTCTTGCGGTAGAACAGCAGTCACTGTAGCCTCAACACAAACCATATTCTCGCCCGAAAGCGGGTTATGCGTAGAAACATTGTAGATGTCGATGCCCTCCACTACTGCCATCGAATATGTATAGAAGCCTGGAGCCGCAGAGCCATTGACATAGATGCTCGTTGATGTGTTAGCGCCCGGGAGCCATGCAATATATGAGGAGTAAGTTGTTCCTCCGATATTGACTTGACCGCCTGCAATCATTCCGCTGATATACATGATTGGGTCTGGACCAATCTGCTTCATGGATAGTTCAGAGATATATATAACCGACGCTGCATTCGTTGCCCCGTTGTACATTACGGATAGCTTAATATCCCAGATACCCGTTTGAATCAGAGCCTGAAGTTCTGCCCAAGTGGCGATTGATGGATAAGGAACCAGCGCCGGACCGGAACGCGTGTCAATTACTGTGGTATTCGAGCAGCTTAATTCGAGCGTCCCGTTCAATTGAACTGTGTCTGGCTGTGGAACATCTGTCGCTGTTGCCTCAACACAAACCATTGTCTCTCCGGATGGCGGGTTATGCGCAGAAATGTTGAATATGTTGAAGCCCTCTACTACTGCCAACGAATATGTATAGAAGCCTGGAGCCGCAGAGTCATTGACATAGATGCTCGTGGATGTGTTAGCACCCGGGAACCATGCAAAATACGAGGGGTAAGTCGTTCCGCCGATATTGATCTGAACGCCCTCATTCATTCCGCTGATATACATTATCGGGTCAGGACCGGTTGGCTTCTGGGTTACCTCATAGACGTAGGCAGCCGAGGCGGCAGCTGTTGCCCCGTTGTACATTACGGACAGCTTAATATTCGAGGTGCCTTGCTCAAATATAGCCCGGAGTTCCGGCCAGCCTGATATCGCGGGGTAAGTGTTTCTCAACACATCGGAACGCGCGTCGATTAGTGTAGCATTTGAACAGTCCAAATCAAGCGTCCCGTTCAACTGAATTATGTTTGACACCGTAATATCTGTAACTGTGGACGCTACACTAACCATTGTCTCGCCGGATGGCGGGTTATGCGCATAAACGTCATAGACCTCGACGCCCTCCTCCGTTGTTTTTATGTATGTGTAGAAGCCTCGCGGACTCGATTTGACGTAGATGCTTGTCGCTGTCATCTCCCCAGGCATAAATACCTTGGACGACTCATAATAAGAACCGCCGGTCGAAATAAAAGCGTCTCCATCATTTGCCGCGATATACATGATTGGAACCGGGCCGGGCTGTGCCGGATATACCTCTTGGATGTAGGCAGCTGAGATAGCATTTGTTGCCCCGTTGTACATTACGGACAGTTTTATGCTCGCGCCTTGCTGCAACAGAGCCCGGAGTTCCGGCCAACCACCGTTGATCGCGGGGTAATAATTTAGTGCCGGAGCGGAACGCGCGTCGATTAATGTGGCGTTCGAATAGATCAGATCTAACGTCCCGTTCAACTGAACTGTGTTTTGCAGCGACATGTCTGTCACTGTGGACGCAACGCTGACCATTGTCGCGCCCGAAGGCGGGTTATGCTCGGAAACGAAGTAGAGTTCGAAGTCCCCCTGCGTCATTATCGTGTATGTGTAGAATCCCGAATCCGAACCGACGACGTTGATGCTTTTAGCTGTTGTCTCCCCCGGCATAAATACCCTGCAAACGCTGTATCCATAGCCATTGGGCGAGCCAAACCAAGTTCCTCCGGATTCCGCGAGATACATGACCGGGTCAGGGTTCTGCTGTTGGCTTCCGCTTCCGCTTCCGCCGCCCCCTCCCGCTGTTCCGCTCTGCGCTGTTTGACCTGTTGACGGTTCCTGATCATCCAAGCTTTGAATAGCATCCAGCGCACCAGATACCGCGCTTCCAATCACATCTTTGACCAGATCGGGATCGCCGGACTTCAGCGCTTCAATCATCGCCTCATCAGTGATTATTCCGTCCTCCGCAAGCTTGTCAAATACCCCGTCTTCAACCAGAATCTCTAACAGCGTTTGTTCGGTATCCTTTATCGGCGCGTTCAGGGCTACGAGAGAAACAATCACCATTTCGCCCCGTAGAAGCGTATTATTTTCGGCGTTAAACTCACCATTTGTGATTCCGAGTTCATCCGTCAGTTCCCAAGCAGCGTCCCATTGAAAGTCGTCTCCGCGCTCGTAGCCAAGGGCGCTGAGCACAAATGTCAGGTACTGCGTTGCCGTGATGGGGCTGTTCGGGTTGAACGTTGTCGGTGAAGTGCCGTTTGTCCAGCCCATTTGCCATGCATAAGCAACATATCCTTGAGCCCAGTCGGGTACGTCTTCAAATGGCGAGGAATATTTCCCGCTGAGAGCCTCATCTTCCGCTCCCATCAGCCTGACAAGCATAATCAAGCCTTGCAATCTGGTCGAGTCCGATTCCAGGTTGTATATCGGATTCCCGTCGGCATCATCTCCAACGCCGCGAAACAGACCTATCGCATTCAGCGTCTGAGCCGCCACCTGATCCGCCGCCGGGTTATCCGCTTCGCCCGCCATTAGGGCGGTGACCGGCAACGAAACCAGCATCATCAGAGCGACAATAATTGCAAAGAGTTTTCTTATAAAGACTTTATTCATAACACTATTTCCTTTCGCTAATCCGTTCTCACCCATTTAATTCTCATTTAATAATTGTAGCTAACGGACAAACTACCCGCTGTTTATCGTCTTGTGCTCCAAGGCGCAGCGTTTTTTGTCGTGCGCCACGCCCATGCAGAGGACTTCGCCCCGCAAGCCCTCGTAATAGCGGTTGTCGATGATCTGCCGCAGCGCCTCGTCCTTCAGCGCATCAATGTCCTCGCCCTGCTTGAACTCTATAACGATGTGAGGCCTCTCGCCCGACAGCGACTCCATCATGATGTCGCTGCGCCCGTGGCCGGACTCGATGTTGCTGCTTATCCTGTAGATTCCCCTCAGAGTTAAACACATCCCGAGGAACAGCATATGGTAGGCATGTTCCTTCGCATCAAAGTAGCTTGTGCACGAAATGACCAACTCTTGGTAGGTGTCCATGAACCCGTCCATGTCCTTGTCGAACAGGCAGTTGAACATTTTCTGCAAGTCCCGGCCGGACACTCGCGCCCTGTTTGCAACGATTTTTACGAATTCGGCCCTGACCTCGCCATTCGGGATGCTTACTGTCATGTACGCTTTTTTGACGCGTTCGACGACCGTTAGGTAGCCCGAATTTATCAGCAGCCCCCATAAGGTGTCGTTGTGTTTTAGCTCGATAAAAGAGCAGGTGAGGTCGGCGCTCACCTCCGCCGTCCCGTCCTTGATGAGTTTGTCAAAGTCCTGAAGGAAGAGCTCGTCGGCTTCCGCCAGGGAGTCTCTCACCAGCGCGTTCGTAGAGGTGTTGACCCAGTAGTCGTCCAATATGCCCGTTTTCGCGTAATTCAGGATGGACCATGGGTTATACATCTCGGCGCCGCCGAAAACGTACCCGTCGTACTGCTCCTTCACGGGCCCGTCAAGTTCAAGGCCGCATAGCGCGAGCAGTTCTTGCGTCTCTCCCTCGGTGAACCCGAAGTATAACGAATAGAGCGAGTCCGTCACCGTGTAGACCGACACGTTGTTTAGCTGCGAGAAGATGCTCTCCTTCACCACGCGCTGTATCCCCGTCAGCAGCGCCCGGTGCAGGCAGTCCTGCCCCTTCAGGGCGGACCCGTAAAGCCCGGAGAAGAAATTTTTGAGGCTGTCGTGGTATCCGTTCGAAAAGCTGCTGATTATTGGCTGGTCGTATTCGTCGATGAGCACTATCGGCTTTACCTTGTAGAACTCGCATAGGGCTTGCTCGAGTGTGGTTATCGATATCTTCAGGAAATCATTTGTCACGGTATTGCCCAGCAGCATATCATATATCATGTAGAAACGGTGATAGTACGCATTAGCCACGTCAGCTTTCCCTTCAAGCACCTCATGATATTTCACGTACTCGCCCAGTATCACGGAGCCGATGTCGAAGAGCAGCGACTCGGCCGTGTCCGCCTTGCAGTCCTTGAACGAGAGGTATATTACGGGCCGCGTGTTGATCTGATCCGCGTATTCCGTGTCCATGATGGTCAGGCCGTCGAAAATCGCCCTGCTGTCCGCCGTTATGTCAAAGAACTCGCGCAGCATCGTCATGTTCAGCGTCTTTCCGAAACGCCTCGGGCGGGTGATCAGGGCGACTTCATCCCCATATTGAATGAAATCCCTTATCATCAGCGTCTTGTCGACGTAGTATTTTCCCTCTTCCCTGATTTTTCTAAAACTGTCTATCCCGATCGGCAGGTTGTTGACCAAACGTACCACCCCTATCATCAGCGGATTGCTACAGCATCCTGTATCAGATTTACCGTTACTTCTGATAGCATTATACTCAACACAGCAAATTGACGCAAGAGTTAATCCGACAAAAAGGGAACTGCTAGAGTTCCCTTTTTGTCTGTATGGTTTTGCATGAACGATAGTCTGTCAGATTCCGTGCGCGCTGCCCCCGGGTTCATTCGACTATGACAGTGATTGAATCGCTTGTCAGCACAACACCGCTGCTATTTGTCACTTTGACAGTTATAGTGGTCTCACCGGGATTATGTGCTGTAAACAACCCGGTGTCCGGATCAACCGTCGCCACTGATTCGTAGGTGCTCGTCCATTGGATAGTCAGAGCACCCGGCGGTAATGAGTCTAGACCCATTACACCGACGTAGACAGATGTCACTCTCCAGATTCCGTCAACGCCGATACCGCCTACAATAATTTTGATTGGCTCAATGACCACCACCTCTACCGACGCTGTTATTCCTTCCGGTTCTGTGGCAGATTTTGCCATCGTTGCGGTGATCGTCGCTGTTCCCGGGCCAACCGCCGTTACAGTTCCACCGCTCACGACAGCGACACCTTCGTTATCGCTTTTCCACGTTATCGCATTGTTCAGGACCTCTGAAGGAGTTATTGTCGCGGCTATCGACGCTGTCGAGCTACTGCCTTCGGATACGAGATATATGGTGTTTGGGGACAATGTCAAACCAGTCGCATACGCCGATCCCGACACCGTTACATTCTGTTGTCCTGTAACTTTACCCCGGTACTGGACCGTACTCCATACCGCAGTGAATGTCACTGTCGCTGTTCCCGTGTTGTCTGCATTGAAAACGGCGGAGAGTGTTTCCTTATTACTTGACGATATTGATAGAACGTTGCTGTTTGAAGACCAGGTACAGTCAGTTGGACTTGCTCCCGTCGGACTGACCAATCCTGCCGTTAACGTCACCTGTTCCCCTTTATTGACGGTCGTCGGTGACTGCGTGAACGTAGGTGTCGCTAGGACGCGGACTGTTATCGTATGTGTAATATTCGCCCCCGTGCTTGACGGCACGCTGGCTGTTACTGTTGCGGTTCCCGAACTCGTCGGCCTAAAGCTGTAGCTGGCGCCATTATTTAAACTGCTCACGGAGTCATAGTTCACGCCTGCCTGCGTCCATACAACAGTTGGCGTTGTGCCTGCCGTTGCCGGGGTCGCGTTCGCAGTAAGGTTTAAGACTTCGCCCTGCCCGACTATCAAGGTGCAATTGCCGTCTGCAGCAGTTGCGGAGTTTGTAAGTGTCACGGCCGGGACTTCGCCGTTCTGGGGATACGTCACTTGCAGCGACGACGCATAAACCGCGCCGACATTAACAGGGATGTTGTAGATTTTCCCGCTCAATGTCCCGGTAATGACAAGATTTGCGTCTCCCATTGAGGCTCCAGTCACCTCGCATGTGTTGCTCCCCGCTGTGTGAGCGACGGTTATCCGGTTGTCATTTGATGAGGTCACTGTAAATGGCTCGAGATAATTGTTGCTTGAAACTAACGACGTATATGTAAATGCCAGTGTTACTGTCACCTTCGATCCGGCGCCGGAAATCCTTATTGTCGCGGGCGTCCCTGACACAGGGCTCGCGGTTACGTTGGTTATAAATTTCACGATGCCGAGCGCATATGTCATATATGTCCTGTATGTGCCAGACGTAGTGCTTACCAATCCGGCGCCGAACATAGAAACGTTGCTGTCCAGGATCTCATTTCGCATCGCTGCCGTGCTCGCCATCTCACGGAAGAATCCAAATGCGTCATTCTGTCCTGCGAGGGCATTCCCTCCGCCATAACGCGGCTGGTTGCCGGAAGTGAAAAACCCTTCCGCTTCCGCGCGGTAAGAGAGCGCGTTTACGCCCGTCCCGATGGTCGGCGCGCTGCCTGTGGATCTGAGCCAATCGCTATGCGCGCGCGTAGGCGTCCTGAGTTTTTCCGTCCACTCCAGCGCGGACCTGCCGTAGCGTACCCGATACGCGTTTACAAGGTCGAGCAGGAACTCCTCCTGCCTTTCGGCCGTCAGCGTCCGCTGCGATCCGATCGTCGAGTTCGTCTCGTAGACCATGATCCCATATTGCTGCGAAGCATCGGCATACGAAACCGCGTTCACCCCGTTTATCGCGTTTGCCTGCTCAACAGTAATAACAATTCCCGCGTTGTTCTTCAGCTGATTTGTCACGTTCGACGTCATCGAGAATACCGCAACAGCCCTGCTGCTTACAAAGGCGACAGCAATAAAGTTGCTGTAGCTGCCTGAGTAGTACAAATTCCATGATTCTGCGTTGCTGGCTTGAATCGTTTTCGTCGGCGCACCTAAAACCTGTTGAACTCGCGCAGGCGTCGACCCGAGCTCGACCCCGTTCAGCGTCACGCTCCTGTTGTACAAAGCGTTGACGACGGTGAGCGTAAACGTCTTCGTCCTCGTCTGCGAGCCGTTTCTGATCGTGGCGGTCAGCGTCGCATAACGTATTTCAGCCCCTGAAGCGGGGTAGACCAGTCCCGTGTTGGTGACGACACTCGTATTATTGGAACTCCAAGTGACCGGGAGGTCGAGCACCTTGTTCGGCAAGCCGATCCTGCCCGTAACGGAGTTTGCGCTGTCCCCCTCGTTTATATAGTCAATGTCAAGCAAGCTGTATGCGTTTTCAATCAGGAGCTGGTCGCCTTTTTGCGTAGAAGTTCTGAGCGTAAACTCCTGCGTGCGTGTCTGGCTGCTGCCGGCGATGGTTATTGTCGCCGTCAAAATAACTGTTTGCGCGCTGCTGCCGACGCTGACAATTCCGCTCCTGCCGATCTCGATGTTGTCCGTGTTGTAAAGAACCCCGCCAATGGTGATAACACTTGTGTTGTTGCTGGTCCATGTAACCAAAGCGCCCCCGGCGCCTTTCGTCGGAAGGACGATGTTTTGCGTCACGCCGTATTCGGAATCGCCGAAAGCATAGCCGATGGTCAAGCGGCGCTCGGTGGCATCAAGGTTTTGGTCAGTCGTCCTGTATGGTGCTAGGACGTTCTCCATACGTTTAAAACTCCTGATAGCAACAGCCACACATTGCTCTGATGTAATTGGGCTTTTAGGTGTGAAAACATTCCGGTTCTCATCACCTCTCATAATATCATTTGTGTAAGCATAACGGGCTGCTTCGAGTGCGTATTGATCAATGTCCTTCGCGTCTGAATAAGGCAACGACAGAGCAGGCGGCGACAGCAGCGCCCTCCCCAGATCTTTTTCCAGGCCCTGTATTGCTCGTAACATCATCGCGCAAATCTGCTGCCTCTGGACATTTTGATTCGGCGAAAACGTGGTAGGGGTGGTGCCGTTTGTTATGCCATACTGATACGCTTTTAAAATATAGGTGCTGTTCGTGTCATTGAATGGATTTGTCGGCGGGAGCGGGAGCGGCGTCCCTTTGACTGATTCAACCATTTTCACCACAATCTCGCAGAACTCGTCGCGGGTCAAATCCTTTCTATAGTCCCTTGCGGCGCTGGGCGTGAGGAGCCCGTTGATATTCGCTTCGTTCATCTCGGGGACAGCCCACGTCGACGGGCTTGCAGCCATCGCCGGAGCCGCAAATAACAGAGATGAAACCAGCATTACTACTATCAAAAACAGCGAAATCAAGCGTCTATTTTTCATCATAAACCTCCATAATTTGTATGATATACTACTCATGTTCACTATATGTTGATGATTATAGACCATTGAACTGTGAATATCAAGTATATTTTTTATGCGGGTCGGTGGTTGCTGTCAACATCCTCAGATCAAAATCGACAAGGCTCTGAAAAACTGCTTTGGGTTGAATTGTCAAGGAAGATATGGTAGAGTCAGTTATAATCTGGCGCGAATGAATTTGAAATTGCATAATGTTGAAAAATCTCAAATGCGGCTAAGAAACGGCGTTACGCTTGACGAGGATCGGATTACTCAATGAACTTGCGGTTACAGGCGAAACACGAGAAATCATCGAAGCAATTAAGCGATTTTTTTTGCGAGGGAGGGTCTATAATTGAACAAAGAAAGACTGGGGCAATTGAGCCGGATAGTGATAAGAGGCTTTAAGTCCATAAAAGAATGTGATTTAGAGTTAGAAAATATAAACGTGCTTATTGGAGCGAATGGCGCGGGCAAAAGCAACTTCATCTCAATTTTTGAGATGTTGCAAAGGATTTTAGTACGCGAACTGGCATTATACACAGGGAAAAAAGGCATTACCTCTTTGTTCTACAATGGCAAGGAGGTTACTGACAACATTACGGCAGAGTTTAGCTTCGGTGATGATATATACTCCTTTGAAGTGGAATGGACTGAAAATGACAGTTTGTTTTTCCGTGAAGAAAGCTTCATTCTTGCAGGGAAAGAGTTTTTGGGTGTTGGTGGGCATAGTGAATCAAATGCATTAAACACGCTACGCAAAGTGTCGGCAGACGTACATATTCCGCGAATTATGTTAAATCCGAATTGGTGCATTTACCAATTCCACGATACAAGCCCGTCATCTCGAATTAAGAGTGAGCATAATATCTCAAACAGCGCTATCTTAATTAGCGATGCGCGCAATCTGGCGGCATACTTGTTTCGCTTGAAACAGCATTTTCCAAATGAATATTCTGATATCGTAAACGCTATTCGACTTGTTGCGCCGTTTTTCAATGATTTTGTGTTGGCGCCAAATGAACTCAACGAAGAGCAAATCGTCTTACGTTGGCTCAAAAAGGATTGTGTTGACATATTCAACGCTTCACAGCTTTCGGATGGAACGTTACGCTTTATTTGCCTTGCAACGCTGTTATTACAACCTACAGAACTTCAACCCGACACTATTATCATTGATGAGCCTGAGCTTGGCCTTCACCCCTTTGCAATTACGATATTTGCGGAAATGGCACAAAAAGTTGCGATCAACAAGCAGGTTATTTTAGCTACACAATCAGTCGAGCTTCTGGATAATTTTAATGCCGAAGACATTGTTGTGGTTGATAACACTGAGTTCGGCTCTGAGTTTAAACGTCTTGACGTTGATAATCTGAAGCTTTGGCTCGAAAATGACTATACCCTTGGAGAGTTGTGGAATAAAAACATCTTCGGGGGGAGGCCGTAAATATGAGACTGTTTATTTTGTGCGAAGGATTGACAGAAGACCGCTTTGTAAAGGAAATCCTCTGTCCTTATTTGCAGAGCTTAAATATTTTTGCAATACCGATTATATTCAAACAAAGCGGACAGTTGATAAAAAATATAAAGAAAGCAGATGATAATGCTGTTATTGCATTGGAGCGCATTAGGAGCGGTTTCCCATCGCCGGAGCATATTAACGATTCAGAAGACACTGCACCGTCAAAGCGAATTAAAAGAATTTTGCCCGAATATTCAAAAACGTTAAACGGCATTGAAATAGCAAAGCGTATCGGTGTGGACAGAATAGCTGAAGAGTGTCGGCATTTTAAGGCATGGCTTGACGGTATTAAGGCTTTAGCAATGGAGCGTTAGATATGATGTTTGAGGGTCTGTACGGTATTAAAGGTCTTGCATTAGCTTAATAAATGTGTTAGATTGCTATTGGTAGCAACGTATTATTGACATAGATTTTGTCTGTTTTAAGATTTGAATATCGGAAAAACTTATTTTACCTATGGAGGGTTATTAAAATGCAAAACTCGCAGCGCAATAATGAAAGAGGTTGTTCACGCAGGCATCATAAATTCAATAATAAATCATTCCGAAAACTTGTCGCTATTCTGGTCGCTGTTTTACTCTGCGCCGGCTTGCTTCCCGGAATCACATCAACTAGAGTTCTGGCGGCGGGCACAGACATCACAGGCGACCTGGAGTTCACCTATGAAGCATATAATATGACAGATAACAAACCTATCGAAGGGACTGACTATGAATTTAGCTGGGGTGTTTTCAGACTAAAGATATATTGGGAGCCTAAAGGCAGTTTAAACATTAAAAATGAGGACTATTTTGAGCTTAAAATGACTTTTTCCGATCCTATTGACATGGAGATACTGAACGACTACAAATTCCCGTTTGACGCAGAGAACGCAAAAGGTGAAAAAGAAAAAGCGGGAGAAGTAACGGTTGCTCCGGACGATAATGGTGATGGTTATGCGAATGATTTTCTCATAATAGCAGTATTTAATGATTTTCTTGATGACTCGCTCGAAGCCTCTGGATATATTGAATTCTACTTCCAGTACGCGCCGCAGTCTTATGGCGTTGATGATTACGAGTGGATAATAAACGATGAAACAATCGCGGAAGGTAAAGTGGTCGTCAGAACCTTCTTTGATCACACACCATTCGCTTACGACTCTAAACTGGATAAAGACGGTTATGTTGTCGGCGCATACGGCGGAAAAGAAGGTTTAGAAAAGTATGAGAATGTCGTTCAATGGATGGGCCGCGTCAATGGACAGAGCCTGACACAGGATGTTTTTTTCAATCAGTATTCCAGCTACACCCCGCCGCTTCCTGACAAGATTACTATAAGCGATAAACTGGGAGAGCAGCAAATACTTGTCCCATATTATCCTTATACCGATCACGACACCCCTCTAAAGCACGACCCTGCAAATGGAGTATATGGACCCAATCCTCCAGGAGAAGTTGCGTATTTCAGCGTTTATACTATTGATTATGCTGCTGTGTGGAATTATTTCGGTAATCCCGGAAATAAAGCAAATCTAATCGAGATTTGGGATAAAATGGATAGTGATTTTGATGAAATTTTCCCAAATTTTGATAGTTCACACTATACGAGTATTCCGGCCTCTGTCGCTTATCTTGAATCCGGCGGCATCCCTGTGACTATGGAAATGATGCTTATCATAAACTGGATTTCAACTGCATATATCGGGTGGGTCACTGACTTGTCGGCCTGGGACTGGAGAGCCTATTGTCCGGAATTTGCAGATTTTGTGGATAACTGCATAACACTTATAACAGGAGATGATATCAACGATGTAAGTTTCACAGGCCCATCGACAGCTTATACGGGTTTCAGCTTTAATATTGACGCAAGTGTGATAGATGGTAAGGTCCTATATGTCAAATGTTACTCGCGAGTCTTAAATCCGGCGCTGCTTGAACCGGTATCGCATGTAATCAATACCCTCGGTCTCGAAGCTGCAGGAGGTATCAATGACAGCTATGATAAGGACGATTTCATCTGGCTAGGCGGTGGCGGCGCAGCTGTAGGCACGGCAAACACACTGACAGTGTTTAAGAGAAGCGATGATATCGCAACTGATCTGTCCGCGACATTTACCCTTGAGAGATTAGGCAAATGGGATGGAGTCAATAACGTTCATGTTCCGAATCTGCTTGTTACCGGAGGCGCTACAGGTGGTGTGATGACGATGTTAACGTCAGCTGGAGGCGTTGCGGTTTCGGGACTTCTCGGATCTTATTCCACAGATGATATCTACAAACTCACGGAAGAAACGCCTCCCGCCGACCATGAAGAATACACCGAGCCGATTTATTTTAAAATCAATCCTTCCGGTTATGCCATCACGTTCTGCGATAGTGAAGGCGACCCGATAGATCCCGCAACCAAACCATACGGATTATGCAGCAGCACTGGCGTAGACGATCCGTCCGGAACATGCATTTATGTTGTTAATACTAAAATCACTATTCCTGACCCTGTCGATCTCAGAATATCTGTAAATAAGAGTGTAACAGGCATGTCAGATGCAGGGGCGGCAGGCATGTTCAGTTTCGCGCTGATTGACATGGACGAGGATGAAGTAGTGGCGTTGGCAACAAACAATGTATCCGGCGTCGTGGATTTCGGCAACATAACATATGACGACGAGGGCACATACAATTACTCGATAGTGGAATGCGGTTTGGTGGGCGAGACCAATGCTGATGCATGGCAAGTGGGAGATCCTCCGGCAACGAAGACAGACAGCCCAAAAGACGGCTGGACACTGGACGGGTCGGCGCTTACTTTGGAAGTTACGGTAACTGAAGTCGCTGGGGAACTGGTTGCATCTGCGGATTATTCAGGAGGCAACACCTTCACCAACACATATACAGCGACTGCTACAAGCACAAGCCTTGCAATCATGGCGTCAAAGGATGTGACAGGCAAAACAAAAACTGAAGTCGCAGGCAAATTCCTTTTCGCGCTGATTGACATAGACAAAAATGAAGTAGTGGCTCTGGCAGTAAACGACTCCGCCGGGAATATTTCTTTTGGCAGCATAACATATGACGCGGAGGACACATACAATTACTCGATAGTGGAATGCGGATTGGTGGGCGAGACCAATGCCGAGGCATGGAGCGTAGGGTATCCTCCGGAAACGAAGACAGTCAGCCCGATAAACGGCTGGACACTGGACGATACGGAATACCCGATGACAGTTACGGTAACCAAAGACAGCGAGGTAATGAAAGCTGTAAGCTCATCTACTCCGACAGAAAGAATTTTCAGCAACAGCTACAACCTGACGCCGACCAATATAACCTTTGCAGGAACAAAAACAGCGTCGGGCGCGGACCTGGACGGAACTGATTTCACTTTCTCTGTCAAAGAAGCTGGCACTGAGATAGCGACAGGCGCGAATAACGGTACGGGAACGATCACGTTCACCCAGATCACATACACAGAAGCAGGAGCGCATAGCTATGTAATAACTGAGAGTACTCCTTCCGCTGGATGGACTGCGAATACTTCCGCAATATCTGTTTATGTGAAGGTTGTGGACAACAACGACGGTACTCTGACAGCAACAGCATACGAAAACCCGAATTTCACTGATGAGATCACAGACGCAGACTACCTGACATTCAGCAACACATTTAGTACAGGACCGTCTCCGACCGGCAGCCTGAGAGTGAGCAAGGTTTTGTCGGGCAACGCCACAGACCCGGCTAAAGATTTTACATTCACCGTTAGTTTCAGCGACGATGGCACGTATGACGGTGTGGCAAGCGGTAGTTCATTCACCCTGAAAGGTGGTCAAAGCAAAACAATCACCGGCATTCCGGTGGGCGTGACCTACACTGTTACAGAAGCCGAAGCCAACACCGGCGGATATACGACAACCTCTACTGGTGCAAGCGGAACGATCAGCGGGATTCAGTCCGAGGCGACATTCACAAACGCCTACTCAACGTCTTCATCCGGCGATACTGGCGGCGGTTGGATCGAAACGGACACTGACGCCGACGACGACACCGACACGGACAGCGACAACGATAACGACTCCGATTCGGATTCCGACTTCGACAACGACTCGGATTACGACTACGACAACGACAACGACTACGACACGGACACGGACACGGATACAGACACTGACAACGACAATACCGGCATATACGGCCAGCCGGTTCCGACGACAGAAGGCAACTCGCTTGTCGAAGACGGCGACGGCTGGATAGAAATCGGGCCGAACGGCGTTGCGCTCGGCAGATGGGAATATGATCCCGATTTGGATGACTGGGTATTCTTCGATTGGGACGTGCCTCTTGCAGATGCGCTGCCTGAGACAGGCCATAACAGCACTATTGCTCTATCGCTGCTCTTGTCCGGTTCATTACTTATAGGATTAGGCGTATTGATTATGCCAGGACGGAAGCCAAAGCACTTTATGAAATAATCCCTAAAACAGTGTTTTACAGGAAAGGCGTGCATTTTGCCCTACGGGCAGCTCAGCACGTCTTCCGACCACAGGCACGCGCCGCAAGTGGGCTTGACGTTCCCATAGCAATCAGCGAGGTTCTCATCCCTAAAATCGCACCCGCCGCACTGTACGCATGGGGAAAAATCAAACTCCAACACCCGTGCGCGAAACGCCGCGTATTCCTCGCTCCCCCATATTTCGGAAAGCCCCTGCAGCCCGACGTTGCCAAACGAATGGTGGTTTACTGTGCGCTGCTTGTCGCGGATGTATGTGCGGCCGCTGTGCAGCAGCGCCATGCACGGTGAAACCTCTCCATCCTGCCTGACAAAAGCTATTCCATCATTTATAAATCTGCAGTACCGCAGCCTGCGCTCCGCCGTCCTGCTTCCCGTGTCATATTCGTCGAGGCTTATGCCAAGCAAAGACGCGATACCTTCCTTCACACATCCAAGGCTGCCATCCATCGCAGGCAGGCTTATTTTGCTATTCCCCGATATTTTATAATCCAGTTCGAGATTCAGGACACGGGAGAAAAGGGTTTCGCTTTGTGAAAAAAAATCAGTTGGGCTAACATTCGAGATGTTTATTTCGTTGACTCCATATTCATCAGCAAATCGCTTGAGCCTGCCCAGCTGCGCAACATTGCTTTTCATCGCGACAAAGGTCAGCCCCAGCTCAACCGGGCTTTTTTTGTTTGGATGCTCAAAAGCTCCCCTCCTGATGCGCTCCGAATTGAACCCCTCAATATTTGACCTGACAAGTCCGAAATTGCTGTTTTTCCTAATCGACTCATACTCATCCTCGTCGAAAGAGTCGATGGAAACCCAGAGTTTATCCAGCCCCCTGTCAAGCAAATTGCGCGAAACCTCGTCTGTCAGCATCGTTCCGTTTGTGAGCAGACTTGTCCTGGCCCCCCTGTTTGCGGCATATTCGACCATCTCGAATATGTCCCCGTTCATCAGCGGTTCGCCCATTCCGCCAAAGAAAACATCTTCAACGCTATTTGGCATCGAGTCGATGGCCTTTTTGAAAAGGCTCATTTCCATGTCAGATAGGGACTCGCCTATCCAAGAGTTGCGAAAACACATCTTGCAGGCGAGGTTGCACCTTGAACTCGGCTCAATATATAGCTTCAGCAATTTGTCTGTCATTCGTGTTGATACCCTACCCCATATTTCCCGGGAAAACGTATTTCAAGTGCTTTTTTGCGGCTTCGCAGAGCCTTAATATTGTTTCACGCGGGGTCGGCTGTCTGTCGCGATAATGGTATTTCGGGAAAAACCGCGTCAGGTGAAGCGGGATTCCCGGGTCGACCGAAGCAAGCCATTTCGCTATTTCCGGTATATCATTTTCATTCCCCTGTGTTGAGGGATCAGCCCTGGAGTCCGGATCCCCTACCCCCGGCAAAACAAGCGTAGTCACTTCCACGTGGCAAACTGCAGAAGCCCGAGCAATCGTCTCCTTGACCGTTTCAAGATCCCCGCCGAGG
>JGI24702J35022_10001225_pt1 | contig 15971 bp, 14 predicted proteins | sample TergutTh196P4_FD_35022 | JGI IMG/M metagenome (IMG submission 35022)
ATCCCGTTAGGGATGTTTCTTTCGGTAGAAGAGAACGCAAAAAAAATCATGGCATCCCATCGGGATGCCTCTTTTAGGTGCATCCCGATGGGATGCGGACAAGGGGGGGAGGGCGTTTTTCTACCGAGAGACACATCCCTAACGGGATGTAAGAATGGAACACTTTTAATGTGAATTCACTATAAAAATGTCCCGCAACAACAGACAAGGGATGCAAGAATGGGACACTTTTAATGTGATTTCGCAAGATAAGAAAAAAATCCTTGTCTTTGTGTACTCCTTTGTGTCCTTTGTGTAAAACGTCATCTAGCATTTTAAGAAATAGTGTATCCAGTCCCGCAGGGACGGCATTTTGCGGTAAACCCCCAGCGGAATTTCCCCATCCTTCGGAGGGGCGCATATACCGCCACCTCCTTTCAAAAGGGGGTTACCGTGCCGTCCCTGCAGGACTTGATCGTTTGTGAGCCTCGATACCGTAGGTTGAAACCTACGGTTAATAAAGTGCTGTCCCATGCGGGACTTTCCACATGCGTGACGTGGGCTAAGCGGATACGATATTTCTTAAACTGCTCTAAAAGGCGAACCTGCCTTTTCTTCAAGCCATCGCGCAAAGGCAGGATAGATTTTGTCCGCATCCAGTTGTTCTTCTACCATCTGACGTGCGTTACGTCCCATTTGGGCAACCCACGATGGATTGTCCAACATCCCGCTTACCGCCTCCACAAACGACAGGGGATTATCGACTTGATACGGAACACCCGCACTATAATCCGCAAGCATTTTTGCGGGGGGACCCTCTAACCCGTTCAGGATCGCCAGCCCACATTTCCCATAATCCGCTATTTTATTGGCACCAACCGCACCTGAATTCGCCGTTGCCGGCAGGATGCCGACATCCGCATTCTGCAGTACCCTCTCTAACCCATCGTTTCCCAGGAATCCCATATAGCGGATGTTTGGATAGCGTGCTGCGTAGTGTTCAACAATCCCCCTCTTGGGTCCGTCACCCGCGACCGTGAGGGAAACGGCCTTCCCATTTTTTATTAACTGTTCCGTTCCTGCGAACACCTCCTCCAACGGATAGCCGCTTCCCAAGTTACCGATATAACAGAGTCGCAGCTCGTGTGTGATCGTCCGGTCCTCAAGATGCTTCGGTAACCTTGCGCCAAGGGGAAACACCTTTAAGTCGTCCCGCCTGATGATGGACTGATACGCCCCCGACACCGACGACACGCCGTCTGCCCGTTTATACGCCCGCTGTATCTTCAAATGTAATGGCATAAACAGTAATGTCCCAAATGGGTGACACCATTTGGGTAATACACGATAGAAAGTTTCAGGCCAAATATCTTGAACATCTAAAAATATTTTTACGTTGAACTGTTTCGCAAGACGTTCTTCCGCCCTAAACAATGAAATGGGCGGTGACGAACAGAGAATCACATCCGGTTTCTGTTGGGTCTCTGCCACATAAGTGAGCGCAAGCCGTTTCCAGTCCTGTGCCAGTCGCCAGTGGCTCCACAACCGTTGTAACCCGATATTCCGGTAATACGGCACGGTTGGGATTTGCCGGACATGAATCCCGTTATGACAATAGACGGGCGGGACTTTCCGTTTGGCTTTTGTAAAGTGACGAAAGTCGCTCGACCAAAATACGACCTGATGACCGGCCTGAATAAGCGCCTCGGACAGCAATGTATATCGCTGTGTACGTCCATCTTCACCGGGAAGATTATCAAACGGGTTACAAATCCAAACGACCATAAGTTACCTTTCTTTGTGTTCAAACCCCTTTAGTGACACGCATTCGCATAAACTTCGATCATGCGTTCGGCGACACGTTCCCACTGAAATTCTTTATGTATCCACGCTTGCCCGTTACGCCCAATCTCCGCGCGTGTCTCATCATCCAAGGCCATCATCTTTGACAGCCCATCTGCAATCCCCGGCGCACTCGTCGCTACAAACTGAATCGGGACGTTCGATACTCCCCGCCCAAAATATTTTTCAATTTCCGTTTTCCACGGTCCGACATCCGTCATCACCACAGGCACGCCACATCCCAACGCCTCCCCCACCACATTACTAAAATTCTCACTTCTCGACGGGAGCACAAAGACATCTGCATTTTTTAACAATTCCCATTTCTGCTCACCATACACGCCTTCACGCATTTCATAGTTTTTGAGTGCGAAGCGTTCCCCTAATTTGCATAGTTTGTTTTTTTCCCCTTGCACGTCGGGGCCGGCAATGACCAGTTTCCATGCATTCATGTGCCCGTACGTGGCAAGCATGTGCCAAGCTTCCATTAAGATATCTAGCCCTTTGAGCGGATGCATCCTCCCGAGACTTAATACGGTTTTTTCCCTGGTCGAAGAGCCCCCCCGCTGTTTGCGCTCCTCGCCAGAAATCTGCAATCCATTGGGGATAACCCGTATTTTGGATTTACACGTTTCCCCCAAATAGGCAATCACACAGTCATGTTCCGCAACGGATGTCGCATGAATCACCGTCGCAGATTTGTAACAGAGCCGGTCAATCCAGCCGACCATCCTCTTTTTCCATGCGGAGTGCGCTAAGGGTATGGGGTTCAGTCCTCCCCGTGGAGACACGATTAATTTTTTCTTGTACCGATACGCAAGGTAACACCCCCACCAGACAGGAAACGTCCAAAGTGAATGCACATGAATAGCATCCACGCGTTTCGCGTCTTTATGGAGTTTGGTCAGCATCCCCCACGAAAAAAAGAGGAAATGCGGCCATGACTTTTTAAACAGTAACATGTTGACCCCACCGTTCTGAGCCTCTTGCGCCTCTGCCCCCCAAGCAGAGATCAAGGTTACAATCGATACGCTATGACCGAGTTCCTGTTGATGCAGGGCCAAAAGCGGGATCGAGGCTGAGATACCCCCCCCCAACGGAAGACTTGCGACGATGTGAAGGATTTTCATGTACGCTCGTGTGAGAAGTTTAGTACATCGGATGTCATCTTGACAACCCGCGCTGCCCATGCTTCACAGGAATAGGGGTTGACCAGCTCCACCCCCTTCATCCCCATTGTGGTACGTTCGTCTTCAGGCATATTATGAATTTGAAACATAGCTTCCGCAATCGCATCAGAATCATTTGTCCCGCACACAAAACCATTTCCTTTAACGAGTTCAACATGGCCACGACATGCCTCCGTGCAAATAATAGGTAACCCGCTTGCACACGCCTCCGCAAGAACGACTCCCCACGACTCTTGATCGCTTGTAAGAACAAACGCCTTGTGCTTTTTGTGTAATACCCGTATTTCGTCAGGTTGCAAAAATCCCTGATTTTCAATACCGTCAACATTTTTCAAGTGTCCTTCCAAACTCCCCATCCCACAGCACGTCAATGTCCAACATGGTCCTTTATTATTCTGTTCAATTTTCTTTCTGTACTTTTTGTAGGCCTCCACTAATATGTCTAACCGTTTGACGCGTTCATAACGCCCAATAAACAGGAATCCTTGCTGTGGCCTTTTATCCTGAATTGGTGATACCCACTGAGATATATTTATGGAAAGCAACCCTTGCATAATCTCTTTTTCTTTGAATCCTAACCAACGGGCATATTGCATTGCATATTTGCCTGGTATAAACACTCCGTTAAACCGTTTTAAGTATGGATATAATACAATGGGTGCAATCAGTTTTTTCAATGTCCACTCAAAGGGAAGATCAAAAATCAGGATTTTTGGGATTGATGCGAAAGATCTATCCGTTGCAAAAAAACGCGGCAACTTCCTCCGCCATCCGCCGATAAACAAAATAGTTGGTTGAAAGTCACTCATTTCAGACCGAAACGTATCTTTATCGAAACTTTCATTTTGACGGACAAGGGTGTAATCTAACTCACGCAGAACATTTTCCTTATCAAAACGTGAAGAATGCAGAGGGTTCACTTGAAGATAAATTTTCAAGCGAACCCCTGACCTTTGACGTAACACTCGCCAACAATCCGCAACACAACTGGTCACCCCAGTCAATATGAAAACAATATTCATTTGTTTTTTCTCCTTTCACGCCTACGTGACTTTGACTTTTCTACTGTCCTCAACCACTTTCACAGGATTCCCAACAACAATACTGTAGGGGGGGACACTTTTTGTCACCACCGCACCTGCCCCCACCACACTCCCTTTCCCGATCGTCACGCCTTTCAACACGATTGCCCGTGCGCCAATAAAAACATCGTCTTCAATGACAATAGGCCTTGACTTTCCTTTTCCGCCTAAGCGACGTTCATCAGGATCAATAGGATGCACATCTGAATCCGTAATTAAGTACCCTGACCCTAACAACACATGATTTCCGATAAGGATCGAAACCGCCGTCGAAATCGTACACCCAGAAACGCCCACATAATTACCGATGACGACTTGTGTACCAGATCCAGCAGTCTTAATAATGACGCATTGGGACACTCCAAGGGAATTCCACTTGGGAGTACTGCACGCTGTAAAGGCACGGTCGATTCTTAAAATACTGTTTTTTTCCCAAATTTGGATGAGTGGCAATCCCCTCAATCTCCAGTCTGGATACCACTGTAATCCTTTTATCCCGAATAACACAATATCCCGAATAAAATTTGGAACATAGAGTAGAGTATGAATCAATTGTTTTTGTCGAACAGTTAACTTTTTCTTTATCATACCGTTACCTCCCTTTCGGCAAAGTAGTGTTCATCCATGTGAGCAGTTTTTCAGTCTGCCTTAGCCATGTTTTCTCGTTACAATACCATGTCCCAATTTGTGTAAATTTCTCCTGATAGTATTTATCTGGTTGACCCAACACATATTCTATTCGCATCGCAAACATGGCAGAATCTTTTTCGTCAACCACCTCTAATACATTCTGATATACTGGGTCAAGGCTAGGGAGCCATGTGCTGACGACAGGTTTCCCATACGCAAGGTAATTCGGTATTTTCGATGGAAAGTTGACCACATTATCCCCGTTCTGAGGGTCTCGGACATTCAAAAATACAGATGCACGGCAACACCAGATGTCCATTTCCGCTTCACTCACAAACCCTCTCACGTTCACCCGCGGGTCATTTCCAAATCGTGCCCATGTTTTTGCCCGGTCGCATTTGCCACATAAAACAATACGCACGTCTTGATGCTTCAACTGGCGTATAATCTCAACGAGGAAATCTCCGCCACGCCAATGGTCTAATGCCCCTGTATAGACAATTAGATTTTTTTCCCGCATCTGCAGGGCTCTGTCTCCTTTCCATTCGCCACCTCCGCCGTCAAAATGAAAGGTTGGCAACACCCCTGGATAATTTTGCATCATCCAATATGAGAGAAAGGCTAATCCAGTCGCATATTGTGTGTTTTGTAGAAACCGTCTCCACTGATCACGGCGTGGGTCATCCCCATCAAGAATAAACCCAAAATAAGGAACACCCCAACGTTTTGCTGTTTCGGCGACAGTAATATCTTGAGGATGTAGTATGTTATATCCAAGGATAGCATCAAATGGAACAGTCGAAAGCATAGATGATTTGTTGTCAGTAATAACCTGTTGTAGTGTCCTCCGATAGTTATATGTTAACAAGCGTTCACGAATCCATGGCACATTGATATATCCGATACCATAAACAAGATGGTTTTCAATCGCCCAGCCCTTTGCGCTGACCCACATTTTTTTTCCGCGAGGCCACAGTTGCTCCGGACAATGCGAGATGCCTTCGACGTGCACACCGAGTCGCGTGAGCGCATCCAAGATTGCCCATGACCATTTCGTAGCCGCTTGATTGGGAACCCGATGTGTCCTCAAGGTCTCCGCATTATACATCGGCCCTATCCATAAGACTCGTTTAATCATAATACCCCTGTATATATCTCCTCATATATGCGTTCATAGTCGGCCACAATGTTGTCCATTAAAAAACACTTGCGTACATACGCTAACGCCTGCGTTGTAATATGCTGATAGAACACATTGTCCTGAACAAGTCGTAACATGGCATCCGCAAGTTCTCGGGGGGACTGAATGTCCACCAAGACACCTGCGTTTCCATCACCCAGCACATAAGGGATAGCACCACTTCTCTTACCTCCGATGACGGGGATTCCCTTTGCCATGCTTTCCAGCACAATCATTGAAAACGATTCTTCCCTTGACGTATGAACCACGACATCAACCTGCTCTTCAAGAAAACGTAAGAGATTAAGATAGGACAAAGGTTCGATCAATTCCACACCTTCTAACAGGTTGTTTCGGACAGCATGACGTTCCAACACAGTTTTCCTCCCTATAGACAAACCAACTAAGCATAAACGTGCCGCAGGTAACACTGAACGAACATGTTGAAACGCGTATAACAACGGGATTGGGTTTTTCAGGCCATTCCATGCGGAAACATCGAAAAAAACAGGGGACAATGGATTTACAACACGTTGCTTTGGACATTTCACGACAAATTGCGCATCAATACCATTCGGAACAACCCATGTTTTTTGAGGTTTGAAAAAAGGTTCTTTCCGGAAAACAGAGTCAATATGTGTTGAGACGGAAGTCATATAAGATATTCGTGGGGCAATCCAAATACTTTCATAAATAGCCCGGTATAGACGATACAACGAATGAAACTGTCGGGCGATAATCCATGGGGCATCATTTGCTGTCACCAAACATGGAAGACCGCTAGACAATCCTGCGTCCGCAAATTCGTATGTCCACTGAGCATGGACAACATCCGGCTGACAGGCAATCAATTCTTGACGCATCATCCTGACTTCACGATGATAGGCATCCAAACAACTAAATTGTATCCGCCGGCGCGGAATCGCAATGACATGAAGCCGCCGATCTAGACTCCACCACTCCTGTTTCTGTTGTATCTCAAATGTCTGTGTTATGACCGTCACACGATGGTTACGGTCAAATAACATACTGGCAAGAAAAAATGCGAGTGGATAAGCATAGCCCTTGATTAAGGGGGATGAATGTTCGACAAGTCTATCAAACAAATTAATTGTAATGGGCGTACAAAGGGCGATGTGCATAACAGATGTTTTTTTCTCACACAAAGGAATGAAGGTCACAAAGGTTTTTGGAACCGATAAACATCCCATTCGATTTCTTTCTGTAACCCTTTATACCGCTGTGTGAAACGACGTGTTGGGTTGTGTATCCGCATGTCGAGCTTGGGGTAATCCAACACGGAACGTTGTTTAGGCAATTTAAAAGGTTGTACAAGCAAGAATAATATCACCATTGTTGGACCTGTCCATAAAGGATTCACAATCCCAACGATCATGTACATTCCTGCCGCTGCAAATCGTCCATATGCGGTCCATTCCTTTTCGCGCTTACATCGCAGAGTAGTATTTCGGAGGCATAAGCAAACAAATATAATCATTGCTCCCCCCCCGACGATACCATACAGAGCCAAAAAATCGGCCCAATCGTTATGTCCACCGCTTCGAGGGTTGTTTTGAGATGGCCCCCCACAACCCAATAATGGATATTGTTTAAATGTATCTATTGAAATAAGAATCAAATCGAAACGGGAGTGTTCTCTCTCATATCCACCTCCTCTTGGATCTTCTAACATATTCTTAAAACGATACTGAATATTACGTAGAACGTTGCTTTTTGCTTGCGACAATATGATTACGGCACCAACACTGAATACAAGTAGCCCACCAGCAAGTCCAAGGCGTTTCAAGAAAAGAGAACTTTTTTGGGGACCAAATCTAAAATACGCCAAACCCAATAATGCATGCCCAATGATAAACAACGCGACAGGTGTTGCAAAACCACAAATCAGTATTACATAGTAAAATGGTATTAAGCATATTACTCCAACGATTTTTATGATTTTGTTCTTTTCGGCTAACAGATAACTTAAGATGATTAAGGAAAGAATGGCGAAAGTTGTCCAATACTGTGTATGTCCAAGCCCCTCTTCGTCTCTTAATGCCACACGTAAGTCATTCCCGGTAGAATCCACATAGTTCTTCGCCATGAAAGCATGAAACAACATCAGGGGAATCATCGCAAGGATGAGAAGACGGGTATATTTTTTATTGACAGCTAGAAAAAAACCCAAGAATAACGTAAAAATTCCCATAAGGTGTTTCTTAATTTCATTTCCCCCTACATCTTCTATGTCGCGAAAATAACCAACCGTTACCCAAAAGTAAAACGAAACCAAAAAGAAGAGCAACCCCTTATTCGCTTGAAATCCTTGGCGTACTGCTTTGAAAAAAGGGATGTCATCTTTTTTGTAGGATGCCACTAATAGACAAATGGTTACCGCAATCATGACGGAGGATATACCACCAATCCATCTAAGGACGAGCGGTTCCATTAAGATGGCTAACAACAAAATAACAACTAAAATGACAAATGAAACATTCTTAAACATAAAACCTATCTGCGATAAAATACATTATTTTTTTCGGACTGCATACCGTGTTTCATCTTGCACATTCACCTCAGGAAGGAAGAACGGAAAACGAACATCCAAATGATTGTTGTTCTCACGGTAACGTTTTGCCGTGTCTAGGTTGAACTTCAACCGATGATACTGCGTGTGATGTTCAGCCACATAGTATGCTGCCTGAGTCGCCTTTGCATAAAGCTCTTCTGGATCACATTTCAACAAGCGATTACAGGTTTCAACGGTCTCTTCAGGTGATTCCACAAAATAACACTGGTCGTTTTCACGGAGGATACGGTCAAATCGGGGCGTTCGGTACATCACTAACGGGATACCACTTATCGCAATAAAAAATGGACGATCCGAGGCATAGTAATCCGCAAATGATAGGGCACGCGCATCTACTGCAATACGCCCTTTTTGAAAATAGGACTGTTGTTCATCAAAGGGAGCTTGGCCACGCCAACTTCGTAATCCTGACCATCCATTACCGAACAATCCAAATCGTTGACCGTAGACACGATCCAATACTTTTGTAATTTGTGCTCGATAACGCCCTAGAAAAAAATTTCGATTAAAAGGATTTCTTGCTTGACTACGATTACCAATCCAGACCAGATCAAAGTCAAACAAATGTTTTTTTATGTTAATCGGGGATGGCTTAAACCTAACAGGGCAAGCAGCTAAAGGCGAAAAGACGAGGTTCTGAACACCCCACGACATCATTTTATCAGCTGCTAACCCCATCTGGGAACTAAACGTAATGTCTGCCAATTGAGACATCTTCCGAAAGCACTTAGGATAATGTGGGAGCCAAAATGTATGCGAATAGGGATCTCCACAGCTTGTTAAGATAATGGGGCGGGGATGTAGTTTGTGTAATTTTCCAACACAATATTCGATGTCACGTTCTCCTGCAGATTTTGCACCAGTACCATGCCAATGCTGAAAATAAACAATATCATAGTGATTACGCCGACAAAGCTCTACAATATGGTTAAAAAATGCTTTCCAACCATATTGTTGCGCATATCCTATGAAGGGGACATTCAGAAAATCTTCAATGATTCCTTCGTGCTGTAATTGGTTCAACGACCAATGATACCCCGGATGAGTACCTATTGTCTTCCCTTGGGAAAGAAACAAAACTTTCATGCATTATACCTCTTTCAGTTATTGAACAATGAATACGCAAATACCCCTGCTTTTCGCAAAACAGAGGTTTGTCTCCGTTGGCAGTCTAATTGTGTCAATTGCGCGACGGATGTTTCGGGCACATCTAATCGCTGTACATTCTCAAAAGTTTGATTCAGGACCGTTGAATTTTGAATCCAGCACAAGTTTCGTTCGGCAAACTTACGTGCAGATTGTTTATGTTGCTCAAGCACATCAGGATGATCAATATAAAACCGCATCGCATCTGTCAATTGCTGTAATGAACAAATGTTTTCTGCCCAATAATATCCATCCGTTCTCGCCAAATATTTTTCAACTTCCACACAAAGCCCTGTCTCATTTTTCACCACAAATTCATTCATTGGTGGTGAATCGGGTATAATTGCCGCCAAACCTGAACTTATCGCTTCAGGCAACGTCAACCCAATGCCATCTGACCGAGATGGATAGACATAGACATCTGCTTCTGTATAAGGAAAAGGGTCAAATGTTCCTGTTTTTACTTCAATCCGTCTGTCGCACGATAACAGATCTCGCCATTTCTGGAGCATTTGTTTCCATGATGCCTGGGAATAAACCAGCAATTTGCATTCTCCTTGTAGCGTCTGAAAAGCCTCCAGTGCTAGACTCGTCCCGCGCCTATCACGTTCCCATTGGAGTTCCCATCCAGCATTCAACAAAAATGTGACAGGTCTATTGATTTTCGTTTCACAGGGCTTAAAAGTATGGATATCTGTTCCCCACGGAATGTAAAAACATTGGGGATGCCATGAGAACACAGACAAATGACGTTGCGTATTGCAAATAAGAAAGTCATAGACACGAAAAGCAGACACCGTATTTTGTGTATAATAATCAACGTATCCACCAATGACAACTCCCATTTTCCTTGCGACAAGTAGTGGATACCAATGGCGCTGTTCATTGAACAGGATGATCTGAATATTATTCCGTCGTATCCATCGACGGAAATGCCATGACCAAATTCCTGTTGTTTTATAATGCGGTGAGGCCCAAGTCACCTGTGGGTCATCCCAATTCGAATTCCCTTTGTATCTTTTGCCTCCACGCGCATAAATGAAAACTTGATGATCCTGTGCCAAAACATGGCGGTATGCCTTCGATACATACCCCCCCCCCGCCGGAAACCATGTTGTGACGATGCCAATATTCATACAAAACTACTCATGCAGAAAAACGTCTAAAATACGTTTCGTCGCCATTCCATCCCCATAAGGATTAATGGTATGTGCCATTTTATGATAAACGGCTTCATTAGTCAACAGTAAAGCCACTGCATCCGTGATATTCTGGAATCCTGTCCCGATTAATTTTACGGTCCCTGCCTCCACAGCTTCAGGTCGTTCCGTTGTGTCCCGCATCACGAGAACAGGTTTGCCAAGACTAGGAGCCTCTTCCTGAACCCCGCCTGAATCTGTTAAAATGAGATGCGCGCGGCTCATCAACGCCACAAACGGAAGATAAGACTGGGGTTCGATGAGGTAAAGATTTTTGATATCCTTTTTACGCAAAATACGCTCGACAGGTTTACGCACATGAGGATTCAGATGCACAGGATAGATAAAAACGACATCTCTGAATGCATCGGCTAAATTTGCAATGGCGTGACAGATGTTTTCAAACCCCTCTCCAAAATTCTCACGCCGATGTCCGGTAATCAACACCATTTTCCGTATCTCCAAAAAATCCAAGGATTCTTCAGGCAAACCGACAATAGGTGGAGGCTGTGCCTTCACTTTTTCTAACGCCATAAAGAGCGCATCAATGACCGTGTTTCCCGTCACAAAAATGGAAGAATCTGCCACTCCCTCCGAAAGAAGGGTTTGGCGGTTCATTTCAGTCGGCGCAAAGTGCCAACGCGTGAGCCGTGTCGTCAAAACCCGGTTCGCCTCTTCAGGCCAAGGAGACAACATATTCCCTGTCCGCAAACCCGCCTCAACATGCCCGACCGGAATTTTACGGTAAAACGCCGCCAATGCCCCTGCTAGTACTGTCGTGGTGTCTCCTTGAACTAAAACGACATCGGGCTTATCGTTTGCCAAGTAATCATCAATTCCCTCGATTGCACGTGCAGTCAACCCCGCAAGGGTCTGATTGGGCTGCATTAAATCCAAGTCCACGTCTGGAACAATACCAAAGGCCTCTAGCACCTGATCCAACATTTGGCGGTGTTGAGCGGTTACGCAGACACGGCAGTCGACGTTGAAATGGGATTTTAACGCCAAAATAACTGGGGCGAGTTTAATCGCCTCAGGACGTGTACCTAAAATGACAGAAATTCTTTTCATGCTTTTTTATATCCTATTGTAAATAGCAAATATCCTTGATTTGTTTTTACTGGATCCGACTCGGGAATCTGTTCCCACCATTTTCGAACTTTTTTACTAAAAACAGGTTCGAGTATACCAATTAAAAAAGGTGCCATAGAAAGGCATACACATGTTTCGTAAATATTTACAAGCCCAGCCTCTTCAAAATGATGCCGCAACGTCGTGCGAGGAATTTCACGTCCCCATGGTGCAACACCATAATGTTCGGAGTATTCCCTGCCAAACCTATATAAAACAGACCGTTCATTCGGAACAAGTGAAATTACACAACGTTTTGCACATCGAACCATCTCGGTTATGATTGGAGGCAGTTCTTCTTCAGTCCAATGTTCCAACACCCCCGAACTCCAAATGACATCAAACGAGTTATCCGAGAAAGGAAATGGTTTTGTCAAATCAAAACAATACATTCCGTTAAGCGCTAAGTTTGATTTTTGAAATAATAATGTAGCCCTCTTAAGTATGTTTTCAGAAAAGTCACTCAAATATATTTTACGATTCGAAATGGCTAATTCTGCGGAAATACTGGCTGTTCCACAACCAGCTTCAAGCATAGATTCATTTTCAAGCGTATATTTTAACAGGTGATGCGCAATCTCACTTTTTATTTCCGTGATCGGATTTATAGATGTCATGCACATTTTTTCCCACCCCTTGGTGGTGTTAGGATTCTCTAAAGAGTAATCTTTATTTTTATTATACCATATACGTAGTGACATACACAAAAAATTGGTGATACGTTCAATTTTAGTTCCCAAGGATACTGGAAGCCTCTTAATGCGTTTCATTTTTTCAACACCCATTTTCATGCAAAAACCTTTTCCCTTCTTTCCCGATTTATATAAACAACAAATCCAAATGTCCACATAGCATGTATTAAATAAGCCAGCAAGCGAGCCCCAGCTACTCCCTCGGCGCCCCAGCGGACAAACAGCCATGTGAATCCCAACATACAAAGTCCCCATCCCACATTCATCCAAAAACCAATCCACATTTTCCCACTTGCGGCTATAACCTGCCCTACAGGTGTCATAACCGCTAATAAACCAGCTGTCACCACCGCTATAACCAAGGTTTTATATCCATTCACAAATGTTTCACCATATCCCCGCATAATCAATGGACTGAGCATACTTATAATGATCACCAAAGGAAAAACAATGATACCAACCAACTTCATCATTTTTAACATAAAGCCTATGCCTTCTTTCCCTTTCCCGTTTCCAAACCGTTCTGTAAGGATTGGGAGAAAAGCCACACCTATCAACCCTGGAAGAAATTGAATTGCAGTCTGCCACTGATTTGCCGCGTTATAAATACCTAGTTCGTCATATCCATTTTCTTGGTTCGCAAGTAACGCCGAGCACCCCCATACAATAGGCCCAACAGAAATCCCTGCCAAAAAGGTTGGCAAACTAAAATGAAGCAAGACTTTCCATTCTTGAAAAAAATTTTTCCATCGAACGGTTATCCCCAAGCGTTTCCATTCACGGGAAACTCCACATCGTGTCACGCACACGACAATAACCGCTGTTACGCTAAACATCCATACAGCACCTTTTATACCCCATAACCACGCACCCAACAAGACTAATACGGACTGAACAATAGAATTAATGATATTAATGGTTGAAAGCATCTTGAACGCCTCACAACCTGTCAATGAGGATACTTGTACACTATTCACAATTCCCAGTGCCACGGCAATCGAACTGATTTGCAACATGGGTGCCAAGTGAGGCGCAGCCAACGTTTTTATCGCAATCCATGGAGCAAAGGTAACAAACAAAACAAGATAAGCAACCGCGCTGATACTTGTGACGACCGTGGACAACGCAATAATTCGTCCGATACGCTCCTTGTCTTTATTTTTTAACTCGGCGACATACTTGACAACAGTCATACCAATGCCAAACCCAGCCAATCCACCAATAGTTACGGCGGTATTGTTAATCATCCCATACTCGCCAAATCGTTCCTTCCCAACGAGACGAGCCAATAAAAATGAGACAGCTAACGCAACGCAACGGGTCGTAAAACTTGCCATACCTCCCCAAAAAGCCCCCTTTACAATCCGTCGCCGAGTGTCAGATGCCACCAAAGGCATTAACCACTCACGAAACGCAGGGAATCGATCTAATTGGTTAACAAGCCACATCAGCGCCCAAGCCTTTGTTTTTAATTTTCAAGACACGTCTTTTCAAACAAATGAGGTTCTCCCGATTTCTTCGCCTTAAACACATGGAAATACAATAACATAACGGCATGAATGATACAACACTTTATTAACACTTTATTACCGTAGTGATGCTTTACCCAGTAATGCCTATAATTGATCGGTAATGTTACGTTGCCGTCTTGTGTCCCAGGGATATCCTTGCAAATTCAAATATACACAAAGACGGATTTTTCTGCCGAAGTAATCGGTTTGTATTATGTATTGTAAGCAATAGCTTCCCAGTGTACTGGATAAAAATCCGGTTGGTTGTGCAATAATGGACGCAAAATTACACTTGGAAATCCTTGTGCTATCCAGCGTTTCTCGCCTAACCACGCTGCCCACCAACTGAAACTGCTGTTTGCAACGATTCCATGCTGACAGCACTGCATCAGATAAAAATCACGCATTTGGTCGAAAGTCACTCCCTTCCCTGATGGGCGAACGAAATGAGTGTTAATCGAAGTGGGAACAGTGAGTCGCTGTTGTGCCCAAGCAACATCATCGCTAAACACAAACGCTGTGAAAGACCCGACCCTCTCTTGCATGGCATTTAATGCCTTAGAATAATAATCTATCGGTAATGCTGCGCTACCGTCTTGTTTCCCAGGTATATCCTTGTAGCTCCTAATATGCACAAAAACAGATTTTTCTGCCTGAACAATTTGTTTATACTCCAGTTCACACTCAAAAGCTGTCGTATTTTGAAATGCCAAATCCGTCCAAATGACATGACGATTGGCTTCAAAATAGCGCTCTGACTGGAAATAACCCCAAATCTCAATGGTAGGAGCCGACCGTTGAGCAAAAAAGTGCTCGTCAAACCAGTAGTTTCGCCGTTCTTTTATACAATAGCCAAGTCCCAATTTACACGCAATCCCATTCCATTTCATCTTTAGCCAATAACGCCATTTCGGGGCAACAGGCAATATCTCATCATAGCGGATATTAAACCCACCCAACTCAAACGTACGACGATACACATAATCGTACGGGAAGGCATCCACAGTCAAAATCAGAGTCCGTCCCGTTAAATCTGCCAATGTACGTGCGGCGGCATAAATGAAAAGCTGGTTCCCTAATCCACCGCACAAATAAGCGACAATCTTTTTTTGCCTTTTCAAGCGATTCACTTCGTTCAAAAAATTGAGTTGTACACTGTCTACAGCATCATTTCAAAAATCATTGTAATGTACCTTTTTCAATAAAATTATTTTTAATGAAAATTGTATTTATTAAAGTACATGCTAATATCGAATAATTTTTATGTATTAAAAAATTACTTAAATCATTCGTCTGCATACGATCAAAGTAATTGTTCAATTTTGTTTGGTAGGGTACATTTTCAACACATATAACTTTGGGAGAATTTTTTTCATAATTGATCGTTTTTAAAATATTTAAATCATATCCTTCAGCATCAAGAGATAACAAATCGGGGAAAACTCCGCCACTAAAGTTGTCGATTACTTCAGTTACCGTCATTGCCTGAATTGGAACAATTTTAACAATTTTGTGTCCGAGTTTTTCATATCTGTGTGCTTCTTCTGCACTTAATGTACTCAGGGTTGCGATATCCATTATGAAAAAATCCATTGTCCCTGATTTCTCCGCAATAGCAATATTCAAATTTATATCTCTTTTACGATCCTTATAAAAACGCCGAATCAAGAGCGGATTTGCTTCTATGTTGATTCCACGCCTACCTTGACTATAAAAAAAAGCAGTGTTATTCAGACGTTTGGGGTGGTATGCTCCAATATCAATCCAAGACAATTGGTTAGGTGTTTCAGGAGGGG
>JGI24702J35022_10001226_pt1 | contig 15967 bp, 15 predicted proteins | sample TergutTh196P4_FD_35022 | JGI IMG/M metagenome (IMG submission 35022)
AAGAATTCCATGTCGTCGATCATTGCCAGGGCTTGATTTGCGCCGTCTTTGGTCGTACTCTTCTTCTTGGCCATTGTTCCTCCTTAGAAAGTTTTTCGTTACAAACATCTTGAAGGACTTTGGCCATCTTTTCCACTAGATGGTTAAAAATGAATTTACAGAACTAATCGTACACAACCGCATATCAAACGAATTGGCCAGTTTGGCTAAGACTAACGGTTTTACGATCTCGAGATTTCTACAGGATGGTATTAGCAAAGCTTCGATGTTAAACATAAACGTGCATTGGTTATAACTATAAACTGTATAGCTAGTATTCCTTTCAATGAATAGCTCGGAACTACTCCTTTATTGGGCAGCACACTGTGCAGATGGCTGAGCAGAGAGTTTACGACAACATCCTCCCTGAAACGTTCAGACAAAGTATAAAGAGTGGAAAATCCCCAATCACGACTAGGCCTCTTTTCGATTGATCAAAAAAGCACTAGAGTACGTCACCAGTGATTCAGAGCGAATCACCACCTGTCAAGGTGATCGCAATAGGTGGTTGCGTTTGAGCGTTTTGTTTCTATTAGCGAAGCAACAAGCTTGATGAAGGTTTGTCTCTACCCAGATTAGATTAATAAACGGATAAAAGCGGCGTGAGCACAAGCCCAGGTTTGAATAGTGCATACTACCGTATAGGCATCGAAGTCAAAATAAGGAGAATTGGATGAATTCCATCAGCACTCTTGAGAAGTGGGGCAACGGGCAGGGTGTCCGTATACCAAAAGCAATCTGCGAGCAGATCGGTGCAACTATTGGCGATACAGTTGTTATCAAAGTCGACGAGGATAATACTCTAGTTCTAGTATTTCCTCAGACAAAGTATCAGCGACATATGAAAAGCACAATGGACGATCTGCTCATGAATCTAAGTGACTATTTCACATCGGTTGAGCTTTGGGGAGACGATATTGGAGCCGAAGTAGTCAAGTGAGCACGATATTTGAGCAAGGCGAGATAGTCAAGCTGGATTTCACTCCTTCGGTAGGCTATATGGCTTGATGGGATGCAAATTGGATAAAAGGAAATGGTGGTTTATGTCAGAATATCAATGCCAAAAAGCGAATATGACTTGGCTGATAATGCCAATGAAAGGATTCTAGAGCTGGCTGTTGACCAGATTGCTATGTCTAACAAATCACCGCGTCGACAAAAGACAGCTGCTGTCGATACACCGCATCATCCAAGACTCCATCAGAGATTATCAGGATAAGTACGGGGACATGTCTTGGTTGACTTGTTGCTTGGAGGCTGCGAGCGCTGCCATCCAGACCGAATTCGGGACAAGAGAATCACGGGAGAGTTTCCTTCTGCTTCTGCCGCATGTTACTGCGCTAGAGGCTTGCGCTGCGCAGCAAGTCAACGAGGTAGATCTGCTAACAAAGCTTTCATTAATCGATCATAAAACAGGGTATGGCTTGCATAACTTGGGCGACTATGCCCGGGCGCTGGAGTACTATTGGAGGGCTTTAGTTATCTTCATGAATGTGTTTGGCATCGAACACCCCAACGCCCAGACAATTCTTTTTATCATGATGTCTGCGTACGAGAAATCCGAGCATACCATCCCGTTCGATGAGTGGATAAAGGATCACATGAAATCCTACACCGCGACCTCATAAACTCCCAGCCAACAAAGCTTCGTGTTTATCCCCATATATTGTTTTGCAAATATCGGAAGTGGTTTTCAGCAATTTACGGAAGTGAAAACATGCAAATATCGGAAATGTAAATGTGCAATTATTGGAAGTGCATGATATAATGCCTGATTAACAGACTACTTAGGATTGGTGGCAAATCGTGAGTGTATTATATCTTGAACGACTTGCAGATACCGTATTGGACGACAAGCTCTCCTATATGAGCGCTGTTTTGATCAGAGGGGTTAAATGGTGTGGCAAGACAAGCACCGCTGCACGCCAAGCAAAAAGCATACTCTACATGCAAGACCCTGATACAGCAAACCAGAATATCGAAATGGCGGGCATAAGGCCTTCAAACCTGCTGCTAGGAGAGAAGCCCCGGCTGCTAGATGAGTGGCAGACGGCACCAGTGTTATGGGATTCAGTGCGCTTCGCGGTTGATCAAGATAATGCAAACGGACAGTTCATCCTCACCGGTTCGGCAACCCCTAGCAATGATGCGGTTATGCATACTGGCACAGGTCGTATTGCCCGAATGACTATGCGGACGATGTCTCTATTTGAATCCCTCGAATCAACAAATGAGGTCTCACTCGCCAATCTGTTTGAATCCCCGGAAAGCATAGGAGGGTACTCGAATCTCACGGTGAATGACTATGCTTACCTAATAGCGCGGGGCGGGTGGCCAAAAGCGGTGGTTGACTCAACTTCGAATAAGAGCTGGGGTCTGCAGACAGCCAAGGAGTGTTTTCTCTCAATCATTGAAAGCGACATCTCACGGGTTGATGATATCAAGCGAAACCCTCGTTATGCGCGTTCACTGCTAAAGTCGTTAGCTCGAAACACATCGACTCAAGCTAATCTGAAGACGATCCGTGCAGACATGGAATCAGATGGCGTAACCATAAGCGATAAGACAGTGGCATCGTATGTAAACTCGCTTCGTAGGATTTTCATACTCGACGAAATCTCAGCTTGGAGTCCGAAGATGCGATCGAAGACTGCGCTGCGCTCTTCTCCCACCTGGCATCTGGTTGACCCATCATTGGCGGTCGCGGCTCTGGATGCTGATCCCGATAGGTTGCTGGGTGACCTGTCGACCATGGGTCTGCTTTTTGAGTCGCTCTGCGTACGCGACTTGCGGGTGTATGCCTCGATGATTGATGGGGATATCCTGCACTTTCGGGATCGAACAGGTTTAGAGGTTGATGCCATTGTGCAGCTTAACAATGGCAGGTGGGGAGCAGTCGAAATCAAGCTCGGAAGTACGAAAGCCGTCGAGGAAGCTGCTGCCAACCTGTTCAAACTGCGAAATCGGATCGACACATCCGCTGTCAGCGAGCCGGAGTTCTTGATGGTACTGACTGGCGGACAATATGCCTATCGGCGCGAGGATGGGATATACGTGGTTCCATTGGGCTGCCTTTGTCCTTGAAGCGAGAGAGGGTTTAGTATTAAAGTGTCTGACGGTTTTCATATAGTTTAGGACGGCCGGAGCGGTTTCACGAAAAGTAGGTTATTTTCGGACGGGAGAAGCCTATCTGGGTTCTGATAATCAGTGGGTTCGGGCGGCAATCATCGCCGAAGCCAACGCGCAGTTTCAACCAGTTACCGAATCAACCGCTCCAGCCACCAAAGCCGCGGGCGAACCGCTAACCGATCGCATCACCGTGTTCGAGGCTGACGATAGCGGCAATCGTTTTAATAGCAGTTATAATTGACCCCGCACCGGCGCCGGCGCCGCGCCATATGAACCGGTTCGGGTTTGTGTTGATGTTTATGGGCCATATCTGACTACCCAAACCAAGCTGCCAACGACTGCGGTTGGTCAATATTTCGCCAGCGGTGGAGGCGAGGCCGCCAAAGGCACGGGTAATCCGACATGGTTGCTCGGTGGGCCTAACGACGCCAGCGCGATGCAGATTGGCTATCAATGCATGATCCTATCTGGTCGAACCAGTGATCCGGGATCGTCTGATTGGATACTGGATTTCACCTTTAACAACGTGACGTTGGTAAACAGCAGCTATGCCACTACTAGCGCTAATTGGCCTGCGGGGATCTATTATTTCTTCGCCCGGGTTCATCGCAGCGGCCTACCCGGCCAAGACCAAGAGAGCACGGCGGTAAGCGGCGATATGTTATTAAACAATTGGTACGCCTCGTTTGCCGATCCCACAGAACTAACAACGCGCAAATTCCAACCCCAAGTTGCAACCAATATCGTCAGCCATTAATTAGCGGCCGGACAGACATTTGACGACATCACCACGGCCAGCGCGGTGGGCGGCGATACCAACTGGCCTGTGAATTCCGACGGAAACTATCTGCCAATTAATGTCTGTATCAACGCCTATGGTCCATACCAGCAGCCACAGCCGATGTCTGGCGTGGCTGGTCTTGGCAAAGGGGACAAATCAGACCGCCCCCCTGACCCCTTATGCGTCTAAGATGTATTAACTACAGAGTCACAACGAAAGCAATGGTCTTCTCCCCATTTTTATTAGTTCTCTGGATAGATATCTCTCCGGTGACCTATAGCCAATACTAGGACTAGTATCCTGTCGTCGTCGATTTCACAGATGATGCGATAATCCCCGACCCGGTAACGCCACTCGCCGGCATGATCGCCAGTTAGGCCTTTTCCATGGCTACGCGGATCAGCGCAGCCTTCCAGGTTTTTCCCAATCCATGATAGGATCAGCCTACGGTTAAAAGGGTCAAGTTTTTGGATTGTCTTGTCTGCTCGTTTTGTATAGACGACTTTATAGGCTTTCATCGTCATCGCTGTATCTATGCATCATTTCATCATGCGAGAACGTAACCGGGTCTGATATATACTCCTCTTTCGCCTGTTTAAACAAAGCAAGGTCGTACTCATCCTCGATCAAGTCGAGGATAGCCAGACGGATCACATCCGATACTGAGCGGCGTTGCGCTTTCGCATGGCTCTTTATTAGCTGAAGCTCCTCGTCAGTGAGCCTGATAGTGGCTGAGGGCATACTGTTTCCTTCCAATACAATGTACATAAAGTATGTACATTGTAAACTAGAGGATTTTAGTCGTCTAGTAGAGAATTACTATTTACACGTCAACGCGTTTTTCACGCTGCATAACCACCGCAGCTGCGAATAAGCCCGACAGGCACAACAAGCCGCAGACGATGACCTCCGGCATATCGGACTCTCCGGCAAACACTTGATTAAAAACGATGTTGTTGTTGCTAAAAGCCCTGTATGTCGAAAGCACGAGAACTGTCGCGAGAGCCGCTGCCACCGGGACGGATTTTATCATCACGGTCACGATGTTTGCCGAAAATCGGGCAAGTATAAACGCGAGGCAAGCCGCGCCTGTGCAAGCTGCGACTATCATGCCACCAAGTATCAAGACGTACTGCCCGTAGCTTATGTCATACATCCACATTCCGTCGCCTCCAAGCGACATGACTCCCGCGTTCCAGTATTCGGCTGAACGTGCTATGAATGGCGCGAACAGCAGGACTGTCAGCAGTCCCGACAGAGCGATCGTGCTTATCAGCGTCGTGAAAAACTGTGTGCGGAATAGCTTTCGTCCTACCGCCGACGAGTATTGCAGCAAGTGTATATTGCGTGATCGGTCGATGATGAGCATAGGAATAATCAGCACCATCACCGAGATGAGAGCAAACACGCCTGTAACCGCCGCGTGCAATGAAAAACTACCGAGCAGATACCCGTTCAGCAGGCTGTTGTTGTCCGATGCTTTTAATCGTTCGGCAGCGCGGACTACGGCGGGGCGCGTATCGTTCATTGTATATATGTCAAGATAAAGCTGTTGGTTTGTATAACGGTCTTCTAAAGCCCGTAGGCTTTGCAGAAGTACCATCGGGCTGTTGTACCACTCGTCAAGCGTATAACCGTCGGATACGCAGTTGAGCGCGTCTAGCATATCCATTCTGTCTTGGTTTTCCGGCGTAAGTTCTCCGCCGCTAAGAACTATAAAGCCATCAACCTCTACCCAATAGTTTCCGCTTTCATACCATTCGAGAAAGCCCGAAAAGCTTTCCACACCATATTTAGCGAAAATCGGCTCTTCTGCGATAATATCATCGCCTGCGGCATAGACGACAGCATATTGCTGCTTGATGTCAAAATCCTCCCACTCCTCCGGCTCTAGAGTTTCGCCATACTTCTTGAACATCTCGGTCTGGTACGCGCTGTACATGCCGTGGGTTTTCAGGCTTTCATAGTCGTTTAGAATGTCCGTAAAAAACGCAAACCACGTTATCACGCCGAATGCGGCTATGACCAGCAGTACACGCCAGTTCCATAATTTCCTTAACTCGCAAATGAAAATCCTCACAGTAGTTCCCTCCGTCTGTAAAGTGTCGCGGCAAGCAGACCCGCCGCAGATAGTATTATGAGCTGTGCGATGACACCCACGCTCTCGAAGTTCGCCCAGGCAATAGTCGCGCCGCCGTCAGTGAACCATTTGCCGCTGTTTGCCCAAAGCATAATCGGCGTGAGGTTTATCACCCCGCACAGTGTCCCGCCGACCTGCGGAATAAACGAGACAACATATTGCAGGATGCAGAGCGCAACGGCGATGCCGCATGAAACATAGCTGCTATGAAAAAACGTGCCTAACACAAAGCCAAACAGAGAAAACACCGCCGTCAGTCCCATCGCTGCGACTATCACCGCAAGAAGCAGCCCCGCTACAGTGAAGCTATGCCATGTCATGAAGGGCTCGGGCCATTCGCCGGGGGCAAAGTTGAACGAACTTGACACGTTATCGTGCCATACTGCAGAGAAGTCAAAGCGGATAAAGAACACCACCAATGCCACTCCGAGAATTACCGTAAACGCTGCAAACCCTGTTACCACTGTAGCCATAAGCTTTGTATGCAATATTCGCCGCCCTGTCTTTGACGCGCATATTATCTGTTCTGTGTTGTACGTGTTCTCATATCCTGTTGATAATAGTGCGGCGAACAAGGCAATCAGACAGCTTTCGGCGATAACAGCGAAAAGCAGTGTTCCGAACAGCAGACTGTGCATATAGTAGGTTGACCCACCAAGATAGGTTGAAAGCGCATCGCCATTCTCTGCCTTTTCGTTTATGACAAGCTGAAGTCTTACGTACTTAGTACGGATATTTGCCTCCGCGCTACCGCTCATATTGTGCAGACGGACATAATAATCAGCGAGTTCGCTTGCGTCATAATTTACAAACACGTTGCGAGGTTCAGCGTCGCTCCAGTCATAGTCTGGCACATTATATGAAAATGTTATGACGACATTCAGCGCGATACATAGCACAAGAAAGCCGAGCAAAAGTGGTGAAAGCAGAGTCTTCTTCAGCTCATACAAAAGTAACAACATGTCACGCCGTCTCGTCCCTAAAGACATACAAGAATACGTCTTCTAAGTTTGGCTCAGCCCGCTGCGCAGCATCGGAGCAGTCGCCCTCATTGGCAAAGCGCGTGACCGTTCTACCGCCTTCCTGCCGCTCGGTTAGCGCAAGGCTCGCGGCGGGAATTGCCCCGTCGGTTTCATACACCTTACCCGAAAGCGTTTGACTGATTGCAGCTGGTGCGTCGTTGACAAACAGCCTGTGGTCTTTGAACATAATGACATTGTTGGCTATCGTTTCTATATCGCTCACAATATGCGTGGACAGTATGACGATCCTGTCTTTTGACAGCGACGATATGAGATTACGGAAACGCACTCGTTCCTTCGGGTCAAGGCCTGCCGTCGGCTCGTCAAGTATGAGGATCTTCGGGTCGTTCAGCATGGCTTGGGCGATGCCGACACGCTGGATCATACCGCCTGAGAACTTCCTCATCTTCTTGTTGCGCACATCGGTCAACCCGACAAGTTCGATCAGCTCGTCTGTCCGCCGCTTTGCTGCGTCGCGGTCAATGCATTTCACCGCCGCCATATAGAGCAGGAAGTCGCGGGGCGAATGGTTTCGGTAATAGCCGAAGTCCTGCGGCAGATAGCCGAGCAAGCCGCGGTAGGAAGCGTCGAGTTTGACAATATCGTCGCCGTTCCAGAGGATCTCGCCCTTGGTCGGGAATATTAGGGTTGCAATCATTTTGATAAGCGTTGTCTTACCTGCGCCGTTGGGGGCAAGCAGGGCGTAGACGCCGCTAGAAAATTCAAGGTCTATGTCTTCCAGAGCTGTGAAACTGCCATACTTTTTCGTTATATTGTTAAGCGACAGCATAGTGCTCTACCTCCGATAACATTTTCTTAATCTGATATGCGAGCGCCACCGCGCCGAGTACGGTTATAGCGACAGACAGCGCAATCGGCACAGCGCCGAGCAGGGTTTCCCAAGACTCCCTGAACGAAAACGGTAGCGCGATGCTCATAAACACCCAGACCGCCGAATACACCATGCCGCCCCACTTGCCGACCAAGTACCGCGTCACATACAGGAAAAGCACAGAGCAGACAGACAGGGCTGACAGGCATAGCGGGAACAATGAGAGAAACTCATATGCGTCATTGGCGCTGACTGCTGTGATGGCCGCCGTGAATGCCACGCCTGCGACCGAATAAAAGATCACCCGCAAGGCTGCTACTTGCTGAACGGTATACCTGCACGTCTGTTTGAGTTCATACAAGCCGCTGGCGCGTTCCGCTGTTTCGGTAAACGCTCCGAGCAACAAGAACACCAGCGGAGCAGCGGCGACAGCGAACGAGTGGCGGTATTCGTCCGGTGCGACAATCGACAATACAAGCACAAGCGTAAGTGTTACTGCGGAGAAGAACAAGCTGTAACCCGTGTCCCAAAAGATAAACCGCAAGCCGAGCGTTTGGGTCATATCTGATATGCGTTCCCGCATTTTCTGCGGCCTCACTAAACCCTGCGACAGGATGTAATCAATGCTTTTATTCTTTTCATGATCATCCATGATCGGCAAACTCCTTTCTGAGCGTGTTCAGAAGCCGGTAGTACTTGGTCTTTATGCTGCTTTCGGGCATTTCCGTTTGCTCAGCGATTTCTGCAAAGGTGTATCCGCCGAAGATATGCAGACGGAAAATCCTCTGGGCTTCCGGCGATAGCGTGTTGACGAAAACATAGACGCGTTCCGCAAAATCTTGTTGCTCCAAGCGTTTGGTAAAATCAGTTTCGTCTATGGGCTGAACATCGTCGAGGGACAGAGTTGTTGGTTGCCGTGAGGCGCGGGAGCGGAAGTAATCGACCGTCTTATCCGTAGCAATCTTATAGAGCCAAGTTCTAAAACCCGCGCCGCGCTTTGGGTCGTATCGCCCGATGCTTTTCAATACCGAGATAAACACCTCTTGCGTTAGGTCGTATGCTGCGTCATGGTCTGAGAGCTGTTTTCGAAGAAAGCGGTAGATCTCATCGTAGTAATTCCGCACCAGGGTATCGGCGGCGGCACGGTCGCCGCTCTTTTGGATTTTGCGTATCAGCCTCAATTCATCGTTCAACCGTGCCTCTCCTTTCCGGCTTCTGTATGTATATCCGTAATGCATGGAGAAAAAGTTTCAGCTTTTCTATACTTTACGGTAAAACCAGATCGCCAATCGGCCCTAAACAGCACGGTAGGCTTAAATACTATGCCCTTTAATGAAAACAAGCAGGCTTTTCTTATCTGGTCAAGCAGATTGTTCTTATCCGTATAATGAAGGTAAAACGCGGTTCGATTCACGCCGGCTTTAGCCGTCAGCGCTCTGAAAGCGACCTCAACCAATTCGTCTTTGCCCTAGTTTGCCCCCAGGTAATGTTTACCAGCATCTTCGACCTTATCAGGAGCCCAGATGGATGCAGGCACTCAGCATGCGCTTGCTGCTACCATGAGCAAACTCGTAAAGACTGATTCTAGACAGCCACTCCTTGCTTTGGCCGATTACGAAATGCTTGGTCGATCAATATATCCAGCCGGAGGCGCTCTGTCTCCAGCTTGTCTTTTCTATTCACATTGAGCATACTCGTGTTGCTGATGTCTTCGAGTACTTGCTCTCGCTGTTTGACCACTTCCTCGAACTCGTGGTACGCATAGGCATCGTTTGCCAAAGACTCCAGAACAAGCAGGCTCTTTAGCCTCTTCACTTCTTTTTGATATAGGCTTATTTCGCTGCGCCGTCTCTGAGAATCGTCTTTCTCGAATAACTGCGGTATGAGCCTTGAATACAAGCTCGACCCGACTGGCGCCTCCATTTCTGCACTTTCATGCAAATGTAATAAAAGCTCGTTTATTTCAAGGCTGGTCTCGAGGTTATCGCCAACAAGCAGTAAGACTTTTTCTAGCAAGCCAACACAATAATCGACTTTTACCACATACTCTAGATAGACCCTATTGATTGCAAGGCTGTCCCTGAAAGCTAGTTTTCGGCGTTCCAAGTAGGTAGGTTTTATTGCAGTCTGCCAAGCTTCCTTGACAGCTCTTTGTACTTCATGGCAGGTCGCTACATGCAGGTCGACGAGTTTTTTCTGCAGTCTGTTCTCAAGCCCCTGATAAACACCGATCATATAGTCGACAAGCTTTGAAAAACTGTCGTAACTGAGGGCGTCAGTGTTCTCACCGAACTGCTGGCCATAAGCAGAGATGACTTGTGTGCTTAGGGTCTTCATATGTTCAAGGCAAGTCTGTAGCACAAGTTCTTTCTGGTCAAGATCAGCGTATTCGATAGCGCGATAGAAGGAAAGGGCTGCTTCGGACAAGCGGTTATTGAGCATATTCGACTGAAGCCCAACCGCTAAGCCCTTCATTGCCCACGCCTCGATATTGTCAGGGTAAATCTCAACTACCCGGTTATAGTACTGTTCGGCTTCAGCATAGAACCCATCGTTCATAGCCTGGGATGCAAGGCTTAGATAATCCTCAACCCTATCGGCAAGGTCAATGGTCAGGACATTGCCAAACATTATTTGCCGAGCAGCCTCGATCGAATACTTTGTCTTGCAATGTTGGCACTCGTAAAAGCCGTCTGCCTGCTTTACCACGTCAGACGAGCCACACATCTCGCATTTTAACGGCCTCATACTCATATTCTTCTCCCTGCCAAAGCTTTATCCCAAAATCACTTTTGAACAAGTGGATGGCTGATATATATAAAAGGTTACCCTTACTACTTACCAAACATTGGTTAACTTATTTTACTCGTTTTACCGGCCTTTATAATCGGTTATTTTTATTCATAGCTTTCCATCCGGTCCGCATTTGCCACACTGGGAAATGCTAAGCGCTGTTCGATCTCACCATGAACAAGCCACCAACTAACAGAGGTGCCGATGTTAAGGTCAGACCTAGCCTGTTGCAGATTGACGATTGGCCGCAATTTTAGTTGCTGAAAAATTATGTTACTCCGAGTAAGCAGATTCCTGACCTGGGCTTTTGCAAAACGGCATTTTTAAAGTGGCGAAAAAATCGCAGACAATCGAAATTCTTGAGCATTTGGCCTTAAATAACGTTTTGGGCAAATTATAATATCATACTAGTTTGTTGAAAAACGCAGCCCCAACTATGACCGTGCCAACAAAACCAAGGCAAATACTACCTTTGCTTTCTTATTTCTTGTTCGCTTCCTTTAGTTTGTCCATAATCACGTCATAATAAGACGCTTTATGCGGCAAGTCGCAGTTTATACAGCTTTTGACCCCTTTCTCGGTATAGACAAACTTGCCTCCGCAGCTGTCGCCAAGCATATACAGGGGACAAAAGCAAAACATGCAATTGAAGTCATTGGTGTCAGCGTCCTCATGGCACGGATAATACTCGCAGTCACGATTGGCGAAGAACTTTCGGCTGTTTTTTTGGCCAACCGGCCAGTCCCCAGAAGCATCTTTGCTTGCATTACCCATCGTCAAATGACCCTTCCTGTTGCCTGGTACAGTAATGCATTGACAATCGCTGCAGCCACATTGCTGCCGCCCTTGCGGCCGCGCGCGACAATGTAGGGGACGTCCAGGCTTAAAACCAGCTCCTTGGACTCCACAACATTCACGAAGCCGACTGGTACGGCGATGATCAGGCTGGGCAGCAGGCCCTGGTCGGTGACCAGCTCGTATAGCCTGATCAAGGCAGTAGGGGCATTCCCCACGACAAAGACCAAAGGGGCCTCTAGGTTAGCCACGGCATGGTCGATGGCCGCCAAGGCCCTAGTCGAGCCCGCCGCTTGGGCAGCAGACAAAACGTCGGGGTCGTCGATGAAGCAATGCACGGTCGAACCGGTCTTTTCGAGAGCTGGCTTGCTGATGCCGGCCATGCCCATCTTGGTGTCGGTCACGATCCGCGCTCCACTTTCCAAAACGTGGACTGCTGTCTTGACGACGCCTGGCGAGAAGACCAGGTTCTTGGCATAGTCAAAGTCAGCGGTGGTGTGAATCACGCGCTTGACAATGCTCTCGTTCTCGACGTCTATGGCAGCGTCGCCCAGCTCAAGGCTGATCATCCGCATGCTTTCGTTCTCAATTTCAACTGGGTTTAACAACTCTACCTTAGCCATTCTTGCCCTTTCTATACTCCACACAAGCTGAGACAAAGCTAGCTGCTAGGTTCGCTTGGCCGATAAAATGCAGGTGTTGGTGGCCGGCGAATATGTTCTTCTCGGCGACAATGCAAGACATCGACCGGCCGTCTGGCTTGACTGCATTAAAACTGCTTCCTGGATTATCGCTATGCGAGTAGTGGAAAAAATGCGCATTGAACGTCGTGCCCGCCGGGCAAAGCATATTGTCGCTTTGGGCCGTCAATGCAAAATAGCCAAAGTCCTGCAAAGTGTCGGTGATCCGGACAGTCCCCGGCAAGACCCCGAGCATCTGGTACATGCCTTGGCCTTGGTCGACCAGCCTCTCATGCAAATAGGCAAAGCCCCCGCATTCGGCATACACCGGCAGGCCCTTGCCGATCGCGGCCTTTATACTTTCTCTCAACGACTCGTTGGCTTGCAGCTGGCCAGCGTAGAGCTCGGGATAGCCTCCCCATAAAACCAGGCCGTCTGCATCCTCAGGCAATTGGCTGTCTATTAATGGGGAGAAGAACTCGACTTTGGCTCCGAGGCTCTCCAGCAGCTCGTGGTTCTCTTGGTAATAGAAGCAAAAGGCCTGGTCGTTGGCGATGTATATCTTGGCAGGTGGCAGATCGGCACTATGCTCGTCGGCTGATGCTACATGGGGGCCAGCATCCCTCGGCAAGGCCTCGGCCTGGCTGGCAATCCCAAGCAAGGCGGGAAAGTCGATGCTTAACAAGGCCTGGTCTCCTAAAGCCTTGATCTTCTCTTTGATGTCTATGATCTCTTCGGCGCTGACTAGTCCCAACTGGCGGGAGCTGATCTCGGCTCCCGGCACCTGTGGAAGGTAGCCAATGACTGGGATGCCCAAGTTGTCCTCGATCATCTGCTTGTAGTACGGGTAGCTGCTGGGGCGGACCTTGTTCAGCAAGACTGCCTTGATGTTGTTCTCAGCAAATCCCAAGTAGCCTGATATGAAAGCACAGACCGACAGGCCCATACCGGACGGGTTGACCACTAAGACCACAGGGGTGCCCGTCAGCAGCGACACATGGTTGGATGAGGCATACGACGTGTCGGACTGTCCGTCGTACAGTCCCATCACCCCTTCTATCACTGCTATGTCGAAATCGTCTTGGTGCCGTTGCAGCGAATAATTGACCCCTTCCTCCCCCATTAAGAAGATGTCTAGATTCAAGGCAGCAACCCCGGACGTCTTGGCATGGAACATCGGGTCGATGTAGTCCGGCCCGCATTTATATGAAACGACCTGCTTCTCTAAGTCGATCAGGGCAGCTATAACGGCACAGGTGACAGTAGTCTTCCCACTGCCGCTGCCTGTGCCGGCTATCATGATCCGCGCGCTCATCGACTACAGGCCCTCATCTTCGCTGCCCGGCTCGTTGGCAGTAGCCTCGTCGCTCTCTGCCTCGCTCGGACCGGCTGGCTTGTCAATTAGAGGCTCTGGGCCTGTGGCAAACAACTGCCGGGCCTCACGGGGAGCCGGCACCATATTGTGCAAAAGGCCGCTGTTCTTTGCCTGCCTGGCCATGAATGTGCGGATGTCGCCTTCGACCAAAGCAATCTGCCGCTCTGTTATCAGCTCAAGGCGCTCTGCTTCCTCTGGGTCTTCAGACTGGCCGGCTTGGCTGCTGCTGCCGCCCCGGAATGTGCCGGCATTGCCACTGATAATGAACACTGGATTGTTTGCCGTCAACATATCATAATCGCCTGCTATGGTGTTCCGCGTGATGTTGACGCAGACGACCTCCCGGTCGAGCAGGCCGAACTTCTCGTAGAGGCGCAAGGCCTCGCTTAGGCTTTGCAAGGTGACCACATTGGTAACTATCCTGATTTTGGGGTTCTCGCCCACCAGCCAGCGGATGATCGCCTCCATCTTGCCCGAGCTGCCGCCGATGAAGGCCTTGGTGGGAACCGGCAGCCATTTCATCACCTGCGTCGCCTCGCCAAAGGTGACATCCAGGTTGTATGCCCGGTGCTTGTCCTTGTTTTCCCTGATCAAACGGCAAGCTTCGGCATCGCTGTCAATCGCATAGACGAATCCTTGGCTGGCCTTTCGCGCCAGCTCGATGGACACCGAGCCTGTGCCGGCGCCGATATCGTAGATGACATCGGTGGGCTCGACGCGCATCTTGCCAACCGACAGCCAACGGACCTCCTCTTTGGTCATCGGCACCTCCGACCGGATAAAGTCCTCGTCGCGCAGGGGCAGGCTCGGGTCGGCGAAGTACTTGTTCTCGATGTAGACGACGGACAGGTCGTTGAAGTCGCTGTTCGCCAAGTCGACGGCGTTTCCGGTAGTTATCCTTTCATCTGGATAAGAGAGCCGCTCACCAACCGTTACCTGCACATACCCTAATCCGAAGCGGGTGAGATGCTCGCAGATAAAGGCCACGCTATTCTCCCCACCAGTCAAAGTAAAGACCTTCTGGTTATAAGCCACTCGCGGCACAATCGCCTCGTTGCGCCCATGCAGGCTCATCAGGACCGCATCGTCGTAGGAGACCTTGATTTTCGCGCTAAGGTACTGGATAGAGCTGATGCCTGGAATGACCTCGATGTCCAGCTTGCCTGAACAATGCTCGATCAAGGTCTTGGTCAAGCTGTAAAAGCCGCTGTCCCCGCTGACCAAGACGACCAGGTAGCCTCCCTTCTCGTCCTTTTTGCGGTTGCGCTCGGGAAATTGCAAGACCTGCTCGATGACTATCGAGAGGCTATAGGTCTTTACTTCCATGAAAGCGTCGCTGCTGCGCTCTGAGCCGATCACAGCCTCGGCGTTCTCAATGATGTCTAAGGCCCTTTTGGTCATCGAGCCGCTGTCGCCTGGCCCGAAGCCGATGATATAGAGCTTGTCCAATGCTCGGGAGTCGTTCATAGTAGTCGACCTTTCGCCTTGTTGACAGGTTGTAACTCAAGGTACTGGCAATGCACAAAAGCCTCTCATCAACTTGCACCCACAATCCGATCGACCAAAATGTCGGCTAGGCGCTCATCCACTCCGAGAGCCTGCCCCAGGCTTATCTCCACATTGGGATACTGTTCTTGAAAACCGGCGATCATCTGGGGGATGTCCTTCTTGATGTGGACTCCTGTGAACAGAAAGTATGGCACAATTCTGATCTCTGTAGCCCCCCGATCGACCAAACTGGCAACACTTAGCTCCAATGTTTGGTCGGCCAACTGCATGTAGCATGGCTCGATCATGTGGTCGGGCAGCTTCTGCTTGACCATATCTAAGATACTGGTAAACGACTCCTCGGTTTCTTTTACCCTGCTTCCATGCGCTACGACCAATACGCTTCTCATGTTCACTCACCTCCCGCTTAATTGCTTTAATGCGTCTTCGGCTACGTTTAGCGTCTCGTCAATATCATCGTCGCTATGGGCTGCCGACACGAACATCGCCTCGAATTGGGAGGGTGCCAGATAGACCCCTGCGTCTAAGGACTTTAGGAAGTAACTGGCATATTGCCCGGTGTCCGCCCTGCTCACAGTGGCATAGTCCTTAGCCGAGCCGACACCGAAGAACAATGTTGCCAGCGACCCTATATTGGTCACACAGCATGGCAAGCCCAGGCTGATGCATATGTCCGACAGGCCTTGGGCGAGCCTTTGCCCCAGGCGGCTGATCTGCTCATAGACGCCTTGGTCTTCCAGCTGCTCTAACTGGGCCAGGCCTGCAGCCATGGCAATCGGGTTGCCCGACAGCGTCCCGGCCTGGTAGACTCCGCCGCTGGGCGAGACCATCTGCATGATCTCACGCCGGCCGCCGTAGGCGCCCACCGGCAG
>JGI24702J35022_10001227_pt1 | contig 15965 bp, 10 predicted proteins | sample TergutTh196P4_FD_35022 | JGI IMG/M metagenome (IMG submission 35022)
TGATATGTGCGCCCATCTCGTACACTACGCCGCCGCTTCGTCTTTGATTCAGTCGCCAATACTCGGTGCCCGCCGGATATTCGTCCGCATCGGGCACCCGCCAGTCGCCCCGATAGTCGAAAAGGTCCGATTGGAGTACCTGACCTAACGGTTTGGTGTGGATGACTTCGACTAACGTCTTATACGCCGGCGAATGACGCCGTTGATTACCTACCTGCAGTAAACGACCGGTGCGTGTTACAGCGCCAAGAATGTCATTACATTCAGTTACGGTCATCGCTAACGGTTTCTCACACCACACATGTTTGCCTGCCTCGAGCGCAGCAATCACAATATCGCGGTGCGTATCGTTCGGAGTGATGACGGCGATTGCGTCCAATTCCTTCATCTTGAGCAGTTCGTCCAAACTGTTGACAAACTTCGGCTTAACGCCTGTCTTGATTAACTCCGCCCGTTGTCCCATCTTGTGGGGCACAATGTCGCAAAGTGCTGTCATCTCAAGTTCGGGAACACTGTTCAGCGATCCAATGATGGCTTTGCTGCGGTTACCACAACCGATGATCCCGATTTTGAATTGTCCGGCGACATACTTTTCCTGTTTTTCAAATGGTTGTGCTGCCATTAAGGGATTGTTCATCAGCGCAATACCTGTGCTCGCAAGACCGGAAAGGACGATAAAATTACGTCGCGATAATGTTTTGTTATTCATAATATGGACATGTTTGTTTAACTTGTTGATAATTATATGGTTGGAAAATGTTTTATGCCTATGATACATTATAATGATTGTGCAAATTTATATGATATTTTTGAGATCACAATACAGACACACAAAATTTGATCGAATTAGAGGAGGAAATATACCATTTTGTGCCCATGGGTTTTTTTATTTATCAAAAGAAAGTGCTATCTTTGCGTATTATTTTTTTAAGGAATCAGGTATGCGTGAGTTTAATGTAACCGGACTGTGTGTGCCGGATATGCACTACATGGTGGATATCAGCGAAAAAGTGGAGCAGATTTTCAAATTGGTGGAAGGTAAAAAATACTTCACCATCAATCGGGGTCGTCAGTATGGCAAGACCACAACGATATTGAGGTTGAAAAAACGACTGCCCGAAGATTATATCTGCGCGAGCATCAGTTTTCAGTATTCTGACGATAAAATGTATGCAGACGAAGAAGGCTTTTGCCAGGGATTATTAAACAGAATAAACGATGCTTTATCTTTTATCAACGAAGAAGAAGCCAAACTGTGGCTTGATGATGGTGTAACAAGTTTTATTAAACTAAATTATTTCATCAGGGAAAGATGCAAAGGCAAAAAGATAGTCCTGATCATTGACGAATCCGACGAAGCTTCAAACAATGAAATCTTCGTGCGGTTTCTGAAAATGTTACGTGACAAATATCTTTTCAGAAATGCAGGTGACGATTATACCTTTCATAGCGTTATATTAGCCGGCGTTTACGACATCCGGAACCTCAAGCAAAAGGCTTGTACTGAGCGAAGTCGAAGTATGGTACTGGCAGGCAAATACACCCCAAGCGCCGGCGAAAGCTCCATGAATTCACCATGGAACATTGCCATAGATTTCAATATTGATATGTCGTTCTCGGCAAAGGAAATTGAAACCATGCTCGTCGACTATGAAAACGACCATCATACCGGCATGAACATCAGCGAGATTGCCTGGGAAATACGTTTCTATACAAGCGGTTATCCCTATCTCGTTTCGAGGATTTGCCTGTTGATAGAAAGAGATTTGGACAGAAACTGGACATTGGAAGGCGTACAGGAAGCGATTATGATCATATTAGACGAGAATAGCACACTGTTTGACGACTTGTTTAAGAAAATTGAAGAAAATGAGGGTCTATACAGTTTGATGTTCGATCTGACGATTGGCAAGATAAAGTTAACTTACAATGCAGATAATCCGCCAACCAAATTCGGGCTTATGTTCGGATTTCTATCCAAGGGAGCTGACGGGTTAAAAGTACACAACCTGATTTTTGAAATTCGTATTGCCAACTATTTTGCTTCGAGGAATGCGACGGAATGGCGTAAGAACAAAATTATTCAGACATCGGCTAACGAAATCATCAAAGACAACGTTTTCAACATGGAACTGTGTCTGACGCGGTTCAAGATGCACTATGCAGAAATATATACCGCCAAAGACACAGATTTTTTAGAACGGGACGGCAAGCTGATTTTTCTGACCTATCTGAAGCCATTACTCAACAACACCGGTTTTTATCATTTTGAGCCGGAAACGCGCGACCATGGCAAAATAGACTTAGTCATAGATTATCTGAAACAGCAATTTATTGTTGAACTCAAACTTTGGTATGGTGAAAGCAAGCACAAGGCGGCCTACGAACAGTTAGCCAACTACCTGAAATCGAAAAATATGGATAGCGGCTACCTGCTTACATTCGACTTTCGCCAACAAGGCGATGAGAGCCTGTCCGAAAGCAAGTGGGTCGAATGGGATGGCAAACGTATCTTCGATGTGGTGTTGCGGGTGGGTGAAAGAGTTTGATCAATTTGGAATTTTTTAACCTTCTCTGCTTTAGCAATGTCAGCCCAGAACCGTTTTCCAAAACCTGATTTTGAGTCGGGCTATCAGTATCCTGTCAATATCTTTGATATTCCGAATGAGCCTCTTTGGGTATGGATAGATATAACCTTGCTTGTACTGTTGATGGGTTTTGTGGCATGGGCGGTGATAAAGCGAAGGGTTCGTTGGCCGGTGATAGCGGTTTCGTTTTTCTCGGTTGTGTATTTCGGTTTCTTCCGTAATGGATGTGTGTGCAGCATCGGGTCGGTGCAGAATGTAGCCCTGGCTTTAGTCGATTCATCTTACAACATTTCGTTTACGGTTCTGTTGATGTTTATCCTGCCCATTGTGTTTACCTTATTGTTTGGAAGGGTGTTTTGCGCAGGGGTATGTCCGTTTGGGGCGTTGCAGGAATTGGTCAATGTCAAAAACTTCAGGCTATCGAAGACGATAACTACTGTATTGGGTTTGATACCATGGATTTACCTGACATTAGCCGTATTATTTGCCGTAACCAACAGCGCCTTTATTATTTGCCGTTTCGACCCGTTTGTCGGGATTTTCAGATTCGGGGGCGACGTGGGGTTGATTCTGTTCGGCGTCTTGCTGCTTGTGGCATCTGTCTTTACCGGACGTCCTTTCTGCCGTTTTATCTGTCCTTATGGCGCTTTGCTGAGCCTCTTTGCCCGTGTTTCTATCCGACGTACCCAAATCACCAAACAGGAATGTATCAACTGTGAACTTTGCCACAATGCCTGTCCTGTCGATGCGATTTTGCCACCTTATGATAATAAGGTAAAAGAGAATAGGTCGGCAGGCGTCAGACGTATCTTAATTTATCTGTTGATTTTACCATTGATGGCAGTTACAGGGGGAATGACTGTACGAATGCTGAGTGAACCATTGAGCAGAGTTCATAAAGCGGTGCGTTTGTTAGAGATGGTTTTGGAAAATGAGGAAACGCCGCAAGACGTTCAGTCGCTCGAATTACAGGCATTTTACGGAGAGGAGCGGACGATTGAAAGCCTCACGGAACAGGTTGCTTTGATTCAACAGAAATTTCGGTCGTATAGTACGATAGCCGGCGTATTTCTGGGGATTGTGTTCGGATTGACATTGATTGGTTTGTCCATCAAACGTACCCGGAAACAATATGAAATCAACGATGCCCAATGTGTAAACTGTGCAAGGTGTTTCAGTTATTGTCCGCAGAATTTGAACAGGGTAGAGACGGGGCACGCCCCGTCTCTACCTTGAATTATCACCTTCCTCCAGCAGGCAGATGTGTCAGGAAATAATCAACCATTGACATACGCAGGTGGTAAGTCGTATTTTCGCGTTCGCTAATACCGTGGCTGCGCATGGGGTAGGAGAGCATACTGAATAGTTTGCCGTGTTTGACTAATTCGTTGATCAGCATCTCACAATTCTGGTAATGTACATTGTCATCGCCCGTGCCGTGAATAATCAACAGGTTGCCTTTCAGGTTGCCTGCATGGGTGATGGGCGAACCTTGGATAAACCCTTCGGCATGCGTGGAAGGAAGTCCCATATAGCGTTCCTGGTATACGCTGTCGTACAGCCTTTGGTCGGCAACAAAGGCAACAGCTACTCCGGTATGATAAATATCAGGATATTGGAACATGGCATTNAGTGTCGATGAACCGCCACCGCTCCATCCGTGTATGCCAATGCGTGTCATATCGAAATAAGGAAACATCTTACCNAGCGCCACAATGCCTTTAGCCTGGTCGGAGGCATTGATAATNCCGATTTTGCCATAGATGCTTTTNCGCCATTCGCGTCCGCGAGGTACGTTGGCACCGCGGTTGTCGATACTTACGAGGATATAACCNTGTTGCAACAGATATTGGTCAAACAGATTAGGGCTCCAGCTATCCTGTACGGTCGAGCTTGCCGGTTCGCCGTACACAAAAACGATCACGGGATATTTCTTGGCAGGGTCGAAGTCTTTGGGTTTCATCACCCATGCGTCTAATACGATTTCGCCGATATCCACTTTCACAAATTCCTTGTATTGCAGTCCCATCTCGTCGTGAACTTTTTTCGCCTGGCTGTTATCCACCAACACGCGTACGCTATTGCCTCGCGGGAAAGCCACCATATCGATCATCGGGGGTGTTGTTGTGCTGCTGAATGTATGAATCGCCCATTTGCCGGTAGGCGACATGTTATACCGGTGTTGCCCCTGTTGGTCTTTCGGGCTTACCAATTCCGGTTTGCCGTCGCCTTTCAGTTTGACGCGAAACAAGTCGCGTTGCGTATAATTTTCCAACGTCGAAGCGAAGTATACATATCCGCTTGCCATATCAACTCCGGCAACACTTTCCACTTCGTAATTACCTCGTGTAATGGGCTGTATGGATTTACCATCGCGACTGACAAGGTAGAGATGTCGCCAGCCGTCGCGTTCGCTTGTCCATGTGAAGAATTTCTCTTTATCGATCCAGTTGATGTTATCATTGGTGTTGACCCACGCTTGATCTGTTTCGGTCAGGATATTCTCTAATTTATTGCTACCTGCTTCTGCAATCCATACTTTATTCGTATTTTGCAACCGGTTCAGCTGTTGAATCATCAGCTCGTTGCTGTTGGGAATAAAATCCATGCGCGGAATATAATTGTTGCGCTCGTCGCCCGGAATTGGGATCCACTGTGTAACACCGCCTGAAGCTGGAATCACACCTACCTTAACGGCTGAGTTTGTTGTGCCTACCTTGGGATAGGGCAGCGGAATCAGGGACGGGTAGATTGAATCCACATTGTTAATCATGTAAAAAACACCTGTTCCGCGTGTATCCGACTGCCAATAAGCAATATACTTACTGTCCGAACTCCAGCGGAAACCGTCGCGACAACTAAATTCTTCTTCATACACCCAATCGAATGTACCGTTCACGATATCATTATTTCCATCGGATGTGATTTGTGTAATCGTTTGACTTGCAAGGTCTTCAACATAGATATTGTTGTTGCTCACATACGCCACCTTACTGTCATCGGGCGAAAACTTAGCAAACATCAACGTCGTTGCGGGCAATGTTTTCCCTAATTGTCTGAGTTCGCCCGAAGCGAGATTCAACACCCAGTAATCGCCGCGTGTATTCAAACGCCATACCCGCCGTGTATTGGTGAAAATCAACATTTGCTGATTNTCGGCCGACCAGCTGTAGTCGGAAACGGAAAGNGGTTCGCCTGTTTCTTTGACGGTTAGCAAGGAAGCAGGTATCATCACNCGCTTGTTACCTGTTGCAGCATCGTAACGGATGATATCCATCCCGCCTGTTTCGGTATTGGCTTCCAAACGGCTGTATCCATTGCCGTCTTTGAGCCATTTCATACCGCCAAAACTCTGTGTCGTCAGTGGAGAACGTTGTTTGTAAATCATCTCCAACGTTAAAGGAGCCTGGGCAAATCCGGTCAAAGCGATTAGCCCNGCCAGTANCATAAATGATAATAATCGTTTCATTTTTTTNNTTTTTTATTTGATTCGTTTATGCAAATATATACATATATTTTGAAATCCTTTTGAATTTCTACTTTTCTTTGCTATCTTTGCCGTGTTGTAAATGTATTAAGACAGGAATTAAGGGGTACGAACAATTAAAAGAAATACATCAAATGACATTAAAAGAGCTATTTGACAACAGTTGCACACAGTATGCCAACCGTTCTGCCATATCGTATGTCAACGGAAATCCGTTGACTTACGCCGAAATGAAACAGGAAGTAACCCAAACTACAGCATTGCTTTGCCGGATGGGAATCTGCAAAGGCGACCGTGTTGCGATCTTAAGCAGTAATCAACCCAACTGGTGTATTACCTTCTTTGCTGTTACGTGCATGGGTGCAATTGCCGTGCCTATCCTTCCCGACTTTCACCCCGACGAAGTGAAAAACATCCTGTTACACTCTGGATCTAAAGCCATTTTTGTTTCGCAAAAATTTACGGAAAGCGTCGCAGGCCTGGCGAACGAAACATTGACCCATGTCGTCCTAATGGATGATTTTTCATTGATTTCAGGTGAGTTGACCGAAGCGCAGGACATATCCTGGGAAGCGCCGGTCGAGTCGGATACGGCCTCTATCATTTATACATCCGGAACTACCGGACGCTCTAAAGGTGTGATGTTGAGCCATCTTAATATAACCTCCAACGCAGAAGCATGTATGCAGATAGAGTATGTCGTGCCTGAGGACGTATTTCTTTCCATACTTCCTTTGTCGCATAGCTACGAAAATACGATTGCCTTTATCATGCCCATCATGCAGGGTTCTTCCATCTATTATTTGGATAAACCTCCAACACCTGCCGTATTGATTCCCGCGTTGCAAAAAACACGCCCGACGATCATGTTTAGCGTACCGTTAATCATAGAAAAGATATATCGCAGTCAGGTACAGGCAAAATTCACACAATCCAAACTATTAAAGCTTATTTACGAGCATGTTATTCTTTTCCGGAAACTCGTCCATTACCTTGCAGGCAAGAAACTCAACAAGACATTTGGAGGACGGATGAGGTTTTTCGGCATCGGGGGCGCCAAATTGGATGCTACGGTAGAGCGTTTCCTGAGCGAAGCGCGTTTTCCTTATGCTATCGGTTACGGACTAACGGAGACATCGCCATTGATTGCCGGTTCAAATCCTGCGCATACATGTTTTCAAGGTATTGGGCCGGTATTGAAGGGGGTACAGGTAAAAATTGATACGTCCGATCCACATAAAGGTATAGGCGAGGTATTGGTTAAAGGCCCAAACGTGATGCAGGGTTATTACCGTGAACCTGAACTTACCCGCAACCAATTTACCGAAGACGGATGGCTTCGCACAGGCGACCTCGGACATTTCGACAGGCACATGCGGCTCTATCTCAAAGGGAGGCAGAAAAACATGATTGTAGGCGCCAATGGCGAGAATATCTATCCCGAAGATATTGAGGCTGTTATCAACAATATACGTGGTGTATTGGAATCGTTGGTGTTAGAGAAGAAAGGCAAGTTGGTAGCCATGGTTTGTCTTAACATAGAGGAGTTGGAAAAGAGTTACCTGCAACTTCGCAATAATACCATTCAATTCATCGCAGTCAAAAAAGAAGGATTAGGCAAACAGAAAGAAGAATGGAACAAACATTTGGAGGCATATATCAGCGAACTTAAAAATCATGTGAACCGCCGCCTCAATCGTTTTTCACAGATCCATTCGGTAATTGTCGTTCCCGTTCCTTTCCAAAAAACACCGACCATGAAGATTAAACGGTATTTATACCAATAAATGATCTCAAATCGGGATTCCCTACATACAGTATTCATTATAAAATTTAGCGCCATGTTTGAAAAATCTACTTACATCAGTCGCCGTAAGAAACTGAGCGAATCGTTCAGTGAAGGCATTTTGTTGTTTATCGGAAACGATGAGAGTTCAATGAATTATACGGATAACACGTATCCGTTCAGGCAGGATTCAACCTTCCTTTATTTCTTCGGATACCATCATACGCCCGGCCTTGCCGCTGTGATTGATCCGGTGGAAAATCGCACCATCATATTCGGTGATGAGGCGACCATCGATACCATTGTCTGGACCGGTCCGCAACCAACATTGAAAGAACAGGCTGACATTGTCGGTATTAATGAAGTACAGCCATCATCCAAACTCAATGATTATCTGGCAGATGCCATCGCCCGCAAACGCACCGTGCATTACTTGCCCCCTTACCGTCCTGAACATACACTGAAACTGTCCGAATGGTTATGTATTCCTCCTTCTTCTGTCGACGGGATGAAATCGATTGAGTTTATCAAGGCTGTAGTCAATATGCGAAATTACAAGACGGCAGAAGAAGTTACTGAGATCGACCGTGCCACCACTATATCGTACCAAATGCATGTGGCAGGCATGAAAGCAACCAAAGAAGGCATGAAAGAATATGAAGTCATGGCCGTAATCCATCAAACGGCATTGGCAAAAGGTTGTTCCCTTTCGTTTCCCATCATTTGCACCACCCATGGCGAAACGCTTCATAACCATAACTATAGCTATACACTTCACCGCGATGATATGTTATTGATTGATGCGGGAGCCGAACTGCCAAGCGGGTATTGCGGTGATATTTCTTCCACAATGCCTGTTTCGGGCAAATTTTCTGAGAGGCAGTATGTGATTAATCTAATCCTTTCCGAAGCGCATAATAATGCGGTATTGGCCTTAAAACCCGGCATACCTTTTCGCGACATCTACTATCAGGTAAGTAAAACCATTGTCGAAGGCATGAAAGGGTTGGGTTTGATGAAAGGAGATGCTACCGAAGCTGTGATGGCAGGAGCGCACGCCTTGTTTTTTCAGTGCGGATTGGGACACATGATGGGATTGGATGTACACGATATGGAAAACTTGGGCGAAGTATGGGTGGGTTATGGCGGCGAACCCAAATCCAGCCAGTTCGGTATCAAATCCCTGCGCCTTGCCCGTCCGTTGGAACGCGGATTTGTCCTGACCGTCGAACCGGGGATCTACTTTATCCCTACCTTGATTGATATGTGGTCGGCCGAGCGACGCTTTGCCGATTTTGTGAATTACAACGAGGTGATGAAATGGAGAGATTTTGGAGGTGTCCGTAACGAAGAAGATTATTTAATTACCAAAGAAGGATACCAACTCTTAGGCGACCCGACTGAAAAAGCACAGCTGATGGAAACGTATTACTAAAGTATGATCAAATAATTAGTCATGATGAAACGAAGTTTATGGATTGTTATCCTTGCATTAACAGGCAGTTATGTTTTTGCGCAAATTGATTTTAAGCAGGAATATGCGTTGTACGATTCCCTTGCCAACCGTGCAAGGCTTGTTTACAATGGCGCTGTGACTCCTTTATGGGCTACAGCCAATGTGTTTTGTTACGAAACACGGGAGGCGGATGGTATGAATTATTACAAGGTAGATATCGCCCGTAAGACGAAGACTAAAATCAGGGAAGATGAGATGATTAAAACGCCTGAGCGTACTCGTCCTCGCCCTGAAAGACGCGATACAGTGCCATCGCCCGACAAGAAGTGGATTGCCTTTATCATGGACAATAATGTCTGGATAGAAGAAACAGGCGATGCGGAAAAGAAGGAAAAAGTGAAATTAAGTTATGATGGCGCCCCGAATAATGCGTATACCAACAATATCGTCTGGTCGCCCGATTCACGCAAGATTGCCACATTCAAGCGTCAGGAAGCGCCTGTACGTACCATTCCATTAGTCGAATCGGCGCCGGCTACACAGCTGCAACCCATCCTGCAATCGCGCAACTACAATAAACCGGGTGATGTGCTTGCCATCCAACGACCTGCTTTGTTTGATGTCGTCACAAAGTCTCAGCTACCTGTTGACGCACAACCTTTTGAAAATCAGTATGCGTTGAGGTTTGGCAGATGGATGAATGATTCCAAACACTTCACATTCGAATTTAACCAAAGAGGGCATCAGGCTTATCAGTTGGTTAGCGTCGACGCTGATACAGGTCAAACCTTTTTGGTGGTCGACGAACAAAGCCCTACATTTATATATTATAATCGCATTTATGTGCATTACATGGAAGACGGGCGGCATATCCTTTGGATGTCGGAGCGCAACGACTGGATGCATCTCTATCAGATAGAACTCAACACAGGCAAAGTCGTCAGACAATTGACGCGAGGCGAATGGGTGGTTCGCGATGTCATCCATATCAACGAAAAAGAGAATTATATGATTATCACCGGAAACGGCAAAAACCAACATGCAGGCGAAGACCCGTATAATATCCACTATTACAGGATAAACCTGCAAAACGGCGATATCATCGACCTGACTCCCGAACAGGCCAACCATACAGCGAATTTCAGCTCGGATTTTAAATACATGGTCGACACTTACTCAACCCCTGATACCCCGCCCGTTTCTGTTGTGCGCACAGCTGCCGACGGCAACGTAGTGATGGAATTGCAAAAAGCCGATATCTCCCAACTCTTGGCTACCGGCTTCACCATACCGGAAGTATTTCATGCCAAGGGACGCGACGGGAAGACCGATATCTGGGGGAATATTTACAGGCCGTCCAACTTCGACCCGTCGAAAAAATACCCTGTGGTAGAGTATATCTATGCTGGGCCACACGATTCGTTTGTCGAGAAAAACTTTTCGGTATTTGCGCGGTTTTCCAAACTGAACGAGTTGGGATTTATCGTAGTCAGTATTGATGGTATGGGGACTGCCAACCGTTCCAAGTCGTTCCACGATGTCTGTTGGCGCAACCTGAAAGACGCCGGTTTTCCCGACCGCATCCTTTGGATTAAAGAAGCAGCTAATAAATACCCGTATATGGACATTGATAACATGGGGATTTACGGGTATTCGGCAGGCGGACAGAGTACGCTTGGCGGGTTGCTTTTTCACGGCGACTTTTACAAGGTGGGGGTTGCGCTATGTGGTTGCCACGATAACCGGATGGATAAAATATGGTGGAATGAACAGTGGATGGGATACCCGATCGGACCCTGGTATGGCGAAAGTTCGAATGTGGACAATGCACACCTGTTGCAAGGTAAATTGTTGCTAATCAACGGCGAACTTGATGATAATGTCGATCCGACTTCGACCTTGCAGGTTGTCGATGCACTAATCAAAGCCGATAAAGACTTCGAACAACTCTACCTGCCCGGCTACAGCCATAACTTAGGCGACAACTATGTCACCCGCAAAGTGTTTGAGTTTTTTGTGAAAAATATGAGAAAGTAATAAAATCAAATGATACAACGAAAAAATTTTAGAGAAGAAGCGGACAGGATACTTGATTGGATTGATGGGTATTTTGAGCGATTGCGGGAGTTACCGGTTAAATCACGCGTAAAACCGCGTGAAATTTATAACCAAATCCCTTCGGAAGCGCCGCTTCAGGGAGAAGATGTCGGCAGTATATTGAAAGATATGGATTCGGTTATCCTGCCCGGTATCACCCATTGGCAACACCCATCGTTTCATGCCTATTTTCCTGCCAACAGTTCGTACGAATCGGTTCTCGGTGAGATGGTTACGGCAGCGATCGGCGCTCAATGTATGGTCTGGGATACTTCGCCTGCCGCGGCCGAGTTGGAAGAGAGAATGACAGAATGGATGGCTGCTGCCGCCGGACTGCCGGACAATTTTAAAGGTGTAATTCAGGACAGCGCTTCGTCGGCCACCTTGGTGGCTATTATCACGGCAAGGGAGCGGGCGACACAATTTCAATCCAACCTCAACGGCGTCCCTCAGGGGCTTCGCGTGTATTGTTCGTCTGAAGCACACTCTTCGATCGAAAAAGGTGTTGGTGTGGCAGGAATAGGACGAAACAACCTTGTAAAGATTGAAACAGATGCCGAACAGCGGATGATCCCCGAAAAATTGGAAAAAGCAATAGCCGATGATATAACAGCCGGCCTGACCCCTGTCTGCGTTGTTGCAGCGATTGGTACGACGGGAACAGTTTCCATCGACCCGCTGACGGACATCGCTGCTGTTTGCTCGAAGTATAATGTATGGCTTCATGTCGATGCGGCTTATGCCGGGACGGCACTTCTGCTGCCCGGATACCGCTATATCATCAAAGGAATAGAGCATGCCGATTCATTGGTATTCAACCCGCATAAATGGATGTTTGTGAATTTCGACTGCTCGCTGTATTATGTCAAAGACACCGAATCGCTGGTACGCACATTCGATATACTTCCCGAATACCTCAAAACCGCAACACACGGACAGGTAAATGATTACCGCGATTGGGGCATACCGCTCGGACGCCGTTTCAGGGCGCTCAAACTATGGTTTGTGCTGCGTGGATTCGGATTGGAAGGCATTCGGCAACGGCTCAGGGAACAAATCGCCTTGAATGAATATTTTGCGGAAAAAATTGCAGCATCAGGCCAATTCACACTACTCAGACCACCATTTCTCGGGTTTACCCTGTTTCGTGTAAACAAGGATGACGATTCGGTTTCCCAACAACTATTGGCGGCAATTAATGCTTCGGGTAAGGTATACCTGTCGCACACCAAAGTTGACGGCCGTTTTGCCATCCGCTTCCACGCTGCGCAAACGTATGTCCAACAAGAAGATATCGACAAAGCNGTAGAAACGTTGCTATCGAAAGCTCNATTATGAGTCCACGCTGAAAACTATTTTTTACCACAAAGGACACAAAGAAACCACAAAGGACACAAATATAAAATACAAATAATCTGCAAATTGTGTTCTTTGTGAAAAACTTCGTGAGCTTTGTGGTTAGATTTATTGACTTTTCGGAGTGGATTCAATTCGTGTTAATTCGTGAAATTCGTGGACCCTTTCACCTGACCGGACGATCCGAAAAAAAATCAATCATCCTGATGATAGAACGTTCGCATACGGGGCAAAAAGGAGGTCTGGTACGCATCGTACAATGATTCATCGGCCTATAAATCCCTTTGGCCACATAGCCTCCTCCTTCAAATACGCCTATTTGATTGGCATATTCGCCCTCGACAGGTGTAGGTATCGGTGTGTCGGGCAGCAGCATATCTTTCCATTTGCTTTCAAAATTCACCAGTGTTGTCAGGTTTGGCTCCCAAGGTTCCGTCTGCAGGTTATAGAAATCATTGTATGCCACATCAGACTCAAAATATTCATCACCCAGTCCGGCAAAGCTATGCCCGAATTCATGTACAAAAACACCTATAGTTCGCTCATTATCAGCCGTTCCGATCGCATAGAAGTTATACATTCCCCCACCTCCGTAGGTTGGCGAATTGACTAAGATAAAAATCGCATCACAAGGCACATTCCATACGGCATCGCGAATTGATTTCATATCGGGCGTAGTCAGGTAACGGTCAAGTCCGAAGGTATAGAATCCTGAATTAAGGGCTGTATTCCTGAAAATGCCTTCGCCTGCCTTATCTGTTCCCGACTCTTCCGAAATCAGGTGAACACACCAGACATTAAAGTCGTCACGATGTGTATCAAAAGGTATTGTCCGAAACAGCGCTTCCATAAAACGGCGGGCATCGGTATTGAATTTATCCATTTCCGTTTCCGTATATCCTTCGGATAGAAAAACGAGATCGATTTTTTCGGAAGAGTTGCCGTTATATAAAAGTCTTTCCGTATGCAGATTTTTCAACGCGCTTTTGTCGATAAAGATACTTTGGGGGTCGATTTCCGTTTTCCACAGCGAATGAAATTGATTGTCAGATCGTTCGCGAGCCAGCAGTTCAAATAGAACAGGTTGCTTCGGATATGGTATGGAGATACTGTTTGTCCACGACTGTGTCTCTTTCATGGCTTGATCGGTGGTACGCCATTCTTCAAACAAGGTATTAAAGCCTTTCGTATACAGTAACACATTCGTTTGCAGGTCATATACCTTGACTAAATACCCGCCGTATTCGAACGGGTCGATCAGGTTCTTCACCGGGCCGGCCCACACAGGTTCTTCCCGTAACTGCAACAGGGCAGCATGTTGTTCATGTGCATTTCCGTTCAAAGCAAAATCAACCCGCAAGCTTTTCGGTTCAAAATAAGACGCATAACTAATTTGAGCAAACAAAGCAAGATTCCCGAAATACAAACAGGAAACTACTGCCGACACAACCACACACATCTTTAGCTTATTTTTTTTATTCAGCATATCAAATAATTTTAGAAAAGTTTTTTATCCCTTAAATCACATATCAACGGCAAATGTACATGAAATCTTTCTAATACATGCAGACAAATAGAAATAGTCAAAAAAAATACATTGTCAATATATTTAAAATCACTATCTTTGCTGCAATCTTTAAATTATCATACAATTGGAAAAAGGGAAAGAGCTAATCACATTGGCACAGCGTATCCGGGCTTTATCGCAAACCGGGCTGACATACGCTCAAAACGGTTATGAGATAGAACGTTGTAATGATTTAATAACAATCAGCGACCGGATAACATCGTTAGTTACGGGGATTGATGAATCCGAAATCAATGCTTGTTATACACTTGTCAAAGAATACACTACGCCCAAAGTAGATATTCGTGCCGTTATATTTAACGAAAAAGACGAAGTCCTTTTGGTTCGTGAGAAGTTGGATGGACGATGGGCGATGCCCGGAGGCTGGTCGGATGTGGGATTTACGCCGAAAGAAGTAGTTGTCAAGGAGACAAAAGAAGAAACGGGATTGGACGTTCGTGCCGTGAGATTATTAGCTGTGATGGACAAGCGTTGCCATGATCATCCTGTCAATCCTTTTTATATTTACAAGATATTTATCCTCTGTGAAGTGCTTGGAGGCGAATTCACCGAAACATACGATATCTTAGACAAAGGATACTTCGCGTTGGATGCCTTACCCCCCCTGTCGTTAGACCGCATCTTGCCCGAACAAATCATGTTGATGAACGAACTGCGTTGCAATCCGTCAATGCCGGTTTATTTGGATTAAATACATGGAGATGACTACTCAATTTCAACCGGTACATGCGAGAGTCGCTTTTAGCGACTTGACAATAGACAGGCATGAATTGTATGTATTGATGGGGTATGGCGAACAGATACCGGATAAGCCGTTTTTGGATATGATTGATGGCATGTTGGATGAATTGGCCGGTTGTTGTACGCCCGAATACGGTTATGTCATTCTTCCAGGAAAACGATTGGATAACAAGAATTTGCAGATTGCCGATACCATGTTGAGTCCCGGTAGGATTATCACTTCCTCCCTGCGCGAGGCGGATTATTTTGCCGTTTTTGTGGCCACAGTGGGTAAAGGATTCGACGAGTGGAATCGCCGCATCAACCTAAAAGAAGATATGTTGCGCGCTTTTTTTGCAGACAGTCTGGGTTCGGTTTTGGCCGAAGCCTGTGTGAAGGTGATGAAAGACTGCTTAGCGCATGAAATGACTACAATAGGATTGAAGATCAGCAACAGTTACAGTCCGGGGTATTGCGACTGGATGCTGGTGGAGCAGCGCAAATTGTTTGCGTTTTTCCCCGAACATTTTTGCGGTGTTTCGTTGACCGAATCATGCCTGATGTTGCCCATCAAGTCGGTTAGTGGTATTATCGGTATCGGAAAAGACGTGCAACAAAGATTGTATTCGTGTGACGTATGCACAATGACTCATTGTATCAAAAACAGGCGGAAGTTGCGGCATCACCATGAATGAACCCTAACAGGGTTTCAAACCCTGTTAGAGTTTTGAGGGACTTACTATGAATACATTTTGCAACAATTCATTTACTTATTCAAAAAAAATCACTAATTTTACCTTTTTAAAAATTTATCAGCTAATTGTTGAAATGAAAAAGACATTGATTATTATGGGATTAGCTTCTTTGATAGGCGCTTGTAATACGCC
>JGI24702J35022_10001228_pt1 | contig 15953 bp, 13 predicted proteins | sample TergutTh196P4_FD_35022 | JGI IMG/M metagenome (IMG submission 35022)
CGACTGACATAATTTTATCGCCGGCTTTCAGTCCCGCTTCAGCGGCAGGCATGCCTTCAAACGGCTCGGTAATCACTGTTCCACCCTCACGCGACCGGATATAGGCGCCTATCCCCCCATACTCGCCTGTGGTAATGAATTTGAAATTCTCCATTTCCTCTTCAGGAATATACTCGGTGTAGGGGTCTAAACCCCTCAACATGGCATTAATACCCTGTCGTATCAGCTTATGTATCTCAATCGAATCGACGTAAAACATTTCCACCTCTTTGACTAACGCATTGAAAATATCTAACTGTTTACTTGTCTCAAAACGATAATTATCACGGTCATTCGCATCGGCTTTAACTGATAAGTTTGAACCGACCATTGTGTTGTCCTGTGCATGAACACTGCAAATGCACAAAAAAATAAAAAATAAATTTAAGTGTATGTATCGCATAAAATTTCGAATAAAAATTTGTCTATAATACCAATTTTTTCTCATAATAAATCTCTTTATTGCATGTCTAATTCATAAAAAAACGGTTTCTTTCTCATAAAAAACGGCGTAAAAGTAGTCATTTTTTGATTACTTCTTCCGAATCCCCTCAAAATTTAACATTATTTGTGACCATCGCTCATCCGGTATCTGTGCTCCCACTGTTTCAATGACATTTCCTGACAGGAGCGAACCGATTCGTACCGACTGTTCCAATGTCGCATCAAGGGCATAACCGAATAAAAATCCTGCCGCAAAATTATCGCCGGCTCCGGTCGTATCGACTACATTATTGCTTATGGCAACATCCTGCACCTTCCGGTCGCCTTGCTTAGCCCACACCCCGTCTTTACCTACTGTCACCACAGATATCTCAACATCTTGCGCAATCACGTCGATGGCTTCTATTGCCGGAAGTCCGGTATAGGCGCAGGCCTCGCTTTCGTTCGAAAAAAGTATATCCACATATGCAGGAATAACCTCTTTTAAGAAATCCCGAAACCCATTAACAATGTTAAAGTTCGATAGATCCAACGCTACTTTCAATCCCATACTTTTCGCACGTTTCAATACCGGCAGAAACAATTTCTCATTCGAAATCAGATAGCCTTCCAAGTAAAGGCAGTCGTATTGTTGAAGAATTTCCCCAGCTACTTCGTCGTCAGTCAAGGTTGCCGCAGGTCCGAGAAATGTGGCCATCGTCCGCTCTCCGTCAGGCGATATTAACACGGTGGAACATCCCGAAATACCTTCCGTCCGTACAAAAAACGGCGTCACGCCTGCTTTAATAGTTTCCTCAACATAAAACGCTGCTATTCGGTCGTTCCCAACCTTACCTATATACCCTACATCAAACGCAGCGATACGGTCATTTGCAGTCCTCACTTCTGTGTCAGACGGCCCATTCTTCACTCCATTCCCCCTTGTCACTGCTCGGTGTGAAACCATTGCCCTATTAAGAAGACCTGCCTCTGCGCCAAGTCGCGCCAGCGTCCGCATCGTATTGCACACCGAACCTCCCGGAGCTTCCGTACGTTGCAAGCCCGACTGTGCTTTTTGAATCTCAATCATTTTGGATTCGTCAATCAAATCCATCGCACCTTTTTTTATACCCATTTCCGTCAGGGTTTCATCGCTATCTAATCGAAGCAACACATCTAAAAGCGCATTTCCTATCCCGATAATTTTCATTTTAAAAAAATTTTTTTGCAAAGATATTGCATATTTAGAAAATAACCTCTATCTTTGCAGCGCAATTTTCGGAAAAAAAATTCTTCCTTAGCTCAGTTGGTTAGAGCATCTGACTGTTAATCAGAGGGTCCTTGGTTCAAGTCCAAGAGGGAGAGCGTGAAAAACCAGCGCCTTACAAGTGATTTTGTGAGGCGCTGGATTTTTTATTCCAAATCATTAAAAATCCCAATCATTTTAACAGTCGCAGGATTGTCATTTTCTTTGTATAAAAATCCGCGAAACATGCCTTGACTGTTGAATGGCATGGCTATATTGCCATCTTTATCGACTGCAATCAGTCCTCCATTTCCTGCTTCAGGGTTTAATTCTTTGTGAATGATATGATTGGCCGCCTGTTCGACTGTTTCGCCCAGATATTTATAGCGCGCGCAAAGGTTAAAGGCAACGACATGTCGGATAAAATACTCACCGTGACCGGTACATGAAACTGCGCAACTGCCATTATCGGCGTATGTGCCTGCCCCTATAACCGGCGAATCACCGATACGTCCCCATTGTTTTCTAAACATTCCGCCGGTGCTTGTTCCGGCATATAGGTCGCCATATTTATCAAGTACGACACAACCCACTGTCCCGTTCTTTTCATTTTCTTTTTTCATCGTTTCGATTTGTTGCAGGGTTTTAGGGGTAGCAAAATAGTTGTTGTTATCTACCGTTTCTATGTCGCGTTCTTTTGCAAAACGGTCAGCGCCGGAACCGCTTAACATTACATGTTGGGTTTCAGTCATTACAGCATAAGCAGCATTGATCGGGTTTTTTACGGTGCGAACACCCGCCACGGCGCCTGCTGCCAGATCGCTACCACGCATAAAAGAAGCATCCAACTCAAAATAACCTTCTGCCGATACGGTTGCTCCTTTTCCGGCATTAAACAACGGATTATTTTCTAAGTAATTTATCGTTGCAATAACGGCGTCACCACCTTGTCCGCCTCTCTCTAATATGTTCGCCCCAGTCTGTAAGGCCGTATCAAGCGCAGAGTAGTAGACTGCTGATAACCCCGGATTATTTTCGAGGTCGCTCATCATGCCGGCGCCCCCGTGAATTACAATAACATATTCGCGTTTTTGTGCTCCTGTTGAGACAAATAACATGCATAAAACTAAAATTAATAGGGCTGTTTTCTCCTTATAGAGAATTTTCTGTCTAATCATGATCATATTGTTAAATTGACAGCAAAAATACAAAAAAATCGCAACTTTTTCGTATTCATTCGTGTTTTTAGTTATCTTTGTGGTTTGAAACCCAAAAATATCTTTTATGATGAGAATAATCCGTTTATTATGCCTTGCTTTCTTTTCGCTTGGCTTGTTGTCATGTAATGGCGACACCCCGGTCAAAGTCTTGTTTATTACCGGCGGACATGATTATGATAAAGAAAATTTTCATGCGATGTTAGACAAGTTGCCGATCAGTTATGACCATGTTGAACATCCTATTGCACATCGTATGTTAAAAGCGGAGCAGCTCGTTAAATATGATGTTGTCCTTTTGTATGATATGCCGAAAGACATATCTCCGGAGGCACAACAGGATTTTATTGACATGCTGCATAACGGTAAAGGATTGGTCGTGCTTCATCACGCTTTTTGCAGCTATGATTCCTGGCCGGAATATGTCAAGATTGTCGGTGGTCGCTATCATCATTACCCATGGTCGAAAGACGGAATAGAACAGAAACCTTCGACCTTTCAGCATGATGTAACCTTGTCGGTTCGTGTTGAAGACAACAAACACCCCATTACAAAAGGGATTACTAACTTTGATATCATTGATGAAGCATACGCAGGAACTGAAATCCGGTCGACAGTCCATCCCCTCCTTTCGACTAACTCCCCACACAGCGGACCGTTAGTTTGCTGGACTAATACATACGGCAAATCACGGGTTGTAACACTGACATTAGGGCATGACATACAGGCATGGGAGAACCCTGCTTTCATCAAAATCCTTTCACAAGCGATCCGATGGGCTAAGTGATATAATGTCTCTGACTGAACTTAGACTTTTAGAAAGACGTTCTTTTTATACAGGAAATAAAGGAACAACCAACAGGCGGCGATATAGCCTGTTTCATTGATAATTTTCGCCCATACTTCGGGACATAAGCCGGCTATCCCGCCCAGAAAATACCTCGTAACCTGTCTGAAATTGATGATCTGTTGCGCTAAATAGATCGTAATCGAATTCATACCGACAACACGGAAAAATAAAGTCCATCGCCGATAGCCTTTCACATCAATGATAAAATAAAACAAGGCGAATAATAAGAGGGAATAGGCGGCAACCACACAGACAAACGAACTGCTCCATAGCTTTTTGTTGACAGGAAAAACCAAGCTCCACAACAATCCGATAAGTAACAGTGCTACAGCTGCTACCGTCATGTAAAGCGCTTTTTTGTTTCCCGAAATCTTGTCGTTTGAAATACGAATAAACTGTCCTGTAAACATGCCCAACATAGCCGTTACAATCGCAGGTACCGTACTCAGTAGTCCTTCGGGGTCAAAATGATTCCCGCCATACGCCAATTTCCCCGGCAATAACACGCGATCGACGGCGCCTACCAAGTTGTACTCAAACGAATAAGTATCCGGTCCGCCGGGGACAAGCCACAATAGCAGCCAATAGCCTACAAGCAAGACAGCAGCAATGATAACTAACGCTTTATTTTTCAGCTTCATGAACAACAACGCAGAACACATCCAAGCCAAGCCGATGCGTGCTAAGACGCTGGCACATCGCAGGTTTGCGAAATCGAGCCTGAAAAATCCGTTATAGACCAAGCCTAAAAATACCAGCACAAATCCGCGTGTGATGATTTTAATCAGTATCCGTTTTTCCGACTTCCCGGAAGCACGCTGCTTGGCTACTGAGAAAGGAAAGGACACGCCGGCGACAAACAAAAACAGCGGAAAAATCGTGTCATGGTGTGTAAGGCCATTCCATTCCACATGGCTCATCTGTGAAGCAAGCCATTGCATCACACCCGAATCGGGGAAAAAACTGCATAAAGAGACGACCCAGGAGGCCAATCCCATAATAAACAGCATATCAAACCCCCGTAACGCATCAAGCGATAAAAGACGCTCTTTCTTATCAAATGCTTTTTTCATTGTTTCTTGAAAATTTAAAGTTAAGTGTAAATATTGTTGTTAAGATCCCTGTCTATTATTTTTTGCCATGTTTAAATACAAATTTCGGGAATAAGTAATAAATCCGGCGCCCTGACCGAGAATCAATACCGGGTCTTTCCGGATGATACCGTAGATGAGTATGCTTATTGACCCGATAATGCCTAATATCCAAAAACCATTTGGAAGGAGAGACTGGCTGAATCGTCGGGAGTACCACCATTGATAAATAAATCGAAAGGCAAAAATGGTTTGTCCCACCGAACCGAAGAGTAGTAATCCGAACGAAATATCTAACCATAAATGCTCAATCGCATCTCTTTCAGTAACCGTTAACAGGGTGATTATAATGGGCGGCGTTAAATATAAAAGTATGCGTAACGCCCTGTTAATACCTTTCCAACGGTTTTGAATATTCAGATTCCATATATAAATATAGTACGAAAAAAGTTGCCCCAAAATAATCGCAAAATCCACCCTTAACCATCCGTAAATAACATAGAGAAACGATGCAATCAGACTTAATTGCCAATATATCACAGGCGAAACGACTTTCTTTGAGCGTTCCGACATGACCCATTGTATAAACATGCGCGCCGAAAAGAACAATTGAGCGATAAATCCCAATCCGAATATCAGGAGATTATCCATAGTCGATTCCTTCCATGTTACCGATATTAATCATATAGTGAATATACCGCTTTTTCATCCAGCGATATGCAAAACAATCCCCAAGCGGGCCAAACAGCCGGTTCCATAAATTATACTTTGATTGGCCGGCTATGCGTTCAAAATGGCGAACAGGCACCTGTTTGATTTTTCCTTTCTGCAACAAAATAAGAGCGGGTATAAACCGGTGCAGTCCTGTAAAAAAAGGGATGCGTTTTGCATAATCGGTCTTTATGATTGCAAGCGGACATACCGTATCTTCAACGCCATCATGCGTAAACATACGGCGTACCCGGTTCCCTATCTTGGAAGATAATCGTTTTCCTAACGTATCTTTTCGCTTCATTCGGATTCCGATAACTAACTCATAATCATCGCGGTATGGCAATAACAGTTCGAAGTCTTCAGGCGATGTCTGAAGGTCAGCGTCGATATAGCCCACATAGGGCGAAGCTGTTAAAGCTATACCAGCTTTAAGCGCTGCGCTCTTGCCGGCATTTTTATCAAAACCGATATAAAAGGCATCCGCGTTCAGGTCGCATACCGCTTTAATCTTTTGAAGGCTTTGGTCTACCGAGCCATCATCCACATATAAAACACACGTCTTAACCGAAGCATTAATGGCATAATCCCTCAACACCCCGGATAGTCGGGCTATGTTGTCTTCTTCATTGAAGACGGGTACTATGATACAAAATTCGTATCCAATTGTCTGATTCATTCTTTATTAATAATATTGATTACTGATTACTACTTAGCCCGGATGATCGCTACTTCCCTCACTAAATCGGGATTATGGCGTTTATCTCCTTTTTTTCTCCAGTTGTTATCAAAGGCGCCTATATATTCTATGGAAACATCTTTCTTTGACATCAGTTTTTCGATTGATTCGCCGCTTACAAACACAAACGGAAGCGCTTCTTTGATCGCAGCATTATCATCCGGATTCATTTTATAAAACCGTCGATTTGCTTCATAAACAAATTCCACCCGAAACTCTTCCTTCTCGTTGTAATAAAACTCCAAATCAGCTACCTCCTTATTGTCACGCAATAAACGAATACTTTGCGTGCCGTCATTCAGTATCATACTGCCGACAGGGGTCAGATAAACGGCGGCAATCATCATCATAGTCAGAATGATACCGGCGAATACACGCGCGGGACGTATTCCGTTTTTTCCGAACAAAGCATGTAATATAAAAACGCAAAGACTCCAACTGCAGGCTGTCGCAAGGATGAAAATAAAAGGCGAAACATGTTTTTCCCGAAAGAAAAGAATGTAAAGCGCTACCGGTAAAACCGCCAACACCAATGTAATAAACGAAGCTAAGAAGCGGAAAACGATTTTTTCACCTTTTGTCTTCATGGCTGTAATCATCTGAAAAAGATAAAAACCTGTCAACATGGCGCCGGGAATAAGTAAAGGCAATAAATAACGCGCTTTTTTCTCAGGGACTGCCGACAGTAAGACTAACGATGTCAGAAACCAGAGAAACGAAAATGTATGCTCCTTACGGTACATCGTCTGCTTATTTATAAAATAATACGCTATCGCAACAACCCAATACAACGCCCATATACCCGCCTCGGCAGGGAACTGCCAATAATAATACCACGGACGGACACTGTAGTTCAGCCATGACGACGATTCTTTCTGCATAATACCTACCGTAACATCCGGTTGAAAAAAATAAGTGTACCCGTACCACCAGAAAGAAACAACCAAGCCGGTTACTAACATAACGGTTATCGCCCATTTTTTACCCGTAACGCTTGTGCGGTAAACGATGAAGTAGCTAATAAGGAAAGGAAGTAAAAGTGTATACAACGAAATAGGCCCTTTACTTAAGAAAGAAAGGCCGAAGAAAAGTCCCGATAACAGAAAAAAACGCCACTGAGCGCCTCTCTCTTCAAAAGCAACCACCATGAAATAGATAGCGCCTAACATGAAACTGTGCGTATAGATATCCCACGTAGCAGTGCGCCCCATTAATATCACATTCCATGATGTAGACAGGATTAACGAAGCAATCAGCGCAACTCCGCGATGATGCGTAAGCCGATACACTAACAGGAATAAAAATAAAACCATCAGTAGCGCCGACAAGCCCGCAGCGGAGCGTTGTGCAACGATGTTACCGGGTGAGATATGCTCAATGCCGGCTGCTATCCACGTCGGTAAGGGGGGCTTCTCTAATCGAGGTTCGCCGTTCAGCGTAGGCAGCAGATAATTGCCGTACTTGACCATCTCCTGTGCTGTCGCCAAATTGCGCGCCTCCATTATATCCGCAGGAATCACCTGATTGTTAATAAAAAATGAAAAAAAACAAACAACAAGAATGATTCCTGTGTGGATTATGTCCTTTCTATTCATAGCGATTTATCCGTAAATTATTTTAACTAACAGCATACAAAAATCGTCGCAAAAATACAAATAAATCGTCTGTAATCCAAACTCCTTAATAAATTTCAGCTGCGGCAAAGCATCAAAGGATGTAAATATGAACTATTCGCCTCTGTTGACGCATGTTACTGTCAGAACGAAATGCGGTCGGGCATTTCGGCGACACATATTTCTGCGTTACGGAGCGTTTGCATCAATTTATGATGATTATATGCTTCTTCCCCCATCACGAAACGCGCCATTTTCAGGGTCGATTCACCCATGGCGCTTTTAAGCAGTTCTGAAAAAAAATCTGTTTTTTCGGGATAGTTTTTGAGCGTATAACCTTCTAAACCGGCAGTTTCGACAGCAATTTTTATCGCATCGTCCAAGCCTCCTAACTTGTCGACGAGGCCAAGCGAGAGCGCCTGTTTGCCTGTCCATACCCTACCCTGTCCGATTGCATCTATTTCTTCTTTTGTTTTTGAGCGTCCATCGGCGCAACGGGTAACAAACAGATCATATCCGCGCTCGATATAAGTCTGTAACATTTGTGATTCCTCGTTATTAAAAGCCCGCGACTTCGCCGTTATCAGCATAGGAATACCAAAAGCCTGACCGCCAAACCCGCCATGTTTATTCGTCGTCACCTCATCAAAAGTAACCCCCATCTTTTTAGAAAGCTCTTCGCCATTCGGAAACAGTCCGAAAATACCGATTGATCCGGTTAAAGTCGTAGGCTCTGCAATGATAGTTGTCGCGTTGCACGCAATATAATACCCTCCCGACGCGGCAAAATCGCCCATCGAGACTATCACCGGTTTCTCTTTTTTCAGTTCTTCGATAGAGTTCCATATCTGCTCTGAAGCATACGCGCTACCGCCCGGACTGTTGACACGAAAAACGACGGCTTTTACCCGCTTGTTTTCTTTTAGCTTTTCTATTTCAGTGATATACTTTTCGGCAGCAATCACATTGCCCATCAAAAAGTTACTTTTTTCTTCCTTCATCACTATTACACCCTCAGCATATAGGACTGCTATCAAGTCTTTACTTTTTTTGGCCTTCACTTCCGGTATGCCGTTTATATTTTTTACCGATGCTATATTCAGTTTTTCTTCCTCTTTAACGTCGACCAACGCTTTCAAATATTTTTCGACACCCACGGCGTAGATCAGCGTATCAACCATCCCGAAGCGGACGACTGAATCCGCCTCGTAGAAACCTAAATATCTGTCCGCATATTCATTCAGGGTTGCGACGGGGATATGACGACTTTCGGATATTTTTTCCAAAAGATGCGACCACATATCATTCAAATAGGATATGGTCTGTTCGCGGTTGGCGTCGCTCATCTTGTCTTGAATATACGGCTCTACGGCCGACTTGAAAGTACCTACTTTAAATACTTCGTACTGAATCCCTAACTTCTCATACATGCCCCGCTCAAACTGCAGGTGCATGGATAGCCCGTGAAAATCAAGATCGCCTTGAGGGTTCAGCATGATTTTATCTGCCGACGAAGCAAGATAATAAGTCCCTTGATTATAGGAATCGCTGTAGGAAATGATGAACTTCCCGCTTTCTTTAAAATCGACAAGCGCGTTACGAACAGGCTCCAGACTTGCAACTCCGCCGGATAAATCTTTACACCGGAGGTAAATACCTTTTACCTTTTCGTTTTCTTTTGCTTTCTTAATTGCACTCAAAATGTCGTCTATTCCGGTCGTAGTAGCGCCGGAAAATGAACTGAGCGGGTTATCCGTTTGTCGGTCGTTAAAACTGCCGTTCAGGTCAATCCTTAAAATCGTTTTTTCATTCAAAATAAACGGTTTTGAACTGCCCATACTACCAACTACTGCTCCAATCATCACAATGCCGATAAAGGAAATAATAAAAAAACCGATTAATACGCCTATTAATGAAGCGCCTGCTGTTTTTAGAAAATTTTTCATAGCTGTTGTTTTTAATAATTTGTTAATATACTAATTAGTTGAATCATTTTTATATTCAAGGATATCGCCCGGCTGACAATCAAGCGCTGAACAAACAGAATCCAATGTCGAAAAACGAATCGCTTTTGCTTTCCCCGTCTTCAATATCGACAGGTTAGCCGGCGTGATATCGACTCGGTCAGCCAATTCGTTCAGCGTCATCTTCCGCTTGGCCATCATGACGTCCAAATTTACAATTATTGCCATAATATTTTTATTTTTATCGTTTATCGATGTGCAAAGGAAATACTTTTTTTCTAATCCGCAAATTTTTTTTATCGAAAAACGATAATTTTTTTTCGATAATCATTCAAAAAACGATGATTTCTTCTAAACAACGATGAGGAAGAACGTCTAAATAGCTTAAATATAAGCAATTAACCCATCTCTAAAACTCAAATGTTAAAAAAACGTAATTGTTGCGGCAGACGAAAAAAAAGCGTATATTTGCCGTAAAATTGAGAAAAAATTAATACGAATCATCATGAAAAAAAGTAACAATTCCAAATCGCTGGCGAAGTTTTTCGCCTTCTTAGCGATACCGGCAACAGCTTTGATACTATCGGCTTTTTCAGAAAAAGAGTACGTCGTCCCTGAATCGATCGGCGAAATCACTACCGTTACAATTACTCCACAAAAACCTGTTATGGTTCGCGATGAAGCGCCTAAACCTTTAACCGAATCTGTACATCCCCCTTTAATTATAATAAACGGAAAGGAAGCCTCCGATATCAACGATCTCAATCTCAATGAAATTACGTCCATATCAATACTGAAAAATGAAAAGGCTGTTTCACATTACGGTGAAAAAGCCAAAAATGGAGTCATCGTGATTACGACAAAAGAAACAAGCCAACAAGATGAGACTGTCATCTCAAATGAAAACTTAGATGATGAAAAAACATCTTTTGTAATTCGTACAGTTCCGGATATCCCAAAAGGTCCTTTAGTAATAATAGATAATAAAGAATCCAATTTAGACTTGGATGCTCTGAAAAAAATCAGTCGTGAAGATATTGAAACTGTTACCGTTTTAAAAGACAAATCAGCTACGGATCGTTATGGTAAAAAAGGAATGAACGGCGTCTTACTGATCACGACGAAGCATGCAAAATAAATAATCTATAACAGAAAAATGTTATGGGGAAAAACAAATTGCGGAAAACTCAAATGTTAAAAAAACGTAAATGTTGCGGCAGACGAAAAAAAAGCGTATATTTGCCGTAAAATTGAGAAAAAATTAATGCGAATCATCATGAAAAAAAGTAACAATTCCAAATCGCTGGCGAAGTTTTTCGCTTTCTTAGCGATACCGGCAACAGCCTTATTATTAACGGCTTGTTTTGATGAAGAGAACGTCGGCTCTGAATTGTCCGGCGAAATCGTCACAGAAACTATTCCTGATACAAAACGGGGAATGATTATCGATGATGATACCAAAACATTAACCCTAGTCGACGGTGTAGTAGTAACGGATTTCCTCTCCATAAAACCGGACGATATAGCATCAATTACTATACTGAAAGGGGAAAAAGCTACGGATTATGATGCGAGGGGGGGAAACGGGGTTGTTTTAGTTACAACGAAGAAAGGGGTGAAACCTTTATATCTGATAGACGGCGTGGAAGCTCCTAATATTGATAATATAAATAATATCAACCCCTCAGAAATTGAATCTATTTCAATCCTGAAAAACGAACTCGCGACTAATCTTTACGGCGAAAAAGCAAAAAACGGCGTTGTAATAATTAAAATGAAGAAGGAAGCAAATTAAAAACAACGTCATTAAGCTTGCGAAGCAATCCATGTAGCGCAAAACGGTAATCTCAGCGCTGTGAGGAGTACGCCACAGCAGGAGCTGTGGCGATCCCGGAATTTCCGGATTGCTTCGTCCCTCGCAATGACGGAAGACTTGTATCTTTATTATACAATTATTTATGGGGAAAAACAAATTGCGGAAATTTGAGGATATGGCCTGTTTTCCGCATGTATTTCAATATCCTTTTGAAGCATTACAGTCCGAAGGGGGATGTCCGCTGAAGGGCAATTGGAGCAGGGAGGTTTTTAAGAACGACCGGCCTTTAGTCCTCGAACTCGGATGCGGTCGCGGCGAGTATACCGTAGGGTTAGGTCGCCTGTATCCCGATAAAAACTTCATCGGCGTCGATGTTAAGGGGGCCAGGATGTGGACAGGCGCAAAACAATCGTTAGAAGCGGGAATGAAAAACGTAGCTTTCCTCCGGACAAATATTGAGTTGATAGCTCATTTCTTTGCGCCGGATGAAGTAGCGGAAATATGGCTCACGTTCCCCGATCCGCAAATGAAAAAAGTCAACAAACGCCTGACAGGTACGCGCTTCATGGCATTATATCGCAAAATATTAACCAAAAAAGGAATTATACACCTCAAAACCGATAGCCGGTTCATGTTTACCTACACATCCGAAATGATAAAAGCAAACCGTTTCCCCGTACAGGTATGTACCGATAACCTTTACCAATCCGGATTAGCCGACGAAATACTGTCTATTCGCACCTGTTACGAACAACAATGGCTTGACAGGGGTCTATCAATCAAATATATCTGCTTTATGAATGAGCCACGCGAAGCGCTCGTCGAACCCGACATAGAAATAGAACCCGACCCATACAGAAGCTATAATCGCAGTCGCCGAACATGCACATAAATTATAGGGGCTGATTCCTTGCAGGAATCAGCCCCTATAATTTATTTTTTCACTGTTACATGCGCTAATGCGGCGCTTTTCTTTTCCATTCGCCGACGTTGTATTTCGTAGGCGACCGGCGTTGCGACAAGCAAGGTCGTGTATGCTCCTACAATGACGCCCATCATAATAGCGAAGGTAAAGCTACGGATCGTAGCGCCTCCTAACGCGAAAATAATAAAAACAACGATTAACGTCGAAAACGTGGTATTAAAGGTACGCGATAACGTCGAGTTCAACGCATCATTGATGACCTGATAGCGGTCGCGTTTGGGATAGTCTCTGATCGTTTCGCGTATTCGGTCGAAGACAACTACCGTATCATTGATAGAGTAACCGATCACGGTCAGGATAGCCGCTATAAAGGTCTGGTCGACTTCCATCGAGAAGGGTAATATTTTCCAAAACAAAGTATAGAACGCGATGATACATAGCGTATTGACCAATACGGAAACAAACGCCCCAACAGAGAAACCCACATCACGGAAACGACCTAATATGTAGATAGCCATACAGAACAGCGCAATGATAACCGCTATGACGGCGTTGCGTCTAATATCTTCCGCCATACTGGGTCCTACTTTCTGCGAACTTTTGATATAATCTTCCGTAAACTGCTCCAAAGTGACATCCGAAGAAAGGAAATCTTTTGAGCCTGTATATAATCTTTCGTTAATCTCCGTATCAACATCCGGATGGTTATCGGTTATCTTATAGTTGGTTGAGACGCGAACCTGATTGGACGTACCGATGGTGATCACGCTGACCTGTCCATCCAAATGTTCGTCTAATGCGTTGCGCAGCACCCCTGTGTTGACGTCCTGATCATACCGGATGACATAATTACGACCGCCCGTAAAATCGATACCCGCGTTCAATCCGATAGTAGCCATGGATATAGAACCGAGTACGATGATACTCAACGGGATCAGATAGCCGACTTTCCGATAGTCAAGGAATTTAATCGTCGGATTGACAAGGAAATCTTTGGATAATTTTGTTGTAAACGTCAGATTTTTAACCTTGTTTTTAGCAATCAACCATTCATACACCATACGGGTGAGGAACACGGCTGTGAGGAACGACACGGCTATACCTATTAATAATGTCCATGCGAAGCCTTTAATAGGGCCGGTACCGAAAAGAAATAACACGATACCTGCGATCATCGTTGTAATATTGGCGTCGAAAATAGCCGAAAAAGCATTGCCATACCCGTCGGCAAGCGCTCGGGCTAATTGTTTACCTCCACGTAGCTCTTCTTTGGTGCGTTCATATATCAACACATTCGCGTCGATAGCCATGCCTAACGTAAGCACCATACCGGCAATACCCGGCAAGGTAAGCACCGCCTTAAAGGATGCAAGGATGCCCAGCGTAAAGAAGATATTGAAAATCAAAGCGCCGTTGGCAATCATTCCGGGAACGATGCCGTAGACAATACACATATATGCCATCAATACGATTAAGGCCACCGCAAACGATATGACGCCGGCATTGATAGCTTCCTGTCCAAGCGAAGGGCCGATAATTTCTTCCTGAATAATGTTCACAGAAGCGGCCATTTTACCAGATTTCAGCACGTTGGCTAAGTCCTTTGCCTCTTCGATAGAGAAGTCGCCTGTAATCTCCGAGCGTCCGCCTGTGATCTCTGTCGTTACTGTTGGAGCCGAATACACTAAGTCGTCCAATACTATGGCGACATTATTGCCGATATTGTCTTTTGTCAGACGTGCCCATGCTTTGGAACCTTCGGCATTCATGGCCATACTAACCGCTTGCCGTCCGCTACGCCCTATCTGGTTCTGGGAGAAGTCAGCGTTTGCATCGGTCACTACATCGCCACCTAAGGCAGGCGATCCGTCTCGGTTTGTAACCTTCAGCGCATATAATTCATAGTACTGATCATCTATTTTGTACGGCTTGACAGCCCACCTGAATAACACATTCGAGGGCAATAATTCAGCGACCTGTCTCATATTCAGCATACTGTCTACCCGTGCCATATCACGCTTCCTTACGATCCCTGCAATGGGTCCATTTCCCCTACCTAGCAAAGAAAGTAAAGGGTTTCGTCGTGCAAGTTCCTCCTCCGACTGGGTAGCGACCGACTGATCGGTTTGAAGCTGGCTCAACAATGAATCAATCTCAGAAGACTCATCGACAGGTGTATCTTGTGTCACTGAGGCTGTCAGGTCTGAAACTGTCGTCGCATCGCTATCCGAAACATCACTTGCTGCTTCTTCCTCATACGCCTGCTCTTCCATCATGCGTGCTAAAACCGCATCAGCCTCACGTAAAGCGCCGTATAATTGTGAATATTCAAATGTCTCCCAAAACTCAAGGTTAGCGCTTCCCTGAAGCAACTTACGTATACGTTCGGGTTCTTTGACACCCGGCAATTCGATCAGGATACGTCCGTCGGTTTCTAACCGTTGAATATTAGGAGAAATAACGCCAAACCTGTCTATACGCGTACGTAATACATTAAATGATCTATCCATAGCGCTGCTCAACTCGCTGTTCAGGACATTAATTACCTGATCATCCGAACTTTGGAAGGTGATTCGTTCTTTCAGGTCAAATGTCCCGAAGAAAGGCGATAACCGCATGTTCGGGTCTATCTTCCTGAATTCTTCCACAAACAACTCGATGAATCCCCGCTGGGTCGTCGACGACTGACGCGCAAAAGCGGCATCGAGCGCTTTGTTGAAATTCTCATCTTTATTATTTCCTGAAAGCGAGCGAATTACATCTGCTACATTCAACTCAAGGATTACATTCATGCCCCCTTTCAGGTCCAGACCTAATGTAATCTCATTTTCTCTACATTCTTTTAATGTATAACCCAACCATACTTTTTTACTGGACAGCGAATCCAGAAAAAGGTTCTCTTTTGCCGCATCACCGTTTGAATAGATTGCCGCTTCTTTGTTGTATTTGTTTGTCACCAACGAAAATGACAAATAAAAGATACAAACAAACCCGAGCAAAATGGCGAATACTCTTACAAATCCTTTGTTTTGCATTGACTTCTATCTATTTATGTTATTATTATTTCTTAATAGTCCTTTTTTTGACGTGCAAAGATAGCGTTTATTTTCATTGTATAATAGTTTTTAGCGTATTTTTTTCATTTTTGCCGTTAATTATGCTTGTGCGGATAAAGCCAACCGAAATTCTTTTACGCTGAAAAAAACCGATAACTGATAACTACCACCTCTATAAAAAAAGAAAGGTTGTCTCACGACAACCACAATCTTCATTGTTAACCTTAAATCTAATACCATGAAAAACACGATGCAAAAGTAAT
>JGI24702J35022_10001229_pt1 | contig 15952 bp, 18 predicted proteins | sample TergutTh196P4_FD_35022 | JGI IMG/M metagenome (IMG submission 35022)
TTCCATGGCATGGGTAACGGCAGTATCCGCATTGGAGTCCTCTTGTTCGATGATTCTATGGAAATCGGGAAGACCGTCCCTTGTCATATAGACCCGGAATATCTTGGCATAGTATTCATTGTCATGATCCTGCCCTTCGCACTCCAGGCACACGTCATCAAACTTGCCGGCGCACTTGTAGCAGATCCATTTTTTGCAACGGATACAAGTGTTACCGGTCGGTGTGTCCCGGTAGGCGGCACCCTGCGCAGCCAACTCGCCACATGACTGACAGCGTGCGCCATCTTCCTCTTCAATCTCCTCTTCGACATCGACGATCTCCCAGCGTCCATCATCGGTATCACCTCGGACTGTTCCCCAGAACGAACCGGACATCTCATCGCCTCGAAACTCGTCCTCAATGTGATTGAACATCCCATTGATGTGTGCTCTAAACGCCTCGAAGTTTTCCGGCACCGGAATATCGTCTCCAAGGTTGATTTCGATTTTCAATTTCATGGCTTTGTCATCTCTAAAATTCATCAAAAAGGAAAGGGACGGGAGATGACTCTCCCATCCCTTTATTTACTCTGCGATCACGAAGTGCCGAAAACGGCTACAGTTTGCCGAGCAATGCCGCCGTTTGACGTAAATGTGCCTGTCCTTTGGCGATTTCCGCTTCACGTTTGTGGATTTTCTGCTCACGTTTGCGTAGTTCGCTTTCACGCATCCGGGATTGCTTGTGCTCGTGAGCCAGTTCGCCGATTCCCTTCTTCAGGTTCCGGACCATTGTGTGCAGGTTGGCAATGACAACGTCGAATTCCGATTTTGTCATCGGAGCCGAATGTTTTCGCTTATCACCTGTCGGCTTGACCTGTGTCTGTACGATGTCGGTCGCAGTGGCGGCCGCTTGGGTTGGCGAGGCTGCGGTGTTGGCGGCAGCCGATGAAACCACGGATGCCGATGGTCGGGTACTCCGGTTCATCGATCCAGTCTTTACAACCGAGATATTGTTTTGGTCGCACATCGGTTCGCTACCGCTCAATGGCATCCAGATATAGACGGCAGAATCGTTGGATGCGAATGCAGGCGCCGCCGATTCCTTGGAATCCGGTGGAAACACCGTGGAATCAAATCGGATACTCTCAAAATTCAAATCAAGAGCACGTTTCAAAAACTTCCGATTCATCCTGGCTATCAGGCCTGTCCCGTGATAATTGGATTTTTCGAGCCGAAGTTCCGTGGCTATTTCTTGTTTTGTGTCGTGTCCACGAACGCCGACCCATTGGCCCAATTCAACGTAAACGGGCGAGTCCGCTTCGGTTTTCCCCGGCAAATTTTCCAAATGCTTTGCCACGAACACCGCGTCGTCCGGATCAAGGTTGAGACGTGTCCGTTCGCCGGTCTCTTGCAAAATACTGTCCACGTTCGGGTATTTTCCTTCAATTTCCTTGAGGCGGAAAAGAACGTTGCCGACCTCGAAACAAATCCATGTGTCGGCATAGCCGACATTGATTTCCTTGCCGCATTCCCGCAGTTCTTTCGATGCGAAAATCGACGATGCCGGGCAAAGCAAATCGTTTTCCCACGGGAAACCGAATCCGTTTTGAACCAACAGTTGCCGTCCATCGGTCGCAACGATACGGGACTTCGACCCTTGAAGTGCGACGCCGCCGAGCGCGTACCTGTGACTATCCGGATCGATGCAATGCGTGGCTTGGACAAAGGCATCGCAGAACTGGTGGGTGAAGGTGGCGAATTGCTCCGGGGCTGGCGCAAGCTCAAGAGGTTCCACCTCCGGACGGGGAGCGCTCCTTTGTTGGGGGACCCCGTTTTCATTCCATAAAGCAACGGTCTGTTGGCCCGCCATCTCCAATTCGACGGTGCCGCTCCGTTTGGCTGCAAGTTCCTTGAGCAGCGGCCACGGCACCATGAGCGGTTCCTCAAGGGCGATCGGAGACGAGGAAAGGGTAAGGGTCAGCGCGCCGGTAGGACAATGGGCACTGATGACGGGAATGCCGTTGTCGTTCGAAAAGACAGTGGCAACGGTCGGGAGGTTCTTGGTGCCAACGAGTTTTGCCGTCAGCCGTTCAAACTGTTGCAGTTCGCTACGATTGAGTGTAATTCTCATGTTTTCTCCAAATGTTGAGAGGAAGCGGTAAACAATAATCTTGTACCAATACTAGTCGGCGAAATCCGGATCGCCGATCATTCGTTCGAGGAGTTCGATTTCTTTTGCGACGGCCTCGTCCCGTCGCTCGAAGGGCCCCAGCCGAGGGCCGCCGACCGGTGCGAGGTCGGCGGTCCACAGGGCATCGTTCGTTGGTTCGACGTATGATGCCCGGCGCACCGAAGGCTTGCCGAGCGTTCTGTAGTCAATCATGTCCGAATAGACTCCGACGATCTTGCCATCGGGTTTGACGATCAGTTGTATCGTTGTCATAATGGCGTTGCGGGGTTGGAAGTGTGTCCCGGTCGTATCAGATTACGGCGGGGCCGGTCGACCATCAGCCTATCAAGCGTTTCCCGTACCTCGGAGAGATTACGGGAAACGTTGCTCCGGATTGTGTGATTGGTCCGGAGTTGCTGGGCCACGACGTTGCCGACGATCCGCTGGGCATCCGCAACCAGTCGGTTGAGTTCTGCCGAAGAGCCGATGTTGAGACGCCTGAACCGTTCGAAGAAGTCTCGCAGGTTCTCGACGGCACTATCGCGAAATATTTTAGGTCTGCCGTCTTCGCTGCCCGACAAACGTTCCAGAAGGTGTTCAACAAGTTCCTGAAGTTCCACGATAAACGCTTGCTCGGCGAGGGTGACCGCCTCATTAAAGCGATTTCTGATTCGCTCCGTTTCTTGTCGGTATAGAGATGGCGACAACATCCGGAGATATTCGGGCGGATCCAGATTCGGGAAGTCCCAGGTGACGTCAAAATAGCCGATGACTGACTCCGGATAGTCTTGGGGATTGTACAATTCACCAAGTCGATGGCGAGCGTCCTCACAGAATACATGGTATCGCCGATCAAATTCCCGTTCGGCCTCCTTGAGGTCGTTGCGCATCCGAAGCATCCGCTCCGCGAACGCATCCATCTCGTTTCGTCTCATCAGACGAATACCGGGTTCGGGATACGGCAGCGTTTCGTTCTTCCACGTCGAAGTCATCAAGCCGCGAATTTCGACGAGTTTTTTCCAAGCGTCGTTTTTCGTATCAAGCAGTCGTTTGCTCATGGAGATAAACTTCGACTCCGCATCGAAGGTTTCGGCAGCTTGGACCTTCTGATCCTTCGAGACTTGTTTCTGGTTCCCGAACCAAGTGATTCGGAGTCGGATACCGGACATCGTCGTTTGTAATTCTTCACCGAAAGACCGTAGAGGCGTTTCGGTTCCGGCAAGCAAGGTGGTGGACATATTGATTCCCTTTCTTACGTGTGTTGTGAGTGGGAGACCGCCCTACGACATTGTTGCCGCAGGACACATACGATCGGCTTGACCGGCTATACCATGGTCAACATAGACGGCTCATCACGCCGGATGTTCCGGCGAGTGGACGATTGCCGATAGCGATAAATACCGGCTCGCGCGGCATCCAGACATCGTCCCGATGCCCAATTCCGCAACGCGTGAATCGCTTCCGACGCAGTTGACGTGATGGGAATAATGTATTGAGCCGCATCTTTCAACGACAGATTCTGCTTGACCGCCTGACGACAACACGCTTTGATTTCGGCACCGGTCCAATCGGTGTCCTCCGGGCGTTCCGGCTTTTCGAAGCCATAATGTTGTTCATAAATCGTCCATATTTGATCCCTTGCCGCTTTATCCGGCAGATCGACGAAGAAAATGCCATCGAACCGCTCCGCACGGGTAAACTCCGGTGGCAGTTTCGAAATGTCGTTGGCCGTGCAAACGACGAACGAATCGGAGTGACGGTCGTTCAACCAGGTCAATAACGTACCGAAAATACGTGCTGAGATGCCGCCATCGTTTCCGCTTGTCGACATGGCCTTTTCCACTTCGTCGATCATGACGACGCATGGAGACATTGCGTCGATCAGTTTAAGAGACTCACGCAACGCCGCCTCGGTTTGACCGACGAGCGATCCCATGAGGGCACCGATATCGAGTACCAGCGTCGGTCGCTGAACGGAGTGGCCGAGCCATTTCGCGAACGCCGATTTCCCGCTGCCGCTGACACCGAGAAGCATGACACCTTTTGCAGGTTCGCCATGTGCCGACGTTGATGGGGAGAGTACCTGATGGCAAAATCTTGTCAGGTTATCGAGTCCACCGAGTCGGGGAATTTCACCACGGTAGAGCCGGAGCGCCGATGACTCTCGCAACATGTTTGCCTTGAGTTGCCAAATCGGTTCCGGAACAAGTCGGTCATGTTTGGATACCGAGAGCGAGAACGCATCCTCCGCTTCCATCCGTGTCATTCCTGCGACGGCATCGAGAACGCATTGCGTATTCATATCGTTGGGAAGTTTCGCATCCAAGATACCCTCGGCGATCTTTTGAAGCTGTTCCTTATCCGGGAAAGGATGTTCAACCACGGTAAACAGATTTTCCAATTCGACCGGAATCTGGACGACCGGAGAAAGCACCACCACCGAGGTACGTGTTTGTTTGCCGTTCTGAATTTGCCGTTCGAGGGCTTGAATAACTTCAATCGAACCCAGGAACCGGTGAAAATGCCGCAGGACAACCAGTTGAGGCTTTTGACCGTCCCCGAAGGTCTTAATCTGCTGCACGGCAGACAAGGGAATGGGGACCTCGTTTTCCTCCCCATAACCCTGCTCAATGTCCCAGGTTACAAGATCCCATGATTCAGCTTTGCTGAGTTCGGCAAGCTCGCGGACAACCTCGTTCGGCTCCGAGGACTTGATCCACAGAGCGCTAAAACACGCATTGATGTAGTTCGGGAGAATTTCTTTCAAGGATTTCATTGACGAACCTCCAAGTGTTCGGATTGACTATTGGTCTGATAATACTCCGGTTTGAACTGCTCCGAGACTTTTTTGCCGAGGGCCTGTTCGATAAACTTTGAGGCATCCTGACAGGACTGCCCGTCGAACCCATGGGTTTCGACCTTTGTTTTGCCTTCCGGCGAGATGGTGAGGGTAATCGTTTTCATGCGACACCTCCCACGTTGATGGTGAGTTTGACAGACCCGTCGTTGAGAGACTGTTCGACGACGCGGTAACACTTTTGTCGGGCTTCAAGGGTTGCCTTTTCAATGGAGTACGCCTGGATGAAACGATCCAGGTACTTTTGATCGCCCCATTTTCCTTCGTAGTTGTCGTAATGGACTTTGCCGTTTGGCAAATCGCAGACGATGGGAAAACGCCACTCTGGCAGTTTGACGATGACTCCTTCGGCTTCGGTTCGAAAGAGTTTCGCTTTGCCGTGGATGGGTTCTTTGAGTCCAAGTCGCCGACATGCGGCCTTCACGGCGTTGAGGTCGCGAACTTCGACTTCAATGGTAACGATACGAGACATGATGTTACTGAAGTTTTGAGGACAAGAAACGAAAAACCCCGGCCTTGAGAGTGTTCAAGACCGGGGACACGACTGGGGGGGGAGGGAGGCGAGGCTTCTCCGTTGCCTCTCCTCCGGAACGGATGATCCGTTCGCTTTCATTAACGGCACGATTTCGCTGTCATCCGGTTTCATACGAAATTCCCGTGGGCGGCAACCGGTCCGCCAAAGACGGGCAGCAGACGGTGCCGTGTTCGGCAGGGAACAGGTGATCGCTCGCCTGTTCCGGGACTCAGGCGGTTTTCGGATATCGGCGAGAACCTCGCTTGCCGTTTCCGTCAGTAGTACGGGGTTTCCCATTGTCGGCATCAGGATCAATGCACAGGTTATCACGACGATCAGAACGAACAGGAATGTCCACAGTCTTTTCATCATTGTTCAAGTTAAGAAGAAAGGAAACATTGTGTTACGGATTCGGAGCGTTGCCGAGCGGCATTCCGGTCCGTCCGGGGAGCGGGGAAACGACGGACCGGTCTCCGTCTGGAACGATGCCGATCTGATCATTTCCGTTACGAATCAGACGGAACAGGATCACGTTTTCCTGTTCCACTCTGGAAAGTCTGGCTCCCTGATCAAGGATTGCGTCGGAGACATTCAAGAGTTTCGCGTCGACTTTCGGTGCCGGTTGTCCGAACACCAGGTACAAGACGAGTACCGTTTGGACCGCCATGCAAACGGCGATCATCCAACATTGTTTTCGATAATCCATGTTTTTTTCCCATGACATTCTTTGTTTCGGGGTCTATCGGTTGCACTGTGCAGATGTTCGGACAAGGCGATTCGGCCTGCCGAAACCGCTTGAATCCCTGAAATTCAAGCACCGATGATCATTATAGCCTGAGTGGTCGACTTCCCTTTCCGTATTGGATACCGGAGAAAAACGAAAAAAACGCCCGGGTTTTGCGCAAGTGTTTTTCGCTCGAATGCCCTGCAACCGATTGACAACCGATAGCGAAAAACGGGGGCATTTATTCCTCTGCGACTCCGGGCGTGGCAAACCGACTCCTTACTTCCGCTTGCCGGAAGTGAATATTGATATCGCCGTCGCGGAAATGGAACGACTTGTCTTCGCCGGGCTGGTTTAGAATGGAAGAGAACTTCTGCATCCAACTATCGAATGTCCACACCGCCTCCTCGTTGTAGCCCGCATCGTCGTCCCATTGCGGGTCGTAGTGGAGGTCCTCGGAACGGCAGGCGATTCTGTTAAGAATGTCGCTCCGGCGATGATTCACTTCGTCCAGAACGGCTTGAACATTATCGTAAAGGGCAGTGGCGCAGACGGTGATACCGTTCGCCGCAAATTCCATGAAATAGACTTTCATAACGTATCTCCGAACAAGAGCGATTGTCTATGTGGATACTGTTTTTGGCCGGATACTCCTGTGCTCTTCGGGATAGCGGCAGGGGGCGGATTCCGGTCGTTCACGAGCGGTTCGTTTTCCGATTTCTTCCGTTGGCGAGAGAGCCGGAACGGCCAGCCCAGCCAATAATAGACGGGCGTGTATCGGCCCCATAACGATTCCTCCGTAAGGGAATTCTGACACCGGACCAAGGCCGGAATACCGTACAGGGACAACTGGATATGGCAGATACCGGCCATAGTTGAACAGATGTCCTGTGCGACGACGAAAAGTTGCGTTGCGGGATCGAATCCGGTCTCCCGAAACACTTCGGCGAGGGCAATCACCATAACACCCGATCCGCAGGTCGGCTCACTGACCGTCAGATAGCCGGCCCGATTGATGGTCTGTTGAATCTCTTCTTTGTCCCCGCAAGTGATGCTTCCCATCATTTTCGCAACATGAAATGGGGTGAAGAATTGTCCGAGTGCCGCATTGCCGAGTTTTAATTCGCTGTAGATTTTTCCAAGCCAGTCCCCTTTCTCTTGTTCAAGTCCGTGGAGCGTGGCGGCGAACAGGTCGGCGAACGGCCCTTGGATTTCGTCGCGTCCGTATCGGCGTTCGATTTCCAAAAAGGTTTGTTCCTCCTGTTCGTTCTGTGGCAATCCGATGCCGCGACGGGCACTCTGGCAGAGTGCGATAGACGTCATGGCAACGAAATCGTCGAAGACCCGGTGGTGCCCATAACGACGGCTTAGGCTTTCAAAGGTGGTATGAAATTGTTTGGCGTATTGCATGGGATTCTCAAGCGATCATCAAGGGGCAGTCAACACGCCATCAACGGTGCTACGGCATGGCCAGGCGTGTGTCGGTAGGGGACGAACTTGTTTTGGAGCGGTTTGGCGTGAAGCGTACACCGGAGGTCTCTGTAACACACCGTACAGGGATCAAACGCATTCAAAGCGAATTGCGACATCCAGTAATCAAACTGTTCGATCGCTTCCGTATTTTCAGGTGCGTTGGCACCGCGTGTGATCCGAAAATCGATCGTCCCGGTTTCGGCACTGAGCGATTCAAGAATCTCGTTACGTTGGTCGAGCACCTCGTCGAACACCGCGTGGACGTTGTCATAAAGATTCGTTGTGTAGGCTGTTTTCTCTTTTCCCTTGAACTCCAGGAAATGAACCTGTTGCATCTGTTGTTGCATCTGTAACTCCTTTGCGCAAAAAATAAGCCGCCCGGATCGCAATATCCGGACGGCATGAGCAAAAATGGTTGTCTGCGGTCGTCCCGCAAACGGCAATCAATGGTTGGACGAAGGGACTGACGGGGCGCATTCGGGTAACACTTCCCTACGATAAAGGGCGAAGTGAATATCAACCGTGTCGTCTTCCGGTTCCCAAACGTCCGGCGCGTAGTGGTTCGATTCGGATTCACTCAGCCAACCGTCGAACCATTCGGCCAGCCGTCGTTTGTTTTCTTTGGTAATCGTGTTCCCGTAGAGACGTCTTTCGACATCGTTCCGTATCTCTTCGATTTTGTAACGGGTTTCTGCAATCGCCGCTTTCGGTGTCAGATAGGATGCCGAAGCAAAGGCGGGAACTTGGTTGACGCAGATTTCCACGAAGAAAATTTCCATCGATTCCTCCAGTAGATGAGAAGTTTTGCCATGTTCAATCAGGTTTATTGCACCCCATAAATCATTGGCAGTGTCGCTTTGACGATCCCGGCATACATACCGGTCCGAGCGAGCGAGTTTTGTACCTCCGACGGCATTCCGGTCAATGTTCCGAGTACCTTCCCGGCAACCAGGCCGGCGGCGTATCCGCTCCCCATTCCTGCCGCCAGTCGGGCCATCTCGGTTGGAGTGACCTGCGGTGATCGGGCGATCTGTCTGGCACCGAGCATTGCTCCGGTGAACAGGGACCGTTCTTTGGACGTCAGGTTGCCGCTTACCATCGGACTGCGCCAAATGGTGTGAATCATGGCATCCGAATCAATGGTCGGTCCCGCCGAATAGCGGGGCGAGTGCGGCAGATGCCGGGCATCGCCGACTTTCTCTTGCCCTGAAGCGGATCGCATGTGGGAACCGTCCGTAATGGGTTGTCCGATCATCAGGGACTTCATCGTTTCGATGGCACCGGGAAGGGCTCCCAGTCCGGCCCCAAGTTGGAGCCCGGACCGCCGAAATTTCCGTTTGTCCCATTTGCCGGGCAACAGGCTCGAAGCCAAAGTTGCACCGCCGTATCCGAGTCCGGCACCGAGAACGCCGGTCGCGATCATCGCGGCCAGCGGACTCGGCGAATAATAGCGGTCGGTCCAACCGGTAAGTCCTTGAAGAGTTTCCCGTAGCGATGCGTTCTTGGTCAGTACCAGTGCACACCAACATGGATCGGGATTCATTCGGGAGACCGGACCGTAAACGGTTTCCAGACCGGCAATTTTTTCACCAAACGGACTCTCGTGTGTGCGACGTACGAAAAGGCGGTCCGATACGGGATCGAACCGAATATCAATGATCGTCGGATCGTTTGCCGCCGCCGTTTTTGCCGCCGAAAGATACGGAGTACCTTTGCCCACGTAGTCGGCGATTTCGTCCGCAAAATAGGTGAGGTCAGGATTCATCGAAGGCGGATCAACGGGCGAAGTGGATGGAGTGCAATCATTATACATCCCGGTATCCCGCCGTTCTCTTGTAAAAAAACCGGACATCCTTGTCCGATTGTTTTGGTGTCGGTTAGACCGCCAGGACGAGTTCGGTTTGCCGGACCATCCCTTCGTTTTCCGCGTCGCGCAGACGCTCGTCGGTATCGATCAATTCTTCGAGCATGGAAGCCGAATCATCGTCGTCCGCCACGGAGTCGTCCAGGACTTGTGAGAGGTCGGCCTTCGTTTCGACCGGGGCATCGATGTTCCAGAGCGGACCGGAATCGAACAGTTCCGTGAGATGAGCACGTACTGTGTCCGTTACGAGGTTTTCGATGTATCGCCAATCGGGTTTGGACGGACCGAGCCGGAACGTATTTTCCCGGGTCAGTTTGATCCCGTGTTCGGCGATTCGGCGGAAGTCGTTTTCCGTTCCGATTCGGACGGCGACCACTTCATAGCCGTTGTCGTTCGCATCCTCGAGGTCCATACTGACCCAGCAGTGGGGCAACACGCTCCGATGGATGCCGTCCTCTTTCCAGCTCAGCACGACCGACAAATCGAACCTGTCAGCCAGGTCGAGGCGGAGCCGATCAAGGGTATCGTAGGTTGTGACGTGGTGGGTCAGGAACGGCGGATCAAACGACATGTGGGGAATGGGATCAGCTGTTACGAAAAACCCTTTCCCATTGATCACCGCCGAGACGATGTCGCGTGTCGAGAGTTTGACGAACCGTTGATTGATGGAATGGAAGCCGTCGAAGACGGCATAGCCCTCGATTCCGTCGATCTTGCACTGCTGGGTCTGAACCCACGGACGGCCCGTTCCGGGCACGTTTTGTCGGGCACCCCGGTCATAATCACCTTGGACGGTGTCCGAAACGAGGCGGCGAAGCTTTTCCCGGAGCAATCGCGTTTTCTCCCTTTCATTGTTCCTGCGATAGGTCTGCATACTCTTTTCCTTTGTAAGGGGATGGAAGGATACTCGCGGCGTCTCACACCGCGCACATCAGTCCGGTGAAACGTTCACCGAACTCCCGCGTCGCCTCCACACTCAACCGAAAATGATCAGATGGAGGATCGGAAACAAGGCCAGAAGCCCGACGATCAGAGCCGCCGCCAGCCAAAGAATGTCGATGAAACTTGGTGGCATGACAATTGTTCCTGATGAGGATGCGGTAAACCGATAAGTTCCGACCTACCGATTCACATTTCTATAACGCAAAAAGCCCCGCGATTTACGCGGGGCTTGGGGGGAACAAACAGAGGGTAGTGAAGAGTCTTGTTTCGTTTACTCTTTCATTTTTTCACTCAACTGTGCCAGTCGTCTCATGGCAGTCTGGATTCGCTCGGACGTTGGGGCTGGTTTCGCCTGTGCCGTTTTCTCCTGAACTTTTTGGTTGAAGGTATCGAGAACAAGGTCCCGTAGAACAAGGTCGCCGAGATCGTCGAGATAGGAGCCGAGTTTTTGTACGTAATCGGGTTCAACGCCGGATTCCCCGGCGATATGGGCGACGGCGGCTTTCGCGGGATACCCGCTTTCGACATACTCGGCGGTCTTGTCGAAGAGGTGGGCCAGCCCTTTCAGTTGAATCGCCATTTCACGGTGTCCGTCATTGACGGCATCCGGTTGCACCTCTTCCTTGGCGGAAGCGGCCTTGGCATGGAACTGTTTCGAGCCGTTGATCGCGATGTCCAGTTGGTCGCGGCTGGAGAGTTTGGTTGTCATGGATTCACCTGCGTGGTTCAGAAGGGGAGCGGATTGATACGTGTTGCCTGTCCTCGTGCGAAATCTCCCAATGCGGACATCGGCGAGGTCAGACGTTGCCAATTGTGCGGGTTCAGGATGTACTCCGAATCGCCGAAGAAATGATGTCCCGCCTGTTGGAGTTGCATCATACCATAACGTCCCAACTGCTGAATGAGATGAATCGCTTCCTTTGACGGCATACCGTCCGGATCATAAAACCGTGCTTGCGGTCCATGAATTTGTCGAAGCGTTTGTTCCATCATTCTTTTTGCCGGTTCCATTTCCGGGGTATTCATTGCCGAGGAAAGCATCTTTTTCTTTTCGGCGAGGTTCCGGACTCGTTCGCCGATCGTGGCATCGAGTGCTCCATGCGTGATCATTCCCATGGTCGCAGCCGCTCCGGTTCCCGTGGCGTAGGGCGAGCCGAGCAGATAGGCGGGAAGATAGGTATAGCCGCCTTGCTGAGCACGTTGAAAAGCGCGGCCGGTTCGCGTATTGCCGACCGCTTGGAGTGTTTGGGCGACGGGTCGATAACGACCGGCCAGTGCCTGGGCAAGCGGCCGTGATCCGCCAGCTAGGCCGCCCATGATTCCGATACGTTCACCCCAGCCGCCTGTATCGTAGCCGAGGGCACCGGCCCCCATATCGACCAAGTTGCCGGTTGCCGCCGAGAGCATAACCCGATTGAGCGGATCGTTGGCCAAACGCCGCGAGATCGTTCGATCCGCAAACAACCGGCGCAGCGATCCATGGGGTGCCTTCTTGTTACCGAATATTTTACGTAACGCTGCCGGACTGGACAGTCCGGCGAGTCCGCCGATCATGGAACCCCACGGAGTCGCGTCGTCCGAGTCGAACTGGTGCCCGATATAGGCACCGCCGAATGCACGACCGAACGCGGGCCCGATTTGATGTGTCATACTGTTATAGGGACCGCCGCGTGCCGACTCCTGAAACAGTTTCGACCAGCCGCCATCGACACCTTGACCGAGTCTTTTGGTCAAAGTCTCCGTCGAGCGTGTGCCGGCCCCCGATCCTCGCAAACCGCGCCAGAGCGACCTCATCGCATTCCAGGGAACGGCAGCGGTTTTCGGTTCAAAAATGGGAAGTCCGGCCTTGGCGAACGCACGGAGCCAGGCTCTGCGCAGAAACGGGTTGTTGGGAACCGCTTCTTCCTGTTCTTTGTTGAGCGGGGAGAGTCCTTTATTCACGACCTTCATCTTATCCCACGAGGAAGGCCCCGGCAATTTGGCGGCAACGCGCCATTTCAATTTGCTGAAGATCGGGTCAGTCGGCATGGTTCCATTATAAAACAAACGGGATGCCGCATTCCGACATCCCGGTGTGGTTCCGACTCGCATGGGAACGTTAATCCGTCAATCCCATCAGCCGGAACGCCTCGTCGGTCATCCACAGGACAATATCCCGAAGGACATCCGCGAGCATCTCCATCATAACAGTCATGGTGTTCCACCTTTCCGCTAACGTCCATCCGTTCTTACTGTACGACCACCGAACGGTCCGCCCGGTGCGGTTCGTGACATGACAAACCGGGACGTTTCTTAGGAAGCGCCCGATCGTATCCGGGTAAGAAGCCGGTGTGTGATCCGTGACAAATGATAACGTATCACTCTGTTTTTTTTCTCTCTCTCTTTCACTCTGTCAGGAACGCGGACAACGTACCGTATTCCTTGTTGAAGTTGTGGGCTTTGACAAAAATGGGGTTCAGTGTTTCGTAGGGATGTTCCAGTCCGCCGAGCATGACGTAGCAAAAGAGCGCGGCGGGAGCGGAGCCGTCCGGGTTCGCCGGAAACTCTTCCAGGTAGGTCCCGTGATGGAGCGCACTGCTCGGTTGCATGATGCTATTGAGCGTTTCGAAGGCGTTCGAAATATCGTCCATCGTTTTGTTCGCGACCTTCGATCGGTTGAGGATCAGGACACAGGCACCGACATCGGCGGTTTCCAATTTTGCACCGGCAAACAAGGAATGAGCCAGGTGTTTCGACATGATTTCCCCGACATCGTACCGGTCGTCCAAATCATCGACGATGAACCCCGAAAAAATGATGCGTCCGTGTGCGAGCACATCGTCCATGTCGCGTCCGTCGAAATTTCCGTGTTGACTTTCCCTGGCGGCGTAGTTGTTGAACCGGTGGAATGTCCGGACAATCCAATGGTTTGTGTAATTGAATTGGTTTTCAATGTTTGCTTTGACCACCTTGGCCACCTTGGCGTTGTCGATGACGATCCGGACGACGTTCCGTTTATCGAGTTCCGCGTAGGCCTTGAGGGCATTGAAGCACGGGCGGGCTCCATCGATTTTCGGGGATGGCATCACCATCATGACGATGACGTCCTTTGCGGGATCACCGCCGTTTTCCCGGACCATCTCCTCGGCGATTTCGACGACTTTCGGACCGGCCCCTGAACCGGTCCCGCCGCCAAGGGCCATACAGACGACGATCTTGTCGACTTGCCCCTGAAACACGCTTGCCATTTTGGTACGAATGCGCGTTACGGACTTCTCGGCACACTGTCGTGCGAACTCGCGATCCTTACCGGCACCGTGTTTTTCCAGGAGAAGTTTTTCGACGGGCAAATCAATCGTATCAAGGTCCGTTTTCGCCGTGTTGACGAGCAGGACACGATGGTAGCCGGTCTCGTAAAACTTGGCGGCGATATTGCCGCCGCACTGACCGACACCGATGATACCGAGCCGGAACGCTGTCGGTTCTACAATGTTGCCGCGCGAGACCGTTTCCGGTTCGTCTTTTTCGGGGTCATCGTAGTTGTAATGTTCAAAATCGGATTCGAGATTGTTGGACATGGTTGCTCCTTTGTTGAAAGAGAAAATGGAAATGAATGTTTGTTTAACGCTTGATTTTCTTGGTTTTGACACCAAGAACGATATTCGTTACGCGCAGGTATTCCGCGCGTCTGTTATCCCAGGCCCCGCAACTGCGGTGCCGCTCATCGACCGACAAAAACGGTTTGTCGAGCCGTGCAACGATTTGGGTGGCCGTTGCTTCCAAGTCGGGCAATACACGTTCGCCTGTTCCCGCCTGTGTAAGCGGTTGCCGGATCAAATGGCGGCGGGAAGCATTCCATTCGTCGTTGTTCGGTGCCAGATCGAACCCGATCCATTGGAGCCCGTAACCGCCGGCGCAGGCAGCGAACAGGCCGTAGAGCGGCTTCGGATTCAGGTCGACAATCCAGTCACAGTTCTGCATATAACGGACGAGCCGCCAGTCGTGTGTCCGGGAATCGTTGCCCGGCTCCGGTGCCACGGCCGCATCGTAGTATCCGACGACAACCTTGACGTTCGGTTTGCATCGTTTGACGATGTCTGCAACTTGGAGCGTAAAACGACGTTCCATGTAATTGAGTCCGAACGCCGGAAAGAACACACACGGTTCCTTCTCATAATCAAGGCTGTTACGCAAAATACATTGGATAGACGGATCGTAAGGCCAGAGGAGCACGTTCTGCGCAGTCCGCCGCCGCTGGCACTCGCTCGGCAGGAGCGTAAACGTACACCGTTTCTCGAAGCGGAGCGTTTCCGGTGTTTGGTTCCTCGGATCGACGATAGAGGCGGTAACGGCATTCTTCGGCAAAACGTCGAACAGTTCGTCGTTTGGCTTGAAAAAGAAAAACGTGTCGCAAAGAGCGGCCGTTCGACGGGCGTTGTCCGAATTTTCGTTACAGGGGATCACGGCGGAATCCCACTGATGTGAGAACCCGCGAAAACGACCGCCCGGTGCCGTCGGAACAAACCATTTAACGAACCGGTAACATCGCGTGACGTATCCCGCCAGAAACTCGGCGCAGAGCGTCTGTTCCGAGGCATCGTAGTTCGAAAAGATTCCGACAATCCGTTTCTTCATAGCACTCCCTTTCGGTTTACATCATACCGCCCTGTTGCATCATCTGCTGGCCTTGCGCGATGAACTGTTTGTTTTGGGCCTCGCGGGTCTCGGTCATCATGGAGGTGATCAGTTCCTTCATGGTCTTGTTTTTGCTTTCGATCTCCCGCAATTTTTGACGTTTCTCGATTTCCGGCAGGTTGATGAAGATGGCGGCGGCTTCCTGGGCGACGGCGATCATCTCTTGAGAGGTTGTCGGCGTATCCGGGCTGCCGAACTGCTCGATTCTGGCCATGATTTCCGCAACCGGATCGGCGGCGGGCGGTACGGCGGATGTTCCGCCCGCAGGCGGTGCCGCCCCTTGTTGGGCCGCCGGATCCATCGCCATCCGCTGCGCATCGACCGCCTGTTGCAAGGCGGAACTGCCGGCCATCAACTTGTCGATCTCTTGTTGTTGCTTCGCTTCCAGTTCCGCCTCGAACATCGCTTCATCAACTTGTTTGCGTGCTTCCTCGCTCTTATCGAGGCCAAGTTTATTGAGAACGGTCGATTGGGCGACCGCACCGCTTTCCACCATCTGGAGCAACAGCATGAGTTGTTCCATATTGTCTGCGAACTTGGACGGTTGAATCCGGACACCACAGGGTTTCCAACCGAGTTCGGGAGTGATTTGGAGCACCTTCCAGGCAAGGATCGTGTTCATCACGTCCGGAATGAATTGCCAATGTGATTCCAACAGTCGTGCCGCCATCGATGCGGTCTGGACCGTCAGGTCGCCGCGATACAGTTGAGAGGGAAGCCCGCTGGCATTCAGTTGCATGTCCTCGCCCTGGATG
>JGI24702J35022_10001231_pt1 | contig 15944 bp, 17 predicted proteins | sample TergutTh196P4_FD_35022 | JGI IMG/M metagenome (IMG submission 35022)
TGCCCGCATATTGGCTATATACATAAATCCATTGTAGGGCAGGGGCTTGCCCCTGCCGAATGGGGGTAACCTGCAATCGCTGGACGGCAGGGGCAAGCCCCTGCCCTACGGAGAAGTAATTGCCAGACGGTCTGGCCCGCTATGGGTTCGGAAATCCAAAGAGTCTTTTCCAATTTATTTTGGGTAGGGTGTAGGTGACGATTAGTGAAAAAAATCAACGTCGAGGATGCGATAGGGCAGGCTCTATGCCATGATATTACCGGAGTATTCCCGGATGGCAGCAAAGGCGCCATGTTCAAGCACGGACATGTAATCAGGCAAGAGGACGTGCCGCGCCTGATGGATATCGGCAAAAACCATGTCTTTGTATGGGAGCCGGAGGCAGATGAAATCCACGAGGACGATGCCGCTCTCATCGCCGCCGACGCCGTCTGCGGGGATGGTGTTTCTTTTGACAGGGCGGTTTCTGAGGGTAAGGTCCAGATGTATTCGGAGAGGGATGGCCTATTCCGTGTGAATCGCGGAGCGCTGCGAAAGATCAACACGATTGGCGACTATACGATAGCATGTCTGCCGGATTTGACCGATGTGAGCGTTGGAAGCAAACTCGGCGGCATTCGCATCGTACCACTCGTGACCAAGCGCGAGAATGCAGAGTCCATAGTCAGGATCGCCAACGAAAACAAGCCTGTTTTCACTGTCGTGCCATACAGACCCCTCAAATGCGGCGTCGTAATAACAGGCAGCGAGGTCTTCTACGGGCGAATTCAGGATAAGTTTGAGCCGATAATGAGGAAAAAACTCAGTCGATTTAATGCGGAGTTTTTAGGCGCTGAAAAATGCCCCGACGATTTGGATTTGATCCTCGGCGCTATTGAAAGCTTCAGAGCAAAAGGAGCGGAGCTTATCCTGCTGACAGGGGGAATGTCCGTCGATCCCGACGATCTGACCCCTACTGCTATCCGCTCATGCGGAGCGCGGGTCGTGACGCAGGGCATACCAATGCAGCCGGGAAATATGCTAACTATCGCATACATCAAAAATACCGTTCTAATAGGCGTCCCGGGCGCTTCGATGCATGCGCCGGCAACAAGCCTCGATGTGTTTTTGCCGCGTGTTTTCGCCGGAATTGAGATAACTCCGGATGATATCCCCGGACTTGGCGAGGGCGGTTTCTGCGCCGGCTGCACCCCATGTTTGTTTCCACTGTGCTATTTTGGCAGAGGCGGATAACATTTTTTGTTTTTCCTATTGACAAAAGGATTTTCTTACGTTATCATCGGGTAGAAAAAGGCGATGACCGGGAATAAGTAATCTGCCTAGATGCCCTGCCAGAGAGTCGGCGGTTGGTGAAAGCCGATCGGGGCGGTGCAGATGAATACATCCCGAGAGCTGCGCGCTGAAACGGTTCTTTGCTGGAGTAGGATGCGACGGGAGCGCCCGTTACAGCAGATAGAGTATGTTAGTACTCTTTGAGCGCGCGTGCTGTGAGGCCGTGCGGAACTGAGGTGGTACCGCGGTAGTTATCCGCCCTCGGACAAGTTGTTCCGGAGGCGGTATTTGTTTTATCTGCCTCTCCGGAGAAAAATAGGGGAGCATATGCTCCCTCCGGAAGAAAGAAAGGTGCGTCAAAATGGCAATAAAAATCATCCTCCTCATTATTTTCTTTGCAATCACAGTCGGAGTCGGTCTTTACAGCCGCAAGCGCGCGACCGATGTCGGCAACTTTGTTCTCGGAGGCCGCGCAGTCGGCCCGTGGCTCACAGCATTCGCATATGGGACATCGTATTTTTCCGCAGTTATATTTGTTGGTTACGCAGGCCAGTTCGGCTGGAGGTTCGGTCTGTCGTCAACATGGGTCGGACTGGGAAACGCGCTGATTGGCTCTCTACTCCCCTGGGTCATCCTCGGACGGCGGACAAGAATTATGACAAGGCATCTTGGCAGCGCGACAATGCCCGAATTCTTTTCCGCGCGGTACAATTCAACGGCTTTAAAAATCGCGGCTTCAATAATAGTCTTCGTATTCCTGATTCCATACACAGCTTCTCTATACAACGGCCTGTCACGGCTATTCGGGATGGCATTTGACGTCCGGTTTGTGTACTGTATTATTGCTATGGCGGTGCTGACCGGCATATATGTCATTGCCGGTGGGTATTTCGCGACGGCAGTCAACGATTTCATCCAGGGTATCATCATGCTGATCGGGATCGTCGCAGTCATAGCGACAGTACTAGCCAGCAAAGGCGGGTTTATTAATTCGATAACCGCGCTTGCCCGCATCGACGACGCATCTGTTTCTACCACGCCCGGAGTATTCGCGTCCTTTTTCGGTCCCGACCCGCTGAGCCTTTTGGGAGTTGTGCTTCTGACCTCGCTCGGCACGTGGGGCTTGCCGCAAATGGTCCAGAAGTTCTATGCGATAAAATCTGAGAAGGCGATTCAAAAAGGCACTATTATCTCCACGTTTTTCGCAATCGTTATCGCCGGAGGCTGCTATTTCATGGGTGGTTTCGGGCGTCTGTTCTCAGATCCTGCCACAGTCGCTGCAAACGGCTACGACTCGATAGTCCCCGCCATGCTTTCGGGTTTTTCCGACCTGCTTATCGGAGTGGTCATAATACTGGTGCTTGCGGCTTCCATGTCCACCCTTTCCTCATTGGTAATGGCGTCGGCATCGACATTTACGTTGGATTTTCTTAAGGGTCATTTCATAAAAAACATGAACGAAAAAAAGCAGCTCCTTACGATCAGGCTGCTGATAGTCGTATTTATCGTGATTTCCGCAGCTATCGCCATACTCCAGTACAATCGCGGCATCGCATTTATTGCTCAGCTTATGGGCGTATCGTGGGGAGCTCTCGCCGGTTCTTTCCTCGCGCCGTTCCTCTACGGGCTGTATTGGAAACGCGTCAGCAAGGTATCGGTGTGGTGCAGCTTTTTATTCAGCTCATTGCTTATGATAGCAAACATGCTGTTCAGGAACTCTTTCCCGGCAATAATTCAATCGCCTATCAACGCGGGCGCTTTCGCTATGCTGGCAGGGCTGATAATCGTGCCGGTTGTGTCGTTGCTATCTCCGAAGCCGCAGAAGGAGCACATTGAATCATGCTTCTCATGCTATGAGGAGACTGTGACAGTTAAAGTGAAGACTGATTTAGGAATAGACACAGTATAAGTAATAAATGAGAATGCAGAAATGAGAAATAGGAGAAACGGAGAAACGCCGGCGCACAATGGCGTCTCACATCGCAGACCCCTAATTTCTCATTTCTAATTTCTAATTTCTAATTTATTCGAGGAATCCTTTAAGGATCGTTTCTTCGGCTTCTTTTTCCGTGAGGCCGAGGCACATGAGTTTTGTGAGCTGTTCGGACGCAATCCTGCCAATCGCCGCTTCATGAACGAGCTGCGCCCCCTCGTCGAGAGCAGTTATCTCCGGAATGGCGGACACCCGCGCGTTGTGCATGATTATGGAATCGCATTGAATGTGCCCCCTGCACTCGCAATGGCCGCTCATGTTGAGGTGGAATATCTGCTTCGAATTGTCCTGCGCGACGGAGCGCGATATGACCTGCGCTGTCGACCCCTCTCCGAGCAACTCCACCTTTATTATTGACTCGGCTTCCTGGTCAAGATATGTCAGCATCCTTTCGGAAACGATGAGACGCGCGTTCTTTTGGAGCTTCACCAGCGTATCTCGCTTCGCAAAATCGACGCCCTTGATTTGCGCCATCTCCAATTCTGCCGTCCCGTCCTCTTCGATTTCTATGATTGTCGTAGGATTCAGAACGCGCCTTCCTGTGCCGTCGCCCTCGCCGTAATGCTTTTCCACGTATTTCATTCGAGCGCCGCGACGGACAAAGAATTCATGGATGCCGTCGTGCCCCGCATTTTCACCTGTCGAGTTGTGGATACCGCAGCCGGCTACGATCGTTACATCCGAATCAGCGCCAATCTCAAAAGTATTGTAGACCAGATCCTCCATGCTCTCCGACAGAATAACGGGGATATGAACGCTTTCGTTCTTCGTGCCGGGCTTGACGATAACGTCGATGCCCGGTTTGTCTGCTTTCGTGATGATATCAATGTTTGCAGTGGTATTTCTTGCGAAACCCTCGCCATTCTTCCGTATATTATACGCCCCCTGCGGAATCTCGTGCAGGTTGGCGACTTCTTTAAGCAAGTTTTTATCAATTGACGTAAGCGTAGGCATATTAGTATTCATTCCTTTCAAACAGACGCTAAACAGACATGGATCCGGTAATCAACGAGGCAGACCCATTCTCATTTCTCATTTATAATTGAGCACGGGTTTGTCGAAGCAGTTCGGGCAAGCGCAGTCGGAATCCCCAAAATCCAGCTCTCCGAGGAACTTGTCCGGTTTTGTGATTTCCGTGACCTTGCCGCCTGCAATAAGAATGATCTCGTCAGCCAGCCTCAAGATCCGTTCCTGGTGAGATATGATGACAATAGTGGTGTCGCTCGTTTCGTTGAGTGTCCGGAATGCTTCCGTCAGTCTCTGGAAGCTCCACAGGTCGATACCCGCCTCCGGCTCATCGAACAATGCGATACGAAGCCCCCGGGCGAAAACGCTGGCAATCTCTACCCGTTTGAGTTCACCTCCCGAAAAGGCGGCATTCAGCTCGCGGTCGACATAATCCTGCGCGCACAAGCCAACTTCGACAAGAAGAGAATATATGTTTTTTTCATCATTATCACGCGCCGCGATCGACAAAAAATCACGCACCTTCAGACCTTTGAAGCGCGCCGGCGCTTGGAACGCATAACCAATACCCATATTTGCCCGTTCCGTGATCGATTTCCCGGTTATATCCTCGCCGTCCAGCAGTATCGTTCCGGCAACAACGGGATATATCCCCATTATCGCCTTTGCCAGCGACGTCTTCCCACCGCCGTTCGGTCCTGTGATAACATAGATTTTCTTATTTTCGAGCCTCAGACTCACATCGCTGATAATCTCAATACTATCACCTGCGCTGCCGCCGGTTCTCACCTTAATGTTTTTAAGTTCAAGCATAAATAAGCCCTCCGTTACCATTATCGATTCTTGTATTTAAAACTCTTGCAAAAGTGCTTTGATTATAGGTATAATACAATGCAGCTGGACTTTTCCGGCTCGCCGATTATATCATTTGCCTCTGGCAGTGTCAAGCAGCTTAGGGGTCAGGGAATTGGTACAACTATGATAGTACTTGGTATCGACCCCGGGGTGGCGACGGTGGGATTTGGCATCATCAGCGAAAATCGCGGTGTCCCGAATTCGATAAGATATGGAGTTATCTCAACATCTGCCGGAATGCGGCTCGCGCTCAGACTGATGCAAATACACGACGATGTCTCAGAGCTGATTATGACTTTCAAACCTGATGCCATAGCTGTTGAGGAATTGTTTTTCAATACAAACCTCAAAACCGCCATATCGGTCTCCCATGGGCGCGCAGCTGTCATACTGGCGGGAGAAAAGCACGGAATCCCCATGTTTGAGTATACCCCGCTCCAAGTGAAAAAGGCACTCGTGGGATATGGACGCGCGACAAAGAAACAAGTAATGGAAATGGTGCGTCAGCAGCTCAATATGGAATCTGCCCCGCACCCGGACGATGCCGCAGACGCGCTTGCCGTCGCAATATGTCATGTCCGGTTTGCAAAATCGCTACTAAACATTGAAGGAGGAGACAAATGTTCTACTATTTAGATGGCACAGTCACAGAAATTGGCCAAAATCTTGCTGTCATTGACGTTAACGGCGTGGGATATGGATGCAAAGTGACGACAACTACGCTTTCACTCTTTGAAAAAGGTAAAAAAGTGCGGTTATTTACATATTGCTATATCAGGGAAGACGCATTTGACGTATATGGCTTCATTGACCTAAGCGAAAAACGGTGCTTCGAACACCTTCTCAGCGTTTCCGGGGTCGGTCCCAAGGCTGCTCTCTCGATACTCTCGTCCGTGACTCCCGAGTCTCTCGCGCTCGCTGTTATTAACGACGATGACGCTGCGCTTACGATCGCGCAGGGAGTCGGAAAAAAGCTGGCGCAGCGCATTATCCTGGAGCTAAAAGACAAGGTTGACAAGCAAACAGGTGAATCCATACGTATCACGTCACGCGGAAAGGCCGGCGCCGAAGCCCATGCAGGCAAAAACTCTCCGGGTCAAAAGCAGCATGATGCCGCCGCCGCTCTGGCAGTGCTGGGATATAGCCCGGGTGAGATTTCGGCTGCAATGCGCGGCATCGACATAGACTCTTTATCAGTCGTCGAAATCATACGGACTGTGCTGAAAGGCTCTGCAAAGAGCTAGGAGTCTGGAGTGTGAAGTGTGGAGTGTGGCCTAAATGAGTATCAATTTTAGCGATGACACAAGTGACGAAGGAGCGGGGGCTCCGCTGGTTTCGGCTTCATACCGCAGCGAAGACGCAAATGAAATCCGCCTGCGCCCTCAGACGCTGTCCGATGAGGAGTTCATTGGGCAGGAAAAAGTCAAATCAAACCTGGCAGTATTCATTGAGGGTGCGCGCCGCCGCAAGGAACCTCTCGATCACGTTCTGCTTCATGGCCCTCCCGGGCTCGGAAAAACGACGCTCGCCGCTATAATCGCAAACGAGATGGGTTCGGCATTGCGAAAAACATCCGGCCCCGCAATCGAGAAACCGAAAGACCTTGCCGCCCTTCTTTCAAACCTGAATGAAAACGACGTCCTATTCATCGATGAAATACACAGAATGAACAGAGCCGTCGAAGAAATACTCTATCCCGCGATGGAAGATAAGCATATAGACATTATTATCGGACAGGGTCCATCGGCGACATCCTTCTGCGTCGGGCTGGAAAGTTTTACGCTCGTCGGGGCGACGACGCGCGCCGGCCAGTTATCGTCGCCGCTGCGCGACAGATTCGGCATCGATCTGAAATTTGAATTATACACAACCGAGGACCTCCGGAAGATTGTTGAGCGCTCAGCTAGACTGCTATCGATACCGATAGAACCTGACGGCGCGTTTGAAATCGCATCGCGAAGCCGGGGCACTCCAAGGGTCGCAAACCGCCTTCTGCGGCGGGTGAGGGATTTCGCGGAGGTCATCGGCAGCGGCGTCATCACATTCGAAGCGGCTGATAACGCCCTCACGCGGCTGGAAATAGACCAAATCGGGCTTGATTCCGTTGATAGGCGTCTGCTAGCCGGCATTATCAATAATTACGGCGGAGGGCCCGTCGGCCTTGACACTATTGCGGCGACGATTAACGAGGAGCCGATTACTATCGAGGACGTTTATGAGCCGTTTTTAATGCAGCAGGGATTTCTCACGAGAACCCCGCGAGGACGCTGCGTAACAAAAAAAGCATATGAGCATCTTGGGATTCGATTAACGAAGAACGATGAACAATTAACGATAAACGACGGGGGATTCTATTGATGGGGAATTATTTTGGGACTGACGGCATCCGAGGCGTCGCGGGGGTGGAGCTGGATGCAGAGCTGGCATTCAAAGTTGGGCGCGCAGCGGCGACAGTGCTGGCGAAAGAAGGCCAGCCCCGCTCGCATGTTTTGATAGCCCGGGACACGCGGATATCGTGCGACATGCTCGAAGCGGCCCTCGTGGCAGGCTTGTGTTCAGCAGGGACGGATGTGACGCTGCTCGGCGTGCTCCCGACCCCGGCAGCAGCCTACCTGACGGTAAACTCCGAGGCAAGCGCGGGCGTGGTCATTTCGGCGTCCCACAATAAATATGAACACAACGGCATAAAACTTTTCGGAATGAATGGATTCAAACTCAGCGATGCGCTTGAGGAACGCATCGAGCAGCTTATAGACGACGACAGCGGAGTTTTGAGAAAGACAGGCAACAATCTGGGTCGCGTGAGCACTAACCGCGGATACTGGACGAACGAATATATCAAATCTCTCGTCGCAGCGTCAGTGGGGCATTATAGCGGCAGGATTGCGATCGATTGCGCCAATGGCGCTGCATCGGAAACGGCGCGGGTGCTTTTTCGCGAATTGGGCGCGGAGTTTGAGATAATTTTCGACGAACCCGACGGCGTGAATATCAATGATAATTGCGGCTCCACCCACATCGATAAACTGCAGGAAGTAATGAAAACCGGCAGATTCAACATCGGTTTCGCATTTGACGGCGACGCCGACAGGTGCCTTGTTGTCGACGAGAAAGGCGAAACAATCGACGGGGATATGCTCCTTGCGGTTTTTGCCCGTGATATGATGATTTCAGAGGAACTCAAGGGTGGCGGAGTCGTCGGCACCGTCGTTTCAAATTCCGGGCTGAATGTCTATGCCCGAAAATACGGTTTTGAATTCCACCGCGCTCCGGTCGGTGATAGGAACGTTCTGGAAATGATGTGGGAAACAGGCTGCAATCTGGGCGGGGAATCATCGGGACACATTATTTTTTCGGATAGCGCAACGACCGGCGACGGGCAATTGACAGCCGTCAAGCTGCTAAATGTGCTTATCGCCTCCGGCAAGTCCGTCTCCGAGCTGGTCAGCGATATACCACGTTATCCCCAGGTCATGCCCAGCTTTAAGCTGACCGGCGGCGCCGAAGAAAGAGACGCAATAATGTCAAATCCCCGTCTCCATGAAGAAATCGCAAGGCAACAGGTCCTTTTGGCAGGCGAAGGTCGCGTATTGGTGCGCCCGTCCGGCACAGAGCCTCTGATCAGGGTGCTCGTAGAGGCAAAAACCGAGGAATTGGCGGCCGAAAAAGCTGAAAGCTTGATCGATTTAATGAAAACACTGTAGTTTTAGGCATTTTTTGTGTTTTTTTGTTAAAAAAAGCTTGACTTTATTGCCGACAGTAAATATACTGACTTTTACGATAGGCCTGATAGTTTTTGGGAAAAGTCACTAGCGGTTAGTAGATGAGAGAACGAAAACGTCCCTGTCCACTAATAACTAAAAACTGGTAGCTAACGACTAGTCGGGTACGATTTATTTCAAAGAGAGGTTTAAAAATGTACGAAGACAAAACACTTATTTGCAAGGAATGCAGCGCGGAGTTTATTTTTACAAGCGGCGAGCAGGAGTTCTACGCCGAGCGCGGTTTCCAGAATGAGCCGCAACGTTGTAAAACTTGCCGCGACAACAGAAAGGCCGCTGCCCGCGGTCCCAGGGAGTATTTCACAGCCGTCTGCGCTGCCTGCGGAAATGAGGCGAAAATCCCGTTCGAACCTAAAACTGACAGGCCCGTTTATTGCAGTGACTGCTTCGCAAAGTCCAGAGAGTAGACAAACGGAGGATCATCGAAATGACGCAAATCACAAAGGACACGGTAATTGCTGATTTATTAATGACTGACATTGCGCAAGACGCAGTGCCGGTGCTTCAGTCGATGGGCATGCATTGCCTGGGCTGTGTAATGGCAAGCAAGGAGACTATCGGGGAAGCCTGTCAGGCGCATAGTGTAGACGCAGATGAAATAGTGTCACAGCTTATGGCGCTGGCAAAACAGTAAGGAAGATAAATAACCGATTGTAGCGGGCCGCATTTTGCGTCCCGCTTTTTCCCTTGTGGTTAGCTCTTAGGATACGGGCGCTGCGCGCCCGAGTTGAAAATTGAAAATGGAAAATGGAAAGTTTGATACTGGGGACGGGCGCGGAGCGCAGGGTAGGTTGATAAGGCTTTCGGCGAGGCTGATGGCGGTTGCGGGGTTTATCGAAAAGGATTCCAATGTGGCTGATATTGGGACTGACCATGGCTTTTTGCCTGTTTATCTGGCACAAAACGGCTTGGCCCAACGTATAATAGCTTCGGACAAAAGCGCCGGGTCGCTGAAAGCGGCGCTGCGCTCCGCTGAAAAATTTGGCGTAACGGACAAAATATCATTTGTCGTGGCGCCCGGTTTGGCGGGCGTCGACGAGGCGGAGGTCGACACAATCGTGATTGCCGGCATGGGCGGCGAGACCATTATGAATATCCTGGCTGAAGCACCATGGACCAAACGCAGCGATCTCAACATCATAATGCAACCCCAGACAAAAATCGAGATACTAAACTCCTGGCTGCACGAAAACGGATACTCGATACGAGATACGGCGCAGGCGCAAGAAAAGGGAAGAATCTATACTGTTATTTTGGCAAAGAGCGTGTAGTGTCAAATAACCCATTAAAAATGTAGGGCAGGGGCTTGCCCCTGCCACATGGAGAACCTGCACTCGTCGGACGGCAGGGGCAAGCCCCTGCCCTACGCTAACACGCACAAAGATACGAGGGATTAAAATATGACTATAACTGTGAATGATGTGTATAAATATTTATGTTCTATTGCGCCTGTCGAGGCGAAGATGGATTTTGACAATGTAGGCTTCCTTGTCGGGCGTTCAGACTCATGCGTTTCAAGAATACTGGTGAGCCTTGATATAACTCATGAAGTCATATCAGAAGCCTTGGACATCGGCGCGGAACTGATCGTTTCGCACCACCCGCTCTTCTTTTCGCTTACCAGTGTCACAGACACTGACACGACAGGCAGCAAAGTCGTGTCCCTCCTATCAGGCGGCATCTCAGCCATATGCATGCACACAAACCTTGACGCGGCGCGGGGCGGAACCGGCGACGCGCTAGCCTCCGCAGCCGGGATCGCCGTAGAGAATGGTTTGGCAGAATTATTAACGGAAGACGGAAAATATCCGGATGGAACTGCGTATTCTTACGGCAGAATCGGATGCCTTATGAACCCTTGCCCGTTGAGCCGGTACCTCGAAACATTAAAAAAGGCTCTGAATACAACCGGGCTCAGGTATTATGACGCAGGCAGGGATGTATTCCGCGTCGCCGTCGTGGGCGGATCAGGCGGGAATATGCTCCAAGACGCCGTCAAACAGGGATGCGATACCTTCCTGACTGCCGATATAAAATATGATGTCTTCCTCGACGCAAAGGAGCTTGGGATCAATCTCATAGACGGCGATCATTTTTGCACTGAAAACCTTGTCACCGGAACTATTGTCGATAAGCTTCGCGCCGCTTTCCCCGGAACAGAAGTCTCGGCATCCAAACGCCACGGGCAAACGGCGAGGTTCTACTAAGCGTGACGATGTCGCGCAGGGGTCAGGGATTAGGGGTTAGGGATTAGGGATTAGGAGACGAGGGAATGGACGAGGGATATGAGAATTAGAATCATATTTGCGATTTTCGCTTGCAAACTCATACATTTTGCTCTGCGGGTGCTGAGACGCGGCGGCACTGCCCTGCCCGGCAAGGTCGCGGTAAAAATATATCCTGAAATCCTAAAGCACCTTGCAAAAGACATTGAATGCATCGTCATCACAGGGACAAACGGCAAAACCACCAGCGCACGGATGCTGGAACAGTTTTTCATCGACTCCGGGGCCGACTATTTTTCAAACAAAAGCGGTTCAAATCTTATGCAAGGCATAACCGGCGAATTCGCGTACAACGCGACTGCAACGGGAAAACCAAAGCGCAGGCACGCCATCATAGAATGTGACGAAGGCGCTTCGAAAAAAGTCTTCGAGTATATGAATCCAAAACTCGTGCTTGTAACAAACGTCTTCAGCGACCAATTGGATCGCTTCGGAGACGTCGGAGTTGTACTTGAAAGCATTAGAACCGGTGTCAGGAATTCGCCAAACGCCGTTCTGTGCCTAAATGCCGACGACCCGCTCACGTCAACATTGGCAAATGGCGTCCAAAACAAGGTAGTCTATTTCGGCATTGAAACAGCATTATATGAAAACAACACAGACGAATCCTCCGAAACAACGAACTGCATAAGCTGCAATACGGAATATGAATACGACTATAGGACATATGGACATCTTGGAGGATTTCGCTGCCCCTCCTGCGGGTACGCCAGAAAGCGCCCTGACGTCGCTGTCACCGGACTCATTGGGCACGACGCCGACAGACAAACCATCAAGCTTAGAATCTATGATGAAACCGTTGATATTACTATAAATCTTCCCGGCGCATACAATATTTATAACGCGACCGGAGCCATAGCTGCCGCAACTGAGATTGGTTTTTCAGTTCAAAACGCAAAGGACGCCATGTTAAGCTTTGAATGCGGCTTCGGTCGTATGGAAAAACTCGATTTGGGCGGCCTGCCCGCGAGAATGATACTGATAAAGAACCAGATCGGATGCGACCAGGCGATAAATTATATATTGAGCATTCCCGAACATGTGCTACTGTCCATCTGCCTGAACGACCGCATAGCCGATGGGACGGACATATCGTGGATAGAAGATGCCAGGTTTGAGAAACTGCTTGGAATGGGCGAAAAGCTTCGCGGCATCTACGTGTCAGGCACCCGCGCCGACGACATGGCTCGACGCTTGGAGCGCATCGGCTTGCCCGGGGGTATGGTTCAGGTCTTTAGTGAAATGGACAAATTGCTCGAAGCTATGCTCCAACAAGAAACGCCTGTATATATCTTGCCAACCTACACTGCAATGCTGGAATTGCGAGGAATAATCAGCCGCAGGTTTGATATTAAGAAGTATTGGGAATAAAGGCGATAACCCACGCTTAAATTTTGTCTCTTTTTATATTGCGAAAAATTATTCCATGTAGTATTATTGCACTTACCGGCTTGCCGGAAATATTTGCGCCGCATCCTAAAAAGGAGCGACAGCAAGGAGGAAAAAATGAATAACGCAAAGTCTTTCAACACGCGAAAACTCGTTCTTCTGGCGCTGCTCACGGCAATCGTCGTTGTGCTGCAAGTACTCGCAATTGTAACCAGGCCTCTACTCCCGCTGTTTTCAATTTCTCTTGTATTATTGCCAATCACCGTCGGCGCGGCGTTGATTGGCGTTTATGCAGGCGGATGGCTTGGCCTCGCATTTGGAGTTGCAGTACTGGTATCAGGCGACGCAGCATGGTTCATGACACTAGACCCTCTCGGCACAATTCTTGTTGTGCTGCTTAAAGGAATACTCGCAGGTCTTGCAGCAGGAGCAGTCTACAAAGCATTCGCCGAAAAAAACAGGACAGTAGCAGCAGCAATCGCGGCAGTGATCTGCCCAATCGTCAACACAGGTATTTTTGTCATAGGCTCGTATATCTTTTTCCTGCCGGATATTACCGCCTGGGGCGCGACAATGGGCTTCGCAACCGGCGCCGCATCCATTTTCCTTGGGATGGTCGGAGTGAATTTCCTCATCGAATTGGGCATAAACCTCATCCTCATCCCCGTCATCGTTCGCCTGATCCAATATGGCCAAGATAAGAGGACAACAGCATGATACTAGCAATAGACATAGGAAACACAAACATCGTCATCGGCAGCATCGAAGACGGCGAGATAACCCGTGTTTACAGGCTGTCCACCAATATCGCGAGAACTGTGGACGAATGCGCCGCTGACATAAAGAGCGTATTCGACTTCCACTCGGTCGATATCGCGCAAATTGACGGAGCCGCGATGTCGTGCGTCGTGCCGCCATTGACACGGGTCTTCAAAAACGCAATAAAACTGCTTTGCGGAATCGACGCCATTGTCGTCGGCGCAGGCGTCAAAACAGGACTGAACATACTTATCGACGACCCCGGGCAGCTCGGCAGCGATATGGCAGCCTCAGCCGTCGGCGCATTAGCCACTTACAAGCCGCCAGTGATAATCGTGGACATGGGCACTGCAACCAAAATGTTTGTGCTTGACAAAACCGGGAGTTTCATCGGAGGCGCGATTGCTCCGGGGGTCTCGCTCTCGATGAGCGCGTTGGTGGCGGGCACATCACAGTTGCCCAGAGTGCCGATAGAAGCTCCGGCAAAATGCATCTCCGCAAACACAATCGACTGCATGAAAAGCGGAGCAATATTCGGCTCGGCATCAATGATCGACAGCATGACCGAGCGGTTTGAAGCGGAACTCGGAGAACGCGCACAAATCGTAGCCACGGGCGGACTTGCAGACGCGGTGTGCCGCTACTGCAAACGCGAAGTCATCCACGACCCCAACCTGATCCTCCGCGGCTTGGCGATTATCCATGAAAAGAACAAGCGAAAATAATTCATGCAGGAAAAACAATTGCATGGTATACTGTCATAATGGCACAAATAGCAAACAAGGCAGGTGTGTACACATGAAAAAACGTCTCTTGTCATTCGCGTTGGTATTACTATCCATTATGTTGCTATTCCCAAGACTCTCTCTGCCTGTTTCGGCAGCGGAGGATGACAAAGTTACAGCGATATCAGCCGGAAGCAGACACTCTGTAGCGGTCGAATCAGACGGCAGCCTCTGGGCTTGGGGAGACAATTCCAACAACCAACTCGGCGACGGCACAATAATAAACCGCCGAACACCCGTAAAAATCATGGACGATGCTGCCAAAGTATCTACAGGCGGCGGAAACGAAGCTATACAAGCTTCTGTGACTTCCCTGGTTATGTACGCAAGCTACACCTTTGCAATAAAAACCGACGGCAGCCTCTGGGCTTGGGGAGACAATGCATACGGCCAGCTTGGTGACGGAACGGTTGTGACCGCCCGCAGACCCGTAAAAATCATGGATGACGTGACCGCTGTCTCCGCCGGCTCCACCCACGCCATGGCAATAAAAACAGACGGAAGCCTCTGGGCTTGGGGAGACAATGCCTATGGCCAACTTGGAAACAGCACGATAATAAACACCCGCACTCCGATTAAAATAATGGATGGCGTAGTCTCAGTCTCTGCCGGTCCCACCCATACCGCAGCCATAAAAACCGACGGCAGCCTCTGGGCTTGGGGAGACAACGCCTATGGCCAGCTCGGAAACAGCACGATAATAAACACCCGCACTCCGATTAAAATCATGGATGGCGTGACCTCCGTCTCAGCCGGAACTACCCACACAATGGCTGTTAAAAAAGATGCAAGCCTCTGGGCCTGGGGGGACAATATGTATGGGCAACTCGGGGACGGAACAAACATAAGCCGCCGGACACCCATAAAAATAATGGACGGAGTGGCATCGGTCTCGGTCGGCTCAACCCACACGATGGCAATAAAGGCTGACGCAAGCCTCTGGGCTTGGGGCGACAATGCCCATAGCCAGCTCGGCGACGGCTTGATAATCAACCGCCGCGAACCCATAAGAATAATGGGCGATGTGAGCCTGGTCTCTGCAGGACTCTTTCGCACAATAGCGGTCAAAAAAAATGGCAGCCTCTGGACATGGGGAGATAACCAGTACGGCCAGCTCGGCGACGGCACGACAAATGCAAGCCGCGTCCCGGTCAGGATCATAGGTCAAGACACACCCTCCGGTACAGGGCAGACAAAACCGCCCACGAGCTCCATCAGCGTTAAACCCACCCAATCAACAGTTTATGTCAACGGCACAGCCACGGCGTTTGACGCTTACAACATCGGCGGCAACAATTATTTCAAGCTCCGTGACCTCGCATTCGCGCTAAACGGAACCGAAAAGCAATTCAGCGTAGACTATGACGAAATAACACGAAAAATAACGCTGACGAGCGGCCAGCCTTACGAAAAAGTGGGCGGCGAAATGGTACCGGGCAGCGGCACAGCCAAACCGGCGACACCGACAGCATCAAAAATCTATCTCGACGGGAAAGAACTGAATTTCACCGTCTATATCATCGGCGGGAACAACTTTTTCAAACTCCGCGATTTGATGGAAGTCCTCGACGTCTTTGTCGGGTATGACGATGCATCGAAGGATATTGCGCTGGACACAAGCAATGGATATATCGCAGAGTAAGTTATCGAAGAAAGCATCGCTGAAATAATGTAAAATTTCTCAATACCGCATTGAAAAAATGGCGACAAATAAGATGATTATTTGCCGTCATTTTTTTGTGTTTTTCCTCAAAAAGTACAAACCGCGCACCCTTGTCTATAATTGCGGTGAAAGTGCGCTGAAAGGCGCGAAATGAACGTGCGTAAAACTAACAATTATTATAAGGAGGAAAAACAC
>JGI24702J35022_10001232_pt1 | contig 15935 bp, 12 predicted proteins | sample TergutTh196P4_FD_35022 | JGI IMG/M metagenome (IMG submission 35022)
GAGCAGCGTCCAGAAAAAAATCTCAATCCCGAGGAAGAAAAAACTGCCCAAGCGCCGGTTGCGGGTATCGCTGAACCATATCAGGCCCAGAATATATGCGATGCCGCAGCAAATAAGCAGCGAAATTGTAAACAGAACCTTAATACTGCTCATTTTATTGGTTTTCCTTTCCCGTCTCCTATTATGCCTCTATATCACATGATGTTCTCCGCGAAAACACCCCTGGCGTCAAGATCCGAACTGCCAATATCATTGACGCGCCATACGACAGGGTGGCACAGAGCAATATTCTACCATGTTGCCCTGGAATACGTCAATAAGAAAGGCGGCTATGGAAAGGCGGCTATGGGTGAAAGTCACGGGTGTTCTCGGCTGACGAATAATCGCTATTCGATAAACGAACAGATTAGGTCTATAACTTCATCTATAAGATCATCAGGCAAAAATTCCTCATATTCCGCTTGACGCGCATTTAAAATGGCTTGACTTCGTACTATTTTACATCGCCGTACTACTTGGAAGCTACTTTATGAACTTACCGGGCGCGGGATTCCTGTTGTTTTTGTTCCAAACACATAAACTAACGTGAGGGCTCCGCCCCCACAACCCAGACGCCGCGTGCTACGGCTAAATTCGCTCTACGGCCGAAATGAATCCGGCCTGCGAATTTTCGCCTTCGCACCGGCGCACCGCGCTTCGCGCGGCGATAGCACCTTACGGACTCATATTTTCTTGTTTTTTATTTGCTTACTTTGTCCGTAAGGTACTATTGCTTGAATTTATTCAACTCTGAATAGGATATCTTCTCGGGTAGTTCGACACCGGGGAAAAAATGCTCTTCCAGACGTTCGAGAATCTCGATAATCGTATTGATATTCTTCGCCTGTGTGATCACGGCGGCACTCAACACATTGATCTGTTTTTGCAGCAGTTCCATTTTCTTATCAATATCACCCATAGCTATGCTCCTTTGCAACGCTGTCAGTATAACACGAGCTCATCGCGAATGTCATCAAATTGTTGTTTTGACTTGGCAAGTTGTTCCTAGGCTAATCTCACCTCCATTATTAATTTTCCTATCACTCTGGTGTGGTATTGAATAAGCCTCGAACCTAACAACAACAGTATTTTCTTTATAGTAACTTATTTCAAACACTTCTATATGGCGCTGTTTCCTTCTAATCCCATAGTTCCCGTACGTCCTCTTTTGTTATTATTTTATGCGTTCTGCAGAACATCCCCGCAATAGTGTCAGCGAGGTCTATACCCAACGACCAATTGTATTTTCCCACCTTAATGGGTGTTTCAGGTATACCTAGACCTTTATTGCTTACCTTTTCTATCCATATCGGACGATTCGCGAGAATAAACACACATTCTTCATGACAATCAGGAGTAAATCGACCCGATTCATCCAAAAACTGTGAATAGAATAGACGGATATCATTATCAATTCTCAGATCATAATTGCTATTCCCGGCAAACAGATTCGGCCTATACTCAAGAAGACCGAAATACTCGGCAGTACATGCTCTATAGTCTGTTAACCCAACAGGAGGAGAGATGTACACGATTCCCGAATTATCTTCGTAAATGTTGTAGGTAAGTATTAGGTTACCTTTTTTTGTCATCTGTCGAAGCGATAAGAAGATGTCATTTACTATCTGTGTTGGGATCATAACAGTGAAATCTTCCACGGGATTATCATCTGCTTCAATAAGCTCAAATACATTTGCGGGAGGCCACTTTCGCTCATGCTTCTCGCACTGAATCCTGAAAATAATACTATGCAGCAATGCAATGAGAGAAGACGGGTTATCCGGCTTATTGTTGTTGGCATTCATTCTTTCTGCCAAGCCCATAGCGTATTCATTTGCGTAAACATCTCCGCGCTCTGCTGCCTTGATAAACCATCCAAGCGCTGCTTCTTTGTCCTCTTCAATTCCGGGTGTGTGCCCCAAATGAATCTCCCCCAGCTTGAAATGGGCCTCTGTTGAACCTTGATCCGCAGCCTTGCCGTACCATTTGATAGCCTCATCTATATTCTTCTCTACTCTGCCGTCTCCACACACCAATCCATATAGGTAGTAGTACCCGAGTTTTAATTGCGCCGGCACATTACCCTGCTCGGCTGCTTTATGGTACCACTCGATAAATCCCACGTCAGGCGGATCAAAATGTTCGAAGTTAATGTCTGCGTCATTGTGCTTGCGATACCATTTGATGGCTTCCTCTTCATTTTGCTCGACACCGATACCGAACTTATACAGACCGGCTACAATTGTCGGCGCCGTGCCGCAGCTTTGGTCGGCAGCTTTTTTGTACCATTTAAATGCTTCCTCGAAGTCCTGCGCCACCCCTTTGCCGTTGTAGTAGCATTCGCCAAGTCTTTGTTGTGCGATTTTGTCCCCATGTTCCGCCGACTTTCGGTACCATTTAAATGCTTCTTCCAAATTGTTTTCAATATTCTCCATAATATGTTTCCTCCATTTATGCTAGACCAACCATTAGTGGACAATATACCATCTTGTGTAGACAACTGGATGTCCGTGGAAAACGAAAAACGTACGGCTGAGGATTTTCGCCCCAGCCGTAGTATTTTCTCGCCTAATCAGAACTCCCCGGTCACTCATTCTCGATAATGTCACTCCATCCCGCAAGCCCTTTTCCTGTCCTGAACGCTGTAGATACGTTGGACCACACATTAAAGGCCACTCCTATTCCATACGCATCCGCTTGAAAGTTCATCGCCCGGTCGGCGTTAATGCCGATCCTGCCCGCTTCAGCGACCGCATCCATATTCGCGCCCATGAAAATGAACTCCCATCCATACATTTTCTTTTGGTGTTCGATTTGCGCTTTGATCTGGTCTGCCGAGTATTTATGGCTCGCGTTCTCCAGCCCGTCTGTGATAATAACAAACATCACTCTTTCGGCTTTGTAGTCCTCGGCGGTGTTTTTCTGCACAGATTGCACTTTTTTGATGGTTTTGCCTACAGCGTCTAGCAGCGCCGTATTGCCGCGAACTGTATAGTCTTTGTTAGACAGCGGCGCGACCGCCTTTATGTCGATTCTGTCGTGTAGCAGTTCGTATCTGTCGTCGAACAGTACAGTCGTCACGACCGCTTCGCCCTCAACCGCTTGCTGCTCCCTAAGCATTGAATTGAAACCGCCAATCGTGTCGCTTTCCAGCCCACCCATCGACCCACTTCTGTCAAGTATGAATACCATCTCCGTTAAACCTTTTTTCACAGGAAAATCCCCCTTGTTTGATAGAGTTTGGTGTAGTTTTTGCAGTATATCAAACAAGGGAGACGTATGGCTGTCTAGGTGAAGTGGGGAATAGTATGATTTCACCGCTAATATAGAATTTTTAAAAGCGTTGTTCACAAGCAAAATGAACAGATTTATTGAAAGACAGTCTGCAAACATTGAAAATAAGAATCAACAGTAGAGAAAGTGTTGATTTTTCTCTACCTTTCCTCCATTTCGTTACTCTTCTGGTGTTTATTACCATCATTTTTATCCACAAATACTGCCGGTAATGCTCTAATCCCTTATCACGCCTTCGATTAACATAGAACTTCCGCCTCAGTACCGAAATGACGCTTTCAACCCCATTCCTCTTTTTAGATAGCACTTGTTATTTGCCTGTTCTGAGTTGTGAGATAGAAGATTCCGGATACCTGTCCTAGTATTCCTGTGAGGCACGAAGTCTTTACGATAAACTCTTGCTAATGCATAGTTTTGCTTATGTAGGTTTGTTTCGAATACTCACAATTTTGTCGGTTAAATCATCTTATTTCAAACGTAGAGGATATCTGGGTGTCCGTGTAAAAGAAGAACTGTTATAAATACTCATCTTGCGTCAGCAACTTGACATTAGGCGCGATACAAACCACAATACCATTATCAGTGTCCTCCGCATCATCAAGAAGAAGTGCATAGCTACCGTCTCGCTGAAATAAGAGTGTTCGTGGCGTAAATCTCTCCGATGCGTTTATGTTGGAAAAATCCTGCAACGACTCCTCAATTGTTTTTTGGATATTATCCTTTTTATAGATAAAATCAACAAAAGAGGCTTCTTGTTCGGAAGTTATGCCTTCTTCTTCAAAATATGCCTTCGCTTTTATGATAATGGCGTAACTATAGCCAAACAGTTCAATTGTCGATTTCTTGTTCCATCCTGTGTCAAATTTAATCTCGCCAAAGGTAGCATTGTTCATTTTATTCACCATTTCCTTTCTTAGCTTCTGAAATTCCACCGCTATGAGCAATGTTTGCATGAATTTCATGAGGTACGAGATGCATGGTTTTCATGTCTTTACATTCATGCCAAACACAGCCATTTTCTTTGCGCCAATCCTTTACTTCATCTGGGGTGCAACCCCATTGTTTCGCAAGCTCAATATCTGCTTTGGTAAAATTAGCATCTCTATCTGTAGAGAAATCCTCGACTTCTACTGTTCCCTTTGAAACCTCACTGAAATCTGGCTCGCCATCTTTGAATGGGATCCCTTTTATGCCATATTTTTCAAGAATTTCGTCCCAAGGTAAATTCTCGGGATTACTATATGGTTTTTCTTTTCCTTTTTCAGGCGGCGTATAATCCCCATCAGGATACCAGATAGAGTTACCAGGTTCCCCGCTCCAACAACCATTTTCACGAGGCAAGATACTTTGAATGATTTCATCTTCACTATAGTCAATGAAGTCAGGCAAAGCATCCAATTCTGCACCCTCACTTATTATTACAGGCAACTCAGCAATTTCTCTCATCTCTTTTTCATACACATTTATTTCATCAGTCAGCTCTTTTGCCTCGCTTAGAATTTCTGAAAATCTGTTTTCGCTCATCTTCATCCCCCTTTCATGTGATTACTTGATTGCCGCGTTTGGTAGTATTGATTCCAGCTTAGTTTTTATTTCTCCGTCACATAGCGATTGATGGATAGTATTTAGCAGGTAGTTTTGAATGACCATTGTAAGCTCGTTATCATATAATCCGTACTTCTCTCGTATTCTCATGGAAATTTCCGATAAATCCGGTTCACGCATAAGGTACCCCGCTAGCCGCTTTCCATCAAACAGATTGTATGCCATTTCACCGCGCTGTTTTGGGTTCAGGTCTTCACTTCGTACCACTTTGAGAATCATTCTATCCATTTTATCTACATAGTCTCCAATATCTATAGCATCCCTCCACCTGTATATACTGTCGACTTCTTCTTTAGTAAGCTCTCCGCAATCTGGAACTCCCATTGCAATACTCAGGAATTTATGTACCGCTGTAGAGTCTTCTGGCACCGGGGAATTGTCAAATGCTTTCCTTTCACTATCCGCAAACTCATCAACCTTGCAAAGTACAGGCTCAAGCCAGTTTTGCTGAGAAATTGCAGCAACACCTACCCTTAGCCTAGAAAGCTCCTGAATCTGCTCGTCATTCAGGCCTGCGGCGCGCCCGACAAGCTGACGATCCCCTTCGTCCGGCAAGCGCATAATTATTTTTGTATTAGTGTTGCGGATTACCGACATATCCAACAGCCCCGGTGATTGGTCGGCAATAATAAAGCCTTCGCCATATGTTCGCATTTCCGCGATTGCGTTGGCAAGCATCTCGACTGATTTACCCTGCAAATTTGAACTCTCCTGCGATTGTTCGTCTGATGTGCGGCGCAGAAGATTATGAGCTTCTTCCAATACTGTAATATGCCGAAGCTCAGCATTGCTACCAATGCGACAAGCAATTCGGTACTCCTGCAATTTTAAAACTAATACGCCCATCAGGAGCGCCTTTGTCTCTACTGATCCAACACGGCTTAGGTCGATTATCACATTTTGGTCAAAAAGCATTTCATCAGGAATGGATTTACCGCAAAATATTTGCCCGTGTATTCCCTTCGTGAGCGATTCTACGCGGGTAATAAGCGCACCTTTATAATCGCTGCTCGTATTCGCTGAATATTCAGCCTTTTGAATGACACGCGGTATTTCATCAATAAGAGTGTTAAACGTTGGAAATACACCTGAATTGCAAATCGAATCGCGCAAACTCCACCCAACGCGCCTGTAAGAATCCTCGATAGCTGCTTTCAATATTGCCGGCATAGCTGCATACATTGGCCAGCATGCATTGAACACTTCGACAAGACGGTCGATATGTTCCAGAACATGAATTTCATCTATAGGGAATGAGAATGGGTTCATGCGCAGAAGCGGCATTTTACTGGGATTTGTTCCCCAGACGAATACATCCGATTTCTTTTTTTTATCCAGATAGCCGCCGAAAACGTCTTTGTATTCGCCTTTTGCAGGTTCGATAATGAGAAATTTCGTTGTGCTGTCTTCTTTCAGGCATGTTTCCGTAATTAACTTGTATACTGTGTTGCTTTTCCCTGAGCCAGTTGAGCCTGTAACAAAAGTATGAGCCGTTAGGCTTTTGCTGTTTAATTTGACTTTATTCTTAGTTTCTTCACTGTGCATATGGTAGATGCAACCGATTTCAAGATTCAGTTCGCCGTCTGCACTTAGGGGGACGACTTCGCGCCCAAACTCTGCACAGGTGACAACAGTAAACCCCTTGACCGAGCGCTTCGGGAGCGAAAGCGCCTTGGCAATTTCTACACCTGTGATATATGAACAGGCGTCAACATTTTTGCTGAATCTGCTGTCCTCATCTTCCTCTTTGAGTTCAAATTTTGGGTGTGTCAACATACCCAAAGATTTTTTAATTGCGTCGACATCACTCTTTTTATTGCTTCCCCATGTATTAATCGCTGTGTTTTGAATATAGGATTTTTCGCCTTGCGTCAATGAACGATACATGTTTGCGGCGTTAACCGAAACAGAGTAGCTTTTTGCAAGCACATAAGCCGAAAATTTCCAAAGCCCCAGAGCTTCACTCTCGGTATAGCGTCTGTTCTGCTCTTCTATACGGTCCAATGTATCCTTAACATGATACATTTTGCGCGTTTGGGTAAACGACTCTGTTTCAGTTTGACCCCTGCTTTTAGCCTTATTCTTGGACGCGTTGATCCCTGCGGAAAGACCAACGCTCACTCCCGCCGAAACACTTGCCACTCCGGGAACGCCAGCCTGGGCATTAACAGAATGATTGAAATTCGCTCCTAAATTTACACCCGCTGAGATAGCGGCGGTCAAGTTAGAGGTATCTGCAATTGAGATTGACTCCTGCCATTCGGCAAATGGGCTAAGGGCATTGTATAAATCGTAACAACGGTTTTTCAGTACGGCGATATCAGAACTCATCTGCGGTTCTGCGAGTAAAACGAGAATATACTCTTCTTTTTCGCCTATCGGTGTAAAACCGTGAAGTAGTTTTTCTACGCTCTGTGCGATAAACTCCTCAGATTTATCCGAAGCGATATTTGAGACGATAGATACGGCGGTTATATTTTCTGCAGTAATTTTACCAACCAATCCATCTAGCTTATTGCCATTTACATTTATTCCGACAGCCTTATTTATTTCAATGCCAGGAAAGTTTCCAAAAAGAGAACCCTTGACACACTCCATGTATTTTTCAGCATCAGCCGGATCTCCGTTTTCATCAGTATTACATACTGCGATATATGCATTGCAACCGCTTACTAAATGCTCAAATATAAGTGCGACATTGCACTTTGCTTGCGTTAGGACATTATAAACATTTTTCAGCTTATCAATGATTTTCTCTTCTTTTTCCACAACAAGCTTCGATATCTGAATGAGCTTTAGTCTGTTGGAGATTTGTTTAATTTTGTCAGGTGTATAAACACCACTATACTCACTCTTTGCTTCACCATTATTATCATCAGCCTTGACCTTGTAGCAATCCTGTATTGCAGGGAGGTAGCTTCTGAATACTTCATGGCGGACTTTTTCTATGTTGCCGTCGATTCTCGCAAGGTCTTCCTCGCGTTTTTTCTCTAACGCTTCCCGGTTATCTTTGTACTCATCTTCTGCATTTTCAAGCCGCTTGTCAAGAGAATCGTCAACTTTATCAATGATGTAACTATTCAGACTATCAACAAGTGTTTTCGCTTTTCCCGCTAACCCTTTTTCGTCACTCATAATCTTATCTCCTAAAAACATCAACGATAAACGCTGCTAAGCACGCAAGCAAAACCAATATTGCCAAGGCTCCAAATATCCGGTGCCTGCGGCGTCGCCTTTGCGGTCGGTATACTTCATCTGCAACCTCAGCCATATAAAGCAGGTATTCGGGAGAGATGGCGCCGAAAGGGACAGAATGCCCTAATTCCTTTAAGTAATCAATATCCCAGGGCGGGTCTTTGCGATCTGGCTCATAGGGCAAAAATGGGCTATCGTATAAGCGCGAAATCATTTTCAATTTCCGTTTTACCTTCGCCGAAGTATAGTGGCCTTCTTCTATATTCCGCGCAACGCGTAAAATATCTCTGACCGACTGTCTGTTTATATTTTCCTTATCCATTTCTACTGCTCCCCATCCCTAACATGTTGAAATTCCAGCATATTTGAGAGCTTGTCCTCGGTGGCTCGCAAATTGTCCAGCCGTTTCGTTACATCATCAATTCGCTCTTGCAATTTTTTGATTTTCTCGTCATATTCGATTAACACAATGCTTTTTATATCCAGATATTGGATATATTCATTTTTCTTCTTTTCAATCCATTCTTTCAGCGTCTTAGCCATCGTTTCAATAGGCGTCTGGATGACGTCGGCGCCAAAACTCAAGTCCACTTGCTCGCGTAAGTATTTTGCGTATTTTTTCGGTTTTATCTTTACACCCCAAATCAAGAACTTCTTACTGAACGCTCCGCCGTCCTTGAAGCTTTTGTATGATGCATTGTATTGAGGAGGGTTCACATTGATATTTTCTATAAGTCGTTTTGCCTCATCCGTAATATTATCATTGCTCCGAATGATCTTCAATATTTTATCAATACATCCTTGTTGAATGCCATGTAGTTCTTCTTCCACAAAGGCTTTTGTATTTGGGAAAACCTGTTCATAAAAAAGATTTACTTCAGACACCATCTCGTTGTGACAAGCCTTGACCCTCTCACTTGCTTCTTTGTCTTTTTGCGTCCTGTGCTTTTCCAATGTTTCCTCAGTCTTTTTTAATATCCCATCACAAAAGCTGTCATAATCCTCAGATACAAATTCTTCTGTTTTCTGACAAATACTTTTTATATAATCATCGGGTACTTCCTGTTTTTCTATTTGCGCTACTAGATTATCTTTCGTCTTTTCCTTTGCCTTTTCCTCATCCTGCTTTGTTGCCTTTAGCTCTTTCTGCGCTTCATCGCACTTTTCGCGCGCCATACTGAGCGCTTTTAACAAATATTCACGCGCTTCTTTCACTTTCAGATAAAGGGCATATTTCCTTGCAAACTCATTTATTTCCTGAAAAACAGCGCCAAAACCGCTATTCACGAACAGGTCGCCTGCACCCTCGCCGCCTGTGCCATACGCGCTTATTCCATCGGGAAATATGTTGTTCTTGTATAGTTCTTTGAAATCCTCATGGTCTTTGTCTGAAAAGGTATTTTTCACCCTGTTGAATATAATCCGTGCGCTTTCGTCAATCCAATGCTCGCCATCCCTCTTTTTCGCACCCAGAGCAATGACGGACGATACGTACATGATTCTGTATTTTCTCCAGCTATCTAGTATTTCCTGCTTAATATTAAACTGATTTTTCGTCATTTCATCAGCTTTATTTATGACAACAAGCATGTTGCCTAAGTCAATACCTTTGCTCGCGCCAACAACCAATTCCCGTAGCTTTATATTGTCGGTGGCGTCAAAATACCGATCCATCAACAGAATTGGAAGCGTGTTCGTCTGGTTTGCCAAAGCATCTTCCAGGACTTTAACATGCTCATCTCCATATGTGTCGGTGTTGCTTCCCGGGGTGTCTGTGATTGACATGGAAAAATCATTGGACGGGAAAACCGGATTGCGGAATGGAAGTGAAATTTCGACCGTTTGCGCTTTTCTCTTCGAAGCATTTTGGTTTTCGACCGTTTGCGCTTTTATCTTCGAGGCGTTTTGGTTAATGACCAACAGGACAGCATTCATTTTTTCAATAGCGGAAGATTTGCCCTTTGCCTCTTTGTAAATTTGGTTTTTAAGTTCCTGAGCTGATTCACTGACTGAATTGTCTGTATCGACGTAATTATAAGTGTCTCCCTCCCACCGTATGTGCATATTCTCGCCATTGAATAAAAAACGGATCTCCCGAATACCGACCGTATCCTCTATTTCGTAAATTAGCGCAGTTGTAGGGTCGGTATCCACAGGGAGAAGCTCTTCTCCAATCAACGCATTTATGAACGAAGACTTTCCCTTACTATAGTTACCAAATACAGAGAGGTTGATCTTTGGCTTTAGGATATCTTGAAATGCGGTTATTGCATCACCGATTGCTTCATTGTTTTTGTAATCTGCCGCCCCCGGTAAATAGGCAGCAAACTCATCTTTTATCTCTTCATAGCTTTTTTCTATGATTTCCTGAGCAACCTTCGCAGATGGCAAAGTATCCGACTGTTCGTGCTGAATCAAGAACGGCGGCGGCTTTAATTCACTGCGTTTTGCATGAAATATCGTATTCAAGTCATCAAAATCTGTTTCCGTGCCATAAAATGATACTTCAATTCCCGCGTCGCCGTCATTATAGAGGGAATCAATTTCACGAAGTATTTCCCAACTGCGGTTCTGCAAAACAACCGACTTGCCATTCTCTATTTTTTTTAGTTCGCAGGCCTCAGACAAACTTATCCATCCTTTGTCGCCTTTGAACTCGAAATGAATGGATTGCTCGTAAGGATTGTAGAAAACTCTAAAATAATTTTTCAGACTGTTTTGCATAAATTCCCGCCCCTCTCTAATGTAAATTATTTTCGTATACCCGCTGTTCTCGTACAATGCATATCTTTTGCGCTGTTGACAACAAGGTGCGCTATACTCTTTATTTATACAATCCCGCAACCGCCCTTGCAGCATCTCCCATTTCCTTCACAAACTCGTCCGGAGCGATGACCTGTACCCATGCCCCTTGGCTGAGCAGGAACATCCTTATCCCGTCGCCGTAGATTTCTGCTTCAGCAGCCCCGTTTTCATCGCGGAATGAAGCTGACTCGTATGCTATGTCTTATGTACCTAACAGAAAGCTTTTCTGATTTCTTTTTCGACATATTCAGTCTTCACAATAAACGGCTTATCTGTTATCGTTATCTCGACATCATTGGCAGTTATGCGGTAGCTCCCTTTTACGCCACTCATAGAAATGCTTCCACCTTTCTCATCGCCAGTAAATGAACCATTTCTTTTCTCTATCTTACTTTTGACCTTTGCCAAAGCCTTCTCTAAATCATCTGTCTATTAATTTGGAACGTATAAGCCTTCATACATATCACTCCTCATACAATCCCGCAACCGCCCTTGCAGCATCGCCCATCTCCTTTACAAACTCCTCCGGTGCGATGACCTGCACCCATGCGCCTTGGCTGAGAAGGAACATCCTTATCCCGTCGCCGTAGATTTCCGCTTCCAGCAGGTATTTACCCCTGCCGCGCTCGATGATCTTCGCCGTGGGCAGCTTGTCCAATATTGCCTGCACCGATGGTCCGGTATACCAAAAACGTATCTGGCGGAGCTTGCCATAGAACATAAATTGATTGCGTTTGCGGAGCTCACCTTCGTCAAAGCCCGGCACTTGCTCGGCTCGTGCGCGGTAGCCGCCCTCGTCATAGTCTGGTATCTCGCCGGTGCCTGAGCGCTTGCGGTGCTCCACGATGCCCGTGATTCTGTCTACCCGGAAATAGCGCGGCTCGTCGTATTGGCCGGGGTAATATGCGATGAGATAGAAATAGTATTCCGAGAACATCAGCGACACAGGCTGTATCCGCCTCTCGTTCATGGTGCGGTCTTTCCTATAATATGTGATGGTGATTTCTTTTTTTTCGGTAATTGCGCTGATGAACCGCCACAGGTTTTCAATGACACTCTCGCAGTCGTGCTTGACCGCGCCGTAGTGGTACAATTCCTTGCGGAGGATCTCGTCCAGCTTCTTGCGGTCGACAGGCGACGCAAACCGTTTCAATTTGCTGATGATCATAGACGCGTCATTATTTGAAAACGCCCGCGACCCAACAATCATTTTTGCAACGGCAAACAGCTCCTTGTCGGAAAAAAACTCGTCAAAGAATAATCGATATGCCTTACTTGCATAGGAATACTCAAGCTCCGTGTGTCCTACAAGCTCGCGGTTTTCCGCGAGGAAATCCTTAATCTCATTTATATTCCGCGTTATGCTCTTCGAAGAAACACCGTAATCGGACGCGAGCTTTGCGGGCGACAAATCCTCGCCGCGAATGCCACGGAAGAAGATTTCGAGAGTCCTGTGTCTTTTATCTGTTGCCAAAAAAGTACCTCCTCGCCGCCTGGTGCTTTCAATGTTAAGAGCAATGATTGTGTAAGCGGTTAATTCTACCATAGCGCATTGGCTTCTGCAACATTGTTTAAGTGCCTTTTGTGTTTAAGTGCCTTAATACTCTATCGCTTAATGGTAGCACGCGCAGCCGACAACGGGGTGTCCCGGTAAAACATGAATTTCGCATGTGGTTGAACATATCCGATAAACTACATCGGCAATGCTGGAGAAAGCGTTTTGAAAATGAAGTGAGGACGCTGCTGTTGTATGGGTCATGCTTAGTCGCATTTTTCTTTTTTATCGAGACATCCACTTGTCCATGTCGATTGTTACGATGTCCTCAAGTAGTATGAGTGACGCTAAATGCTGTCGAGAACAAAACGCACAGGAGAAATGAAAACATGAATGATTATATTGAAACCGCTCTTGCGTTTATCGAATCTGAGGAGATGCGGGAATATATCCGAAACGAATTGCAGGCGGATAAAGAAGAAAGCACAGAGTTGGTCTCTGAGTTCGATTGCAGTTATTTTGTTGTTGGATCCCGCGCCGGCATTGAGGAAAAGCTCGCTGCTCTGAGGAAAATGCCACGGACCATAGATAACCAAGACATGATTAATGCTGCCGAAACTGCGCTTGCAGAAAAGGCAAAATCAACAAATGATGTATTCTTGGCGACGCTTCATTTCCCCTATGAGACAGGTAATAGTGAAACGTGGGAGGACCGAAAACCTTTTCTGTCTTTTGAAGCAGTGGAGAAGTGGATTCATCAAATGACTGAGAAACAATGCGATATATTTGAGGAAACCGTAGAACAGTGCATGGAAAGGGTATGGTATGAGGTTGAAAAATTCATACCAGATGAAAACGACGAATTATCACACAAGATCACATGGATACTGAATGCCAAAGGCGAGATCATTTTCTTTGAACTTGGAGACGATTATGCTAGAGACGGTACTACTCTCAAAGAAGAATATTATGATGACTGGCTGGCGTGGGTTACATGGGAAGGATCCGCAGACTGGTCACACAACCTAATGCCCTTTGATTTCGGTGATATTATTACGATAGACATGCGCCCGTTCTATGATGATTTCCGGGGCGTCGTCGTCCGGATCGGCAATAACCGCGGCTGTTGTGCTATAGCCTGCATACATTGCGATAAAGATGGGTACCTGCATTGCAGCACACTGAGACATGGCAACAGATGTTATTTAGCCAAGGTATCGTCTTTGTACCGGGCAAAACGCTTTGTCGATGAATTGCCGGAGAATGAAAAAGCGCTAAAGACTATTTCTGAGTCTATTAAGAAAGTGCCTGCAACAGAAAAGGTTCTTGAGGATAAATCTGTCTGGCGCAATAACGAACTTGCAGATCAGTACGATGATTATCTCTATGATCAGGATTATGAAAGGCAAAAAGACCATTTAGGGTGTTCTTGGGATGAGTTCAGAGAGCGGTTCAGGTTTTGATAAACATGTAAGCAAGGGTTGGAATGAGAGGAACAAGATTATGGACATTTATAGCTACATTAACTCCCCTGATGTGGCAGATTACTGCCGGGAAATCGGCAAAACATGGAATCCGTTTGAAATGGCGGTCATAATAGGACGGAGCGCACACAGCCTAATGGCGGATAGGCACCAGGCTTGGCAGGAACTCATAACTGATTATCCTGATATGCCGACTCCGGCTACATCAGAATATCCTAGTTTTAACAGCCTGCACAAGAAACTCTCGGAAGTGATTGACTACGAGAACCGTGCGTTTGAGTTATTCATCAAGCCGGAAGATGATGCATTTTACATAAGTAAGATTCATGATGGTTCTCCATGGGACCGATACGACCCCTTTAGCGATTATGAATCAGCTAAGGCAGCCCTTGATGCAAAGTCTTTTAATAGTTGGATGCACAAAGAAACAGATAGAATCACAATAGAGAAATTCTATATCGGAAGTAAACAAAGTCACTATTGTACATGCGATTTTGACGGCAACATACGCCGCCTGTGTTTTGACTATGCAGATGAGCGGTTTCCTGATATCAACATTAGCGAATTGCTGGATCTCTCTCCGGGCTTCAATAACGAAGAATCGTTTTATGTTGATATACCGATACCGTTCAAACGAGGTGATATTTTACAGGTGAGGGAATACAGTTTGCAGCCAGGCAAGCCTTTTGTTCTAGGGACACTTCCTGACCGTGAAAAACTCTTCGCACAGCATCATAGCGAATCCCCAAATTATAATCACAGCATATATGGCTGGGTTTATGACGTGAATGATATAGGAATCCTTGCCGGTGATGTTGCTTATGATTCCGATTGTTTTGAATATTTTAATGGAGAGCTGGTAAACGAACAAAAACTTCTACGATATCTCAGTTTATATTTCAAAGGCGAACTGGATATAGCCGCGCTGTTGGCGCTACAATGCCGATATGTGTTAAAGAAAGACATCTATCTTGATGGTTATGAATACCAAATCCCATATGATATTGTAGATGAAGAGTACCAGCGTGTTTCACTGAAACGAAGCGAACCGATAAAGCTATTCTCAGGCATATTCTGGTTAATAACTGAAGACAGCGAATTGTCGGATTACCAACTGCTGATGTTCGGCATCCCCTGCGACGGGCGCGGAGGTTTGACAGAAACGCCGGAAGTACAGCCAAACTCCAGGAGCGGAAAATCTTACAACCATAAAACCACATGGGAAATGGAAGTTGCGGGCAAACAAGCTCATGAACCCTATAGCGGCAAGCCATACGACTATTACCCAAGAGGCAGGGTTGAGATATCTAACAGGTGCGCTGTAATTTTCTTGAATCCTTGCATAAACCAGCCCACCATAACAGAAGAAATTAAACTTAAATTCGGACTTGGCAGCCATGAAATATCCAAGATCCGCATTGTAGAAGATGGTTCATTTCATAATCAGTGTTTTCTTAACGGGGGTGTAACATGAAAGAAGAAGACGTAAAAATAGTATATGCGTACATCGGCTACTCCGATGGTACGGGGTCAAAAGAAAGCACAAGGGCAAAGTTTTATCCTAAGTTGCCCGAACGCATTCTTATGTTCTTCACGAGCATACATACTATCCTTAGATTTCCGGAAGAAGTATTAAGCGTAGACAATACCAAATGGATATACAGCTGGTGTTATGGCCGGAAGATAACGAGGCAGCAGGTTGTTGATTTCGTCGACACATTGGATGATGTCAATAGGCAGCAGTATTTACAAAAAATTGCGGAAATAAATGATAATGCCTCGTTCATGCTTGTGGTAGAAGATAGGAACAATGCCGATGCCGAACAAAGCGAGGATTATTCTGATAAACAATTAGGGTGCAGAAGTGTTGAAGATTGCATTCAATTTAGGTCTTCCTTTCCAATGTGCAGCAAGCAGTTTCTCGTTCACGAACCGGAAGTGGAACTGGGATATGTTCGCGGTGTGTTTACCGGATGTGACGAGCCATTTTTCGCCAAATTATGGCGGAGCAAGCAAAG
>JGI24702J35022_10001233_pt1 | contig 15934 bp, 13 predicted proteins | sample TergutTh196P4_FD_35022 | JGI IMG/M metagenome (IMG submission 35022)
GGCTTCCGCGACGCCCCATTGTATGGCGCGGCTTCCGCGACGCCCTGTTATATGCTGCGGCTTCCGCGACGCCCCATTGTATGGCGCGGCTTCCCACACGCACCCCTGTAGGGGCGATTACCAATCGCCCTCCCGCACGCTCCTCCGCACCACATCGCAAACACACGCACCACATCGCAAACACAGCACCACATCGCAGACACAGCACCACATCGCAAACACAGCACCACATCGCAAACATTGACTTATCACTCAAAAAGTGCTAAATTCAACTTTGAAGCAAACAAAAGGAGAATAAACAAAAATGAAACCGCTTAAAAGAATCGCCGCAATCCACGACATATCAGGAGTAGGCAAATGCTCGCTAACGGTCGTCCTGCCAATCATCTCCGCAGCAGGCGCAGAATGCGCCGTCATGCCGACAGCAGTCCTCTCCACGCATACAGGAGGCTTTGAAGGCTACACATTCCGCGACCTGACCGACGACATGAAAAACATCGCGGACCACTGGAAAAAAGAAAACATCTCCTTCGACGCGTTCTACAGCGGATACCTCGGATCGCTCGACCAGATAGACATTGTCATTGACATATATAATATGTTCCGAACGCCTGACACATTGATAATGGTAGACCCCGTTATGGCGGACGACGGCAAATTATATCCCCTCTTTACGCCCGACCACGTCTTGGGGATGGCGAAGCTCTGCGGCCATGCTGACATCATCGTTCCAAACCGCACGGAAGCAGCCTTCATGCTCGGACGTGGCTACAAGGACGGTCCGATGACGACAGACGAGACAGCCGAGCTCCTCCAATCGCTCTCAAAACTCGGCGCAGAAAAAGTCGTGCTTACCGGCGTGCAGCTCAATGACGGCGACCTTGGCGCCGCGTGCTATGACAGCACGACAGGGCAAATCGATTATGCCATGGAGGCACGGATCGATGGCATGTATCACGGAACAGGCGATGTGTTCGGCTCCTTCCTGATGGGCGCGCTATTGCGCGGCAAGAGTCTCGCAGAAGCGACGAAAATCGCAGTCAACTTCACATGCGCGGCCATCAGGCTGACGGCGAAGGACGGGACGCCGCCACGCATGGGCGTGCGCTTTGAATCCGTAATCAACGACTACGGCAAAAGCCTCGACTGATGCCCCCCCGGCGCTGCGCCGAGCGCCACCCGGGCTGTCATCCTGAGGGAGCTTGCGACCGAAGAATCTTTTCGTCCGCACGCCACCCCCCCTCTGCGCTACGCCGAGCGCCACCCGGGCTGTCATCCTGAGGGAGCTTGCGACCGAAGAATCTTTCCCCCATATCCTATAAATTAACATTTGAAAGGATGATCACAATGACAAAAAAAGAACTCCTCGTACTCATGGCAAACTTCCTCGAAGCCCTTGTCCACGACGACCCAAGCAGAGTAAAAACAGCGCCAAACTGTAAAACAACATATGAAGGCGCGCAACAGCCCCTCGGCTCAGGCGACATATGGGGCGATCCCCGCCGAATCCCATACCGCCAAACATTCGCCGACGACACGACCAACACCGTCGTCTTCAGCGGCGTCGTCACAAACAATGTGGGCATGCGCGGCGCCGGCATGGAAGTCGACGTAAAAGACGCGGCAAAAATCATCGACAGCCCTGAACGATGGATGCAAAGATGGTGGATATACTTCGCCCGCCTCACGGTCGACAAAGACGGAAAAATCATCGAAATAGAAGAAATCGCGCGCAAGGAAACAGGCTCCGGGCTTGATATCCGCCCCGAGGACATGGAACCCCCGCGCATTCTCGAAACTCCAATACCGGAAGAAGCACGCTCCAGCCGTAAAGAAATGATAAAAATCGCGTCGCAATACTGGGACGGCGTCAACAAGCTCATCGACCCGGACATAGTCCCCATCCATCCCGATGCGCGGCTCGTAGAGGTCGGCACGCCCGTCACAGACACGATGTACCACCCGACCAGCATGAAAACCAATTACACGACCCCCCGCTTCAAATGGGACTGCATCAAGCGGCGCTTCCCGATTGTCGACGAGGTCACAGGCATATGCATTTCCACAAATCACATGATAGCGCAAGACATCATGTCGCCGACGGGATACGTCACCGACATATTCAAAATAGAATACGGCCTCATCAAATACATCTACGCCTTCCACGACCATGGAATAACCTTCGTCGATTGGGAAGGGGTCGGCCCGCAAACGTCAGCGGAATGTGACTGACGCGAGGCTCGCGCCCCGGAGCCACGACCAAGAGACACAAACAACAAACGGAGGTAAGCCCGATGAAACACAAAAAAACAACATCGTTTATTATGGCATCATTACTGATGCTGACAGCACTATTGGCGCCCGCAGCATCCGCAGCGGAAACACCCTCCACATGGGCCGTCGAAGCCGTTGAAAACGCCGTGTCCATCGGGCTCGTGCCGCCCCAATTGCAAAGTGACTACACCGCAGCGACAACACGTGCCGAGTTCTGCGCGCTCGCAGTCCTGCTGTATGAAAATGTTACCGGCGCAGAAATCAGAGGCCGCACGAAATTCAGCGACACCGAAGACGTCAACGTCGAAAAAGCCGCCGCGATCGAAGTCGTCAACGGCATAGGCGGAGGCCGGTTCGACCCCGATGCGACTCTGACGCGAGAGCAAGCTGCGACGATGCTCGCTCGCCTGTCAAAAGCTGCAGGCATGCCCCTCCCCGAGCAAGCGCCGACGTTTGAAGACGCAGATACCGCTCATGAATGGGCAATGGCAGCAATCGGCCAGATGCAGGCATCCGGCATAATGCAAGGCACAACAAGCACGCGATTCTCGCCGCTGGGCATATACGAAAGGCAACAGAGCATAGCCACGATCCACAGGCTGTATAAAGTGGTGATACCGGACATCGATCCATATTACAAAGCCTGGGCTTTGGGCTGCTCTGCGATTCTTGCCACACGCAATACCGGCAACGACCCCTACGAGTTTGGAATGTTCGCCAAAACCACGTCGAACGCCGCCACTGAGCGCGCACTGCTCAGACGCGACTGGAGCATCAACAACCGGGACGAGCTGCTCGAGACCATCGATATTATGACAGATTATGGGCACAACATCGACTTCGCCATCTCATATGAAATCATATCATCTCTGACGCCTGAGGAATACGACGCGGTGCTTGTTTTATCAAGCGGTATGGATAAGTATATGTTCCCGCTGACAAAGTCGCTTGGTGAAAAATGGGGCGACACGCAGATCAAAGCCTGGGACTGGTTCAGAATGGTCCACCTTGCTGTCTGGGGGTACATTGCCGGTTATCTGGACCTGGAAGAGACTTATGAGTGCATGCAGCCTCTAATCGACCGCTTGCTCAGCACCTTTTCCTCTTGGGAGGAGGCTTGCGAAAACTATATGGATGGCTACGCATGGTGGTCCAGGACCGATGTCAGCCAATCCAACACGGAGTATTTGCGCCGCCTCGAAATATATGAAAGCATCAAGGACGACCTAACCCTCTTCGACCCAACCCTCTGGGAATAAACAACCGGCGAGGCATTTATGAGAAATTATAAATATGGTTCCATCCTCCTTATGCTTGCAGCACTCTTGTTTTTATCGTGCTGCCATCAATCCGAGCAGCCAAATAACGAACAACCCGACCCGATGTCAGCTTCCTCGCCACAAGTTGATTTGGAGTCGACTGCACCATTTAGTTCGCCATCATCATCGCTCCCACCAACCTATTCCACAACTGTAACTGACCATGATCCTTTACTGCCAATTGAGGGTCTGGGGGACAGAATGGACGGTTTATGGGAGCATATTGATGGTTCGACATCGACAATTCCGCTTACAGAGGCACTGTATAGCTCCCTCAATGGAGGAGACAGCCCACCCATTCATCATACAACGTCAGAAGCATACCGCCGGTTGATCACTAAAGACAATATAGATCTGCTCTTCGTAATCTACCCATCTGAAATTGAATTTCAAATGATAGAGGAGCTAGGAGTTGAACTTGAAATTATCCCTGTTGTTAAGGATGCGCTTGTATTCTTGGTAAATGAAGACAACCCCGTAGATAATGCCTCGTTATCGAATCTTCGTGAAATATACACAGGAGATATTTCTGAGTGGAGTATTCTTGGCGGCTCCGGTGACAGCATCATTCCGTACCAACGCGCTCTAGGTTCAGGAAATCAAACGATGTTTCTGAATCTCGTTATGAATGACGTTGAGCCAATGACCGCACCGACTGAGCTTGTTGTACGAGATATGGGGTCTCTTGTGAAATTTGTTTCTAACTATGACAACTCAATAAATGCTATTGGCTACTCGACATTCTACTATGTGAACAACATGTATGGAAATAACAAAATCAAGTTACTTGGAGTCGATGGCATCGTTCCCTCACGTGATACGATTATATCCGGTGATTATGCGCTATGCGACAACTATTACGCGGTTATTAGAAAAGATACGCCGGAAGATAGTCCGATCCGCGCTCTGATTAGCTGGCTGCTCACAGACGAGGGGCAGGAAGTGGCAGCAGAAGCTGGATATATCCCATTGCATCCTCTTAGCATAGAATCGAGCAATTACGGTATTGATCCTATATATCTTGGAAACATAGCAGACTCATCGGGGACAGGAGGAACGGTGCCAAAGTCGAATATAGGTGATATTGTCGTTAATGGAATGAAACGACCATTGTCTGATATTTTCTATGATGGGTACAATTACATTCAATACATAAACAAATGTATTTGGGATACAATATATTTCGGTAACGATGATCTGTATGGTGAGAGCTTCCTGAAACGCCCTTATGCCGGCATTCCGGCTGATTATCCTAATTATGAAATGGGATTCTGGCAGTATTCACATATCTTTTCCGGAAGGCAATCCATACTTTAGTAGCCCAATATCCTTCTCAATTGAGCTAACTACCGATATCAGCCCATATGGGAGAGAGCCGGCGTACAGCGTAGATTCTTCATTGACCAGAAGCTTCGCAGGACGAATCATGCCTACGGTTGATTTTTTCACCGCTAATATAATTATTAAGGGAGACCTTATTGTCTCAACAAAGATAAATGATCACCTCAGCAATTGGAGCGAATCATTCGCGAGTTTGGCCATTTCATCCGAGCTGCTCGTTAATTACGTCAGCTGGTACAGCGATTCACAACGTTTCAGCGATTTTCTGAGTTTTGACGACCAATATGAGGCTTACCTACTCAGGCCTACATCGGCAATATGGCGTAATTATCTATCTGTCAGCTATCTGCTTTTGCCTAATTTCGAGTATTTGTATGAGCTTAAGTATCTTCCTTTCCTAAGCACGATATGTTTTGATATCAACACCGGTGATATTGTTGACCTAAGAGATGTCCTTCCCAGAACCCTGGACTATTCAAAGGCAGTTACGTTCGAGGTCGCAGACTATCGTATTCTTGACGATGGGAGTTATAATGTCGAGGCAAGACTCGCTGATGGTTACGTGCCTGCCTCCGGTTCGGTTATGACTGTTGCATGGATTGCATATTCAAAGCTTTTCGTGCTTGTTACGGAACCTTCCGGGCGAAATATAGAAGCATGCTTTGACTTCCAAGATATTCCATGAATGCTACGATTTCCTTCTGTAAGTAAGGTGCTGTTCTGTAGCATAAATCAAAGCTTCCATAATGAGATGATACAAATCATATTCATAATCCTAGGCAACACCGCGCCACCACTAACTGCGCCGTGCTGCCTAGGACGAAAACTATGTAGATACACATCAGATACAAAATCGCGCAATAATGCTTCTGAGGTGTTGTCTTCATGGATCACAATAACAGAACATATTTATTCGCCGCCATCGCGTTGCTTATGAATCTACTGGTCATGTTATCTGCTTGTTCAACCACGCATTCGGTTCAAAACCAAGATAACTCAGTCGCTAACGTGTCCGATTTTCCTGCATCGACAGCTTATTATGTCAATTCAAACGCCGAAACTCATGCATATGTATTTGCAGAAGAAGATTCCAAACAGAAAAATGGACACCTGCAAGGCGAAAGCGATTGTGTCGCTGATGGTTGCAGCAGCGATACCATCGAAGATATTAGCAATGATTTATCAGATAGCATCACGCACGATATGTACATAGGCCCCGCTAAAGATGACTATGCTGCATATGATACCGAAAACCTTCTATTTGAAAACTTACCTGAAATCATCCAAAGTGCTTCGGATTATTACCTTTTTAACTCATTCATTTACTTATCGGGAATAAGCCGTGTGATCCATACTGCTGGAGGTGACTTGAATTGCGACGGTTACAACGACCTTGCCGTTGTTGTTGAGTATCTTGATGCGAATAATAACTATTTGAGATACGATGATGATTGCTTTGGAAAACGTGAATTATTCATATTACTCGGTGCTGATGATAACTGCTATGACATTTCTTTGAAGAGTGAGACAATAATGCGTGATCGATGGACAGGTGGCGCGCATTTTTCTGATCCTTTGAATGCGGTATATATCAAAGACAACCAACTCGTAATAATTCATGTTACAGGAAGCTCATGGCGAAGCTCTTACGAAATGTATTTTTCATATATTAATGAGTCACTCATTCTATCAAAAGTGCGGAATGTTAATTTTCATACTTTCTCATTTCCCGGAGAAGAGATTATATTTAATTTCATCGAACATAAAGCTGAGTTATTCTCATGGAGAGAATCCGGAGAGCCTATCCATGATCTGCTGTATACAAGAACCCTTCCGGATATCACATTCATGTTTGACTCTGTTTGCTGCTATGACATCGAACAGTACGTAACAATCCCACATATACCGAAAATTCTGGGCGCTCATGATTTTCATGATTATAATTGGATAGAGAATGAACCTTATGATTTATCAATATCAGCTTCAGATGCACTGGACATGGTGATGGCAGAGCATTTCCCATCGTTTACAAAAGTCCAACTTATTCTGACACAGGAAAATATTGACAATTATTTCAAATTGTTGCTTTATGAAGTCCCCGATTATTACTATATAGGTGATTCCGGAACTCTAGAGTATTTACGCTTGGATGTGATATACCATGAAGGCCCGCCTGTTGACACTAGCCATATTATAGTTTATAGAGGAAATGAAGATAAATACGCATATGACTTTTTCCGTATTCCTGCTACGGGGGCTTCAGTCGGCGAAGACACCGCTTAACAGAACTTGCAGACGTTCGCGTATGAGATTGAGATATTTGCCAATGCGCGTTTTCATTCTTGCCCGGTAATCGAGACTATTATTCCCAGTTTATCGGTATATGCAACAGAATATTGCCTGCGTTCGCTGCCGGGGTTGAAGTCAAGCCCCGGCAGCAGCTTTAGGTACCTGTGCCTGTCCCCCACAACGACATCAATCTCGCGGAGGCTTGCAAATCGCCTATCATTAGCAGAAATATAGACGGAAGCGCTTGACGCGCTGCCCTCTTTGACTTGCTGCAAATCCGCGCCCCATTGCGGTACCCGAGACGCCACCCGGGGCAGAAAGAAAGATATGATCAAAATAATAAAAACATGGATTATCAAATAAAGCATAGAATTGAACTCTTTCTTCGCAGCATATGAACGCTCTTTAACGTATCTCCGCAACAAGAAAAAGCAAGCAGCATTCATAACAACGCAAACAACCACTGTAATCGCCAGCATCATAGTCCAACCGAGAAGCCGATAGTAATTATAATGAAAATAGCCAATAATCGCATCAGAATCGTTTTTCCGGACTATAAGCCTGAACGCAATCATTGCCAAAAGACCAAGCGCCGCTGAAATGAAAATAGATGCGCTGTGTATGCTTAGGATAGTGTCAGGAATCCTTTCGCTGTCCTTTACCAATTTCCATCGCCAAACAGTGTTGAAGTTGCCGGACAAATCACTTCCCTGCCAATATGAACGCCATTCTCCGATAAGCGGTATCAATAGCTGGTCGCGAATGTCCTCAGGAATCGAAAACGGATGGCGCGACGTCCGTAAAAACTCGAAAAACGATCCAGTAAAATACTCGCTGCGCATGAGCTTGTCAAAATCAGGACCGCTCAATAATTCTTTCCATGCGTCAAAGTTATCAAAATCGCTTGAATCACGCAAAGCAGCAAGCGCGTCGATATATCCGTCCGCTATGGACTCTTCCTTTGCCCGCAGCTCGTCCGCATACTTCTCGATATCCTGCAACATATCGGGCTGCGAGGTCGCCTCCAACCCGTGTTCGTCAGAAATGGCCCTCCTGTCATCCGTAAATAACGCCACATCAAAGTCCGGAGGCTTTCCAGCCGATATCTGCAACGCCGCTTTGTACGCTGCCCTTAGGCGCATGAATCCATCCGGATCGTCCTCCGGATGGACGGCCTTCACCTTTGTTGAATAAGCAATGCGGATAGCATCGGCCTCCGCGCCAGGTTCAATCCCAAGTATTTCCCATATGTTCAAAACTTATGATCATTCCATTCACTTCGATAACGCTTTTGTTAACATGAGGGCTCCATCCGTACAACTCCAGGAGCTTGCATCATACTTCGTGCTTTCCACCTATTCATCACTCATAAACAAATCGTCTTCAGACGCTTCTCCATAGAAAAGCAGTTCATCAGAATATATATCGAGCCTATCGAAGAAGTCAATAAGCATTGCGCGTAATCTTGCGAGCCGAGCGGGGTTTGCGCCTTCCTCAAGCTCGCTCTCAAATTCAATAAGCCGTGACTTGATCTCAGCTTGGAGCACCCCCGAGAATTCTTCAAATAGCCTCTTTCCGCGCGCTATCAACAGATTGTTGCCATATTCTTCGGTTGGCGACGTTTTAAGCGCATCCAATACAGCCAACCGCTCACTGATTTCCTTTTTTGAAAGCTTATCGTTCTCGATATATAATTCATGCACGGTCGCGTTATTTTGGTCGCATTTAATCTCAATGTCTAATATCCCGTTTATATCATATGAAAAGCGTGCAGAAACATTAGCCTCTCCCTTTGGCAGACGCGGTAAGCCAATCTCGTACTGCGCGAGCAAAAGATTATCTTTAACATCCAGCGATTCTCCTTGGTAAATATTAAATCGCATCTTTTTTTGATTTTCGACTACAGTCGTATATTCATGCACGCGACTGGCAGGCAATGTCGTGTTTCTCGGTATGATGGCATCGAAAACTCCGCCTCTGCCTTGCATCCTTGTATCTACCCCGAGAGAAAACGGACATACATCGGTCAGAACCATGTCTCGAATATCCGAGCTCCTGCTCTTAATGCCAGCAGCGACACCAGCACCAATAGCAACAGCGAAATCAGGATCGATGTCCGACAGCATCTGCTTTCGCAGCAAATTCTGCAAGTACTCTTTCACCAACGGCATTCGACAAGTGCCGCCGACAAGGATGACATTGTCGATCATCATCATCGTTTTTTCTCCATTTTGCAGCGCCCGCTTAATAGTATCTCTAAGCTTAAGGAGCATAGGCGAGCATATCTGCATGAGCCTTTCATTATCCAAAAGCATAGAGTACTCTGTATTGTCATGCCTATGGACAAGGAACGATTGTTGCCGATCGGTCAATGCAATTTTGCACATTTCGGCACTTTTTAGCAAAATGCCTTGCTGTTGATCGGAGAGATTGCCTTCGAAGCCTGAATGCACTTGGAGAAAAGCTTCAACGATAGCCGCATCAATATTGCTGCCTCCAAGGTGATTGTCGCCGGCTATTGCGATGATATCGACGATATTATCAAACGCATCCAATATCGATACATCCAATGTGCCGCCGCCGAAATCGACTACAAGGCTCAATCCTTCGCACAAGCTCCTTTGGCTGTATGCAAGCGCTGCTGCTGATGGTTCATTGATTATTCGATTAACTGTCATCCCCGAGAGCTCGCCGGCAGTTTTTGTGGCAGCTCTTTGCGAATCGTTGAAATATGCAGGAACGCTGACAATTGCTTCTGTTACCCTTTCTCCAAGGTAGGACTCCGCATCGCTCTTTAGCCCACGCAGGATTAGCGACGACAAGTCAATCGCATTGAATGCCTTGCCTCCAAGCTCATACTCTTTTTTTGTACCCATGAATTGCTTAAACAGCTGTGCGGTATAGGCGGGGTGAGAAACAAGACGTTGTTTCGCAATTTCGCCAATTGCAACGTTTCCTTGTTCGTCAACACTAACCACGGATGGTGTGAGGTATTTGCCTTGTAAGTTTGGTATTAGCTCGCTTTTTCCATCTTTCCAGACCGTCGCGAGGCTGAAAGTTGTGCCAAGGTCGATTCCGATGATTGCCATTTTGAACTCCTTCTGTGTGACGACGCTCCCAACGAAAATTTACCTTACCTGTCAAAACTCTTGCTCAAAATCCATGCATTTAGACTTTTAACCATAGTTCCCGATGCCGCGCTTTTGCCCCTGCCCTCATCGCGACAGACGCAGCATTCCGGCACTCATCTTCACCGCGACAGACGCACCATCAACCGTACCGTGAACCCATCCTCCCGGTTGAACGCCTCCAGCCCTCCGCCCATCTTGTCCATCAGCAGCTTCGCGATGTAGAGCCCCAGCCCCTCGCCTTCCTTCGCCGAAACCTTCGCGTTTTCGCCCCTGTAAAACTTCGTCGTGATCAACTCAAGCTCCTCCGGATCGACGCCGCCGCCAAAATCGTTCACGTTGACGTGCAAAAGTTCCCCTCTGAGCGCGAACTCCACATCAATGTCCGTGCCTGCATATTTAAACGAGTTCGCAATGATGTTGCCGACGACCTGCTCCATCCTTGCGCGGTCCATATCCAACAAACAGCTCGGAATGTCCCCCATGCGAACCTTGGAAAGGTGGTCCGCCCCATCAAAGACCTCCCGCAAAACCGCGCTATCCTCGCTTGCGACGGCGACTTTCAGCTCTCCCAGCTCCTCCAACGCGCTATGCATCATATCGTTCATCAAACGATCGATCTGGTCGGCCTTCATTTCTATTGTCTTCAATTTTTCTATCGTCGCCCGATCAGCGGCCCCGGTCTGCAAAAGTTCTGAAATCAAACGTATCGAGGTCACCGGCGTCTTGACGTCATGGTTGAGCGATGCGATCAACTCTTTCTTCGCGCGCTCAGCCTGCATTCGGCTCTGCCGCTCTTCAAGCAGCGACTCCCGCATGACATCAAAGCTCTGCGTAAACAGCCCGAAAAGATTATTCCTGTCCATCGGCAGCGGTTCATCCAATCTGCCGGTGGTTATTTTATGCGCGAATGACTGCATCCTCTTGAATGGCTTGACTAACGCATTGTGCAGCGCGGCCAAAAACACCAGATTCAACGCTGCCATCAACGAAAACATCGCTATCGCCGCTCGCGCCAGCCTCTCATGGGCCGCCTGCGCGCTCCCGCCCGGATAAACCTCTATCAGCGCTTTTCCGACAATATTTGATGCCTGGACAACATCAACAGGCACGAAGCCGCGCCTGATTGCGGCAGGCATGCCGTCCGGCAATCCGCTGTCGGAAGAAAAGAGCACGATGCCGTCATTATCAATAATAATGTAGCGGTAACTTACGGGCACGGCTCCAAGCGGCTCGAACTCGCCCCAATGCAGCTCAGCCAGCTTCGCAATTTCGTTCATTGCAATGTAATTCGGCTCCAACTCGCTGCCGGAATTCCTTGTAACGCTGAACAGGATGAACCCTGCCAATATAATAACGGCGAGAATGGCGTATATCCATGCGTACTTTTTCATTCGTCCGCCTCAAACATATAGCCGCTGCCCCACATTGTCTTTATATAGCGCGGGTTTTTCGGATCCGCCTCCAGCTTTTCGCGCAGATGGCGTACATGCACGCTCAACGTGCCCTCGCCGATGAATGTGTCCCCCCAGACCTTGTCGAGAAGCTCGTCTTTCGTGATGCGCCTGCCCCGATTGTCGATCAGATATAGCAACAGCTTCAGCTCCAAAGGCTTCAGCTTCACAGGCTCGCCGTCGACCAGCACCCGCCCGCTGTCGCGTTCAATCTCGACATTGCCAAAGCCAACGGCCTCCCTCGCAAGCCCTCTCGGCATAACAGCGCTCCGCTTCAGCATTGCTTTTGCCTTTGCGAGCAGCACGGCCATCGAAAACGGCTTCGTTATATAGTCGTCGCCTCCGACCCCCAGCGCGGTCAGCACGTCATCATCTGAATTGCGCGCGCTGATGAAAAGGATCGGCACGTCGGATGTCTCCCTCAATGTCTTGCATAAAGCGAATCCCGATTGCCCGCCTAAATTCACATCAAGCAAAATCAGCGATGGTTCCGTCTCGACCGCTATGCGCAGCCCTGCCTCGTAGTCCGTCGCATATTCGCAGCTTACGTCGAAGAGCTTGAAGTATTCGCATATGGTTTCGGCAATGCTTTGTTCGTCGTCTATGATCAAACAGTCCGGCAAGCTTGCCACCCCCCTCTCGATAACGAAATATATGTCCGGTTCCGGTTAAGAAATTGATAATAATTTGCCAACAGATTAACAAGCCTTTGACAAAGAAGAATCGATTTCCTTCGATTATAATGCAAACATCACGAGGTATCAAGCACAAATACCCCTAATCGCACCCTCCCCTCCATAACCCCATCGCCCCACCGAAACCACCATCACCCAATCACCCCCCCGCCCCATAAAAAATCCCACAACAGGAGGCAACAACATGAACGCAATAATTAAAACAAACAAATTATGCAAAACCTTCACAACTGGCGGAAAGCAACTCCACGTCATAAAAAACCTCGACCTCGAAATCGAAAAAGGCGCATACACCGTCATAATGGGCAACTCCGGCAGCGGAAAAAGCACCCTCCTATACGCAATATCCGGCATGGACAAGCCGACGCTCGGCGAAGTATGGTTCAATGGTCAGGACATCGCGAAACTCACGAACGACGAACTTGCAGTGTTCCGCCGCAAAAACTGCGGTTTCGTGTTCCAGCAGATCCATCTCATGGACAGCATGAGCATAATGGACAACGTGCTGACAAGCGGCCTCCTGCTATCGAGCGACAAAAAGGCGTTGCATAAACGCGCCGCCGACCTTTTCGAACGCGTCAAACTCGACAAGGAATTATGGGACAAGTTCCCCAGCCAGCTCTCCGGAGGAGAAGCCCAACGCGTCGGCATAGTCCGCGCGCTCATAAACGAGCCCGCGCTTCTGTTCGCCGACGAGCCCACAGGCCAGCTAAACTCCGCATCCGGCGCTGCCGTGCTCGATGTGATGGGCGAGCTCCACGCAGGCGGCCAAAGCCTGGTCGTCGTGACGCACGACATTAAAACCGCGGCGCGCGGAAGCAAAATCCTCTATCTGCGCGACGGCGCGGTGGACGGCATGCTGGATTTGCCGCCATACGAAAATGACGACAAAACCCGTCGCATGGAAACGCTGCAGAAATTCCTTGAAAGGATGGGATGGTAATGAACAAAGCAATTCATATCGCGAAAGCAAACATTCGCAAGCAAAAGGGCGCGGTCGCTTCCATGTTCGTCATCATCATGCTTATCTCTATTTTGTGCACACTTGGCATGAGCGTCATGCTCGGCGTGATGGATGATTATGAAGCAGGGAACGAAAGGTTAAACGGACTGCATAGCGCGCTGGTATTACCAAAAGACATATATGAGCCGTCCATGGAAAGCACGATAAAAAACGACCCTCATGTCACGCAGTACGATATCGGCGAAGTGGTTTTCAACGGCAGATTGCCGATCAACTATGGCGGCGAATTGGAACACCGCGTCATTATCCTCAACGCCGACGAGGCGCTCAACGTCAGCGACCCCGCTATCTCGGCAGCAGACAGCGCGATACCCCTCGATTCAGCGATATATATGCCCGAATACGCCAGGCGCCTGGGCTTTGAAGTCGGCAGCTCGTTTGACTTCACCTACCGCAACAACAACATCAACCTCACTGTCGCGGGCTTCTTTGAATCAGCGGAGTTCACGATGCCAAACGGATCGGCGCTGAAGCTCTTTGCATCGGCAGAGTGTTTTGAAATGCTCAAAGAGATAATGGGCAGCTCTGTCTGGATCGCCATCAGATATGATGATCCATATTATTCAAGCGTGTTTAATGAATCGTTGTTGTCGGACATCAGCATCGAGATATCGTTTTTTACTGAGGACAGCTATATAGAGAACTTTGAGGGCGCGGCCTCGAACGCCATAACGCCCACAATGATACTGACGGCGATCTTGCTGATCTTTGCTCTAGTAATCATACTGATTTCTCTTCTGGTCACGCGCTTCCGCGTCACCAACAGCATCGAGGACTCCATGCATTCCATCGGCGTTCTGAAAGCATCCGGTTATACGAGCAGACAGATTATTGCCGGTTATCTCGTCGAAAACGCCGCAATTGCGATACCCGCCGCTTTAGCAGGGTTTCTGCTCTCCATCCCCTCGCTCTCCGTCGTCCGAAAAGCGATTGAAAGCATGAGCGGCACAAAATGCACGCTCGGGGTCAACACAATTGCAGGCATCATAGCATCTATCATTGTGGTCGCCTTGCTGCTGCTGATGGTCATGCGTTCATGCCGAAGGATCCGCAAGCTCATGCCCGTTGACGCTTTGCGCGGCGAAACCGCCGCAAGCAACCGGCGGCGCAATTCATTCCCGCTGCAAAAAGGCGCGGGCGGCGTACATGCGCGCCTTGGGCTCAAAGGCACATCCGCCTATGCCAAGCGCTATATTATGATCAGCATAATTCTCGCAGCGGCAACATTCGTCGTAATCATTATCGCAGCCCTGTACCAAAATTTCGTGCTGGACCAATCCGCTCTTATGCGAATGATCGGCATCGAGCTGGCCGAAGCCGATGTGAGCGTGGCGCAACACGCAGACGCGGATGCCTTGGCGGCGGAGCTGGCGCAACTCCCGGAAGTCCGCAAGACCGCCATGCTCGATTGGTGCGCGTTTAGGATGGACGACGTGCGGGTCACCGGGTTTCTTTCCGATGATTACAGCTTGATGGAAACAATGCTCCCCCATGACGGCAGAGCGCCGAAATACGACAACGAGGTCGCTATGCCTAAGCTCCTCGCAAGCCGGCTAGGAAAAACTCTGGGGGATACCGTTTCTATCAAAGCCAATGGCCAAGAGCTCGGCTTCATCATTTGCGGATACTATTCATGCGCTAACAACGGAGGTGAAATGGGTCTGCTTACATTAGAAGGCTATAAACGGCTCGATCCGGAATACCGCAGGAACAACATTCATGTTTATCTGCACAAAGACGCGGAATACGAAGCTTTCGCAGATAAGATAAGGGCTGCCTATGGAGATGATATATTAAAAGTCACCGATTTCCTTGCATGGGCCGAAGCGAACATCTCCGTTTATGGCGATATAGTAAAGCTTCTGACCCAGGTGATATCGCTGATATCATTATTGATCATAGCCTTGATAATCATAATGACCGCGCGCCAAATCGTGTCAAAGCGCCGGCGCGACCTCGGAATCATGAAGGCCGGCGGCTATACGACGGCGCAATTGACGAAACAGCTGGTAATCAGCTTTCTGCCCGGTTCCCTCATCGGCATAGCGGCAGGCGCCGTCTGCGGCACGGCCATGGTCAACCCTGCAGTGACAGCGATGTTCACAAGCACCGGCGTATACAACGCGAATGTGCATATATACTCGCTTGCTGCCGCTGCCATAGGGGCGATAGTTCTGGTCTTCACGCTCGCCGCTGTATATGTATCGGCGAGCAAAATCAAACGCATCACGGTATACGAGCTGCTTGCGGAATGAAAGGCATTTACCTAGAGCAGAGCCGCAGCGCAATCGCGACGCTACGCTACAGATTTCACGCCCTTGCGCTCGGCAGACGTTTTTTTGCTTCCTTATCGCTCAGATGCGCATCCATGCGCATATTCGCGCCGCTCCGCTTCCTTGCTACGCGGTCG
>JGI24702J35022_10001234_pt1 | contig 15932 bp, 13 predicted proteins | sample TergutTh196P4_FD_35022 | JGI IMG/M metagenome (IMG submission 35022)
CGGCTCTGGAATAGGTTTCCAGAAAACTGCCAAGCTCCTTGTCAGGCTTAAACCATCCATTAACCGACATGTCCAGTTCATTATTTCCGTCAATCGGGAGCATTTCGCCAAAGCAGGCGATAATTCTGTAAACACCGTTTCCAAAAGGCGCAAAGTTAATAAGGGTCGCTTTTCCCGCCCTTAGGGTTTTATAGGCAACAGTAGGATTTTCCGCATCAGTAAAGGGGAAGGGCTTTTCCGTAAGGAAGGGTTTTCCGTCCGCGACATTATAGTTGTATTCCCCCATGTGGCTCATAAAGACAGTTCCATGTTCCCAGTCGGGGCAAAACATTTCGGTAAAGGTAGTTTCAGGAAACCCGGAAAGCAGGGCGCCGCAAAAGGCTGCCGTCAGTACATCCCCCTCCCCCGCATAACCCAGTCCTTCCGCCATGGCGGTTGAACATTCGGTAAAAGGCATTATGGGAAGCCCTTTGTTATTGCAGCTTGATTCGTTGAAGTTTATTGTAAGGGCATTTAATTTTTCTTCTTTTATCCATCTTCTGACAGCAAGACAGACCCTGGCGCTCCGGTCATAAACTTCCCGGCTCAGGTTTTTATCCATTTCAAAACGTTCGCTGTCGCGTTTATATTCTTCGTTTAATTCCTCATCGGTAACCGAGGAAATAAGGGATTCTCCGTTCTTAAAGTCATAGGGAATAACTGAAATCCCCAGATCTTTTTTCATTTCATCGAAGGGTATGCAGAAATCTCCCATTCCCTTAAAAGGCTGGCCTACAAGGCCAACCCGGCTATTTTTCAATGTCTTTAACATTACAGCAGCTTTCGATGCCATTACAACATTTTCCACAACATTGGAATGATCCATGTGGCCGGCAAAAATGGAAAATATTTTGCCATTTCTGATTAATAGATTACACATGTCCTGAACGCCGTGGATTCCATGGTTAAACATTATTGAATCAACACCGGTGTTCTGATCAAAGGTATAATCCGGGGTTGTATCAAGAACAATAATCGGAAGTTTTGTTCTTTTAAAAGCCTCTTCCGATTCTAGGGATGGGGAATATGCCAGGTGAAGGGTGACAATGGCGTCGGCCCCCTGTTTTTCAAATGCTTCTACCGCGTTAATAAATTCTTTTTCCACACGGCATATTGGAGAAGTAAGCACTTCAAGGCCTGCACTGCCTAGTTTGGCAGCGGCTTTTTTATAGAAATCCTCCATGGCCGGCCGTACTTCCGGGCTGCTTCTATCATAGAGTTCAAGATAAAGCGGCAAAAAGCCAATTACAGGTTTTCCAACAGTCATAATCCCTCCAAACAGGGACTGTCCGATAAACCTTTGAGTTTTTTCTCGGACAGCCCCGATCGATAATTAATTCCGGGCTGTTACCCTATAGGTATAGGGCTCCAAAAACTGCTTGTAATTGTTCTTGTCAATTACAATGGATCCGGAGTCTACAATAACGGGCAGAGGATTTACCCCGGCGCCGAGATAATCACCTATTACCTTTAGGTTTCCGTTGACATATTCGTGGAGCCACATGGTGGCGATATAGCCTTCCACAAAGGAATTTTGGGCATAGGATGAGGCAAGTTCACCATTCTCTATAAGTTCAAGAGTGGCAGCATCCCTGTCACGTCCGATTACGGGGAATTTTCCGGTAAGACCCGCTTCCCGGACAGCCGTACAAATACCTACAGCAGAGAAGGCCTGCTGGCCGATAATGCCGATTACATCAGGATAAGCCTGGAGGGCTGCACCAATGGTGGTGGCAGTTCCGCTTGCATCCAATCCTGCGTCAATATCAACTGTCCTGACTCCGGGGATTCCTGATAAAGCATCCCTTGCTCCGCGGGCATTTTCCAGGGCTGAGGGCTGGGCTATCGCAAAAGCTGTTGTAATGATTACCGTACCGGTTTTACCCCTGATTAAATCACCCATCTGTGCGCCCATGTCATAACCGGCCTGGTATGGATTACAACCAAGGAAGGAAAGGCGTTTTGAAGGTATATCGGTATTAACCACGATAACGGGGACTCCGGCGTCAATGGCATTGTTTACCGCATCGGCTGTTTCCGGAGTTTGTCCGTGAAGAATAATTCCTGTAACCTTGTTTGCCACAGCCTGATCAATGGCCTGGACGATCTGATCAGGAATGAATTCCTGCGGGCCGGCATAATACCAGGTTGCGCCGATCTGTTCCGCGGCATTGTAAACTCCCGATTTCAGCGCGTCAAAGAAATCCAGATGGAAAACGCCGCCTATAGTCGCATAGACTTCGCCCGCGCCCCTTTGCACCGATTCTCCTGTTCCGGAAGCAGCCGGAGCAGCCGGAGCGGATCTGGATCCTCCGCAGGCGATTAGGGCAAATCCCAGCGCCAATAAAAGCATAACTCCTAAAAACTTTTTCATGTTCCTTCCTCCAAAATAAAGCTATATTATCCGCAAAGCAGCAGATACCTGTATCAAAGGCCAGAGGCCAGATTCATAATTCCCTCTTCGCTAAGTTCTTCATTTCTTAGCTCTTTTACTATCTTCCCTTCGTACATCACGAGAACACGATCGCAGGACGCCATAATCTCGGGCAGTTCCGAAGAAACTACAATAACAGCTTTACCATTACCGGCAATCTCCCTTAAAAGGGTGTGTATCTCCGCTTTTGCCCCTACATCAACACCTCTCGTAGGTTCGTCAATGAGCAGCACATCCGGATCGGCGGAGAGCCACATACCAAGGAGCACTTTCTGCTGGTTGCCTCCGGAAAGTTTAACAGCCTGATGATTAAGCCCTGAACATTTAATATCCATGGCTTTGATGTATTTCCAGGCGTTATCTGCAATGGTCTTGTGGTTTATCAGGCCATTCTTGATGTATTTTTCCTTGCTGGCAGCTGAAATATTCTGCTGCAAATTAAGACCCATAAAGAGTCCCATGAGTTTCCGTTCCTTGGTCATATAGGCCAATCCGTTCTTTTTCATCTGTATTGAATTTTTTACTTTGACAGGTTTTCCTTTTATCCTGACAATGCCATCCGTGGGCTTCCGCCAGCCGTAAAGGGTTTCCAGCAGCTCGGTCCTGCCTGAACCTTCAAGACCGGCGATACCAATAATTTCCCCGCTTTTAACGTTAAAACTTGCGTTTTTTACAATATCGCCGCATGAAAGATTCTCCGCCTCAAGCAGCACATTGCCAACAGGCGTGCTTCCTGCCTTAAAGTCGTATTCTACATCGCGGCCAACCATATACCGGACCAGGGTTTCTTTACTTATTGTTTCATCCATAGCAGCGGTAATGACATGCTTCCCGTCTTTTAAAACGGTAAAAGAATCCGCCTTGTCCAGAACTTCATCCAGGCGATGGGAAATATATATAATGGTTACGCCCCGTTCCTTCATGGATTTGATGATGTTAAAAAGACGATCTACTTCCACATTGGTCAGCGCCGAAGTCGGCTCGTCAAAAATGACTATCTGTACATTTTCGTTTAAAAGGCCTGCAATCTCAACCATCTGTTGATTCCCAAGGCTAAGGCCCCTCATTGGAGCTTTGGCATCGATATGGTTAATACCTGCTTTTTCCAGGATTTCCCGTGCCAGAGTATATGCAGTCTTATAATCAGTTAACAGCCCCTGCTTTGGAAGATTGCCGCAGAGCAGGTTATGCATTACATCCAGCTGGATAAAATTTGACAGTTCCTGGTAAACCACGCCAATGCCGTATTTCTTGGCATCTTCGGGGGTTTTGAAATTGACTTTTTCTCCCGAGATATGTATGGTCCCCGCTGTCGCTTCATAGACGCCTGCCAGAATTTTTATTAAAGTTGATTTTCCTGCACCGTTTTCTCCGACTATGGCGTGGATTTCCCCTTTTTTAATGTCAAAACTGACTTTATCAAGAGCTTTTACACCCGGGAATAACATGGAAATATCTTTTAAAGTTATGGCAATATTGTCCATAGTATACTCCTATAGATCAAACAGACCTGGTTTTTTTCTGCTTGATCAGCATGTCTACGGCAATAGCCGCGATAAGGATAAAGCCATTTATTACCTGGGTATAACTGGGATTAAGATAGAGCAGTACTATGGCGTTTCCTACCAGCTGCATCAGCAGTACCCCCAGGAACATTCCGATTAAGCTCCCTTCTCCTCCGTCCATTGAGATTCCCCCAACAAGAATACCCACCACAATCCTGAATTCCAGACCGTTTCCGGCATTTTGCGTTGCGCTCCCAAGACGCGCAGCCATAATTATCCCCGCAAAAGCGGCAATCAAGCCTGTTATTGCGTAAGTGATGTATGTAAATTTTTCCCTATTGATACCCGCCAGGGTAGCGGATAATTTATTTGAACCGATAAAATATGCATTATGGAAAAAATTAATATACCTTAATGCAAAAATACCAAAAACAACTATTATAAACATATAAATAATAGTGATGGGTATCCCAAAAACTGTAGCCCTTCCAAGAATCAAAAAGTTATCCGGGAAACGGCTCAAGGTTCCTCCGCCAAGAATAACCTGTGCAATACCGCGATAGGCCATCCATGTACCAAGGGTAGCAACAAGGGGAGTCAGTTTGAGTTTGTTAATGTTAATTCCATTCATCAATCCCAAAATAATTCCGGAAACAAGACCTATAAGGATGGAAGGCAGAGTTCCAATACCGTTGTTCAAAGACAGAGCCGTAATTGCACTTGAAAGGCAAAGATTGGAACCTACCGAAAAATCAATATTGCCCGCAATAAGCGAAATACCCATTGGGATTGCTATCATCATATCGGTACTCATGCCCTGCAGGAGTACCCGTATATTTGCGGGCCTAAGGAAACTGGATGTTGAGCTGGCCAGGATTATACATAAGGTCATAATGATCAGCAGCAATGATACTTCCCGTTTTTGCAGAAGCCGGCCTATGGTTGATATAAGGTTTTTCCCTTTAAGTTTTTCCACATCATCCTCCAAACTTAAGTCTTTATGCAGCTTTCAAAAAGCAGTCTTGCGTTGTCAAAAAAGAAAGCGTTTTTATAGGCTTCCCCTTTTCCCAGCTTTTCCATGGTGTTTAAAATATTGTTTAGCTGTTCATATATAAAGAAGGTATATTTTTCCTCGGCTTCTTTTCCTTCAATATGTTTGTTCCAGGGCAGTTCTTCCCGGCATACATTCTGGTATGTTGTTTCTGTCCAGCGCCTGGAACCGTGAAAAAGGAGAACCGGCAAATCAAGCCCGAAGAGCAGCCGGTCTTCATGAAGATTTTCCATGGCTATTTTTAATACTTCGGGGTTCATTACGGCGGCAGTATCAAACCAGAAATGGTGAAGGGTTTCTCCCATTTCCCCAATTGCCTTTTCCAGATAACAGGGGTTAAAGCAACGGCCTATGTGGGCAATAATTATTTTCAGGTTTGGAAATGTTTGGGCAATTTCCTTTAATTCCTTTATATTGTTTTCGTCGGCAAAACGTCCCGCCCTTGGCAGATGGAGAACTATGCACTTGTTTAGTCTTTCCGCCAAAGCGCAATGCTCCTTTGGAAGAAAGTCAAAAACGCTCACTTCCGCGCCTTTATAAGCCGAGACAAAATCAGGGTAAGGCTTAAGACCGGCAAAGCCGCCTTCTGTCAATGCTTCTTCAATAGCTCCCGCCCCTGTCTCGGGCCGGCTGTTAAACAGGCCGTATGATATTTTTTTTGTTTTTATGAGAGATGCGATGTATTCATTGTTACTCTTTGTATCCGCTTCCTTAATTGGCATGGGGAATGCGGCAAAATTATAGTCTATGCCCGGTAAAAGCCGTTCCATAAATCCATTGGCGTCTTCTATGGACATTTCAGATCCCGATTGCATGGCCCAGTCGCTGTCAATTCTTGACTGCGGGACAGAGGCAATATGTTCACGAAGGCACATGTGGGTATGGGAATCGAGTATTTTTTTTGGCAGCCGGTTTTTTAAATTTTCTTCGAAATAAATCCGATCAAGATCTGTTACAGAAAAATAATCTTTAGGATTCATGCTTTGCCCCCTTGAGGATACAGTTTAATTGTGCTGTTAACAATATCAATATAACGCAGGTATTTTTCCAGGTAATAATTACGATCCGCTTTTGATTCCCTGACCATTTCCTCCGCTACCACAGCCCCGGCAGCGGAAGCATAATCTTTGTACCACCCTTCACCGCAGGCGGCAATTAATGCGGCGCCCATGGCACAGCTGTCGGTAATTTCCATTTTATAAAAAGGTATATCAATAACCGCGGTTAGTATATCAAGCCAAACCCTGCTTTTTGCGGCGCCCCCCATTATCTTGATTGCCTTGGGATTGAAGCCATACTTCCGGAAATCCTGTACCGTATATTTCAGGGAAAAAGCAATTGCTTCCATTACAGCCAGAGCCATACAGTATGGGTTGGTGGAAAGATCCATCCCGATAAATCCGCCTCGGGCATCCATATTCCATATCGGATAGGCAGCCCCGGAAAGCCAGGGCAGGAAGAAGAGATTCCCGCATCTGGATCTTTCATTGACAGCTTTTTCGTCTATTTCCAAAAAGCTTTCATTGGGAAGATACAGGTCCTTTATCCATTGATATGATGCCCCTGCTCCCGACAGAGAAGCTATGTTTCCATAAACTTTCCCGGCAGGGTGAGAACAGGGAGAAATGAAGGTATCCGAAAAAATTGGCTTATCCGTAATACCCATGATTACCCAGGCAGTACCGGTGGAGAGCAGCATATCGCCGGAATTTACAGCGCCGCATCCAATGGAAGCGCAGTACTGATCGTGGGCGCCGTTATATAAGCGGACAGTTTCCGGAAGCCCAAGTATAGACGCAGCTTCGACGGTAAGGCTGCCTATAAGCTCTTTGGTTTTCAAAATTTCCGGAAGTTCGCCTTTGCCTACACCCACCGCGTCAAGAATCCTTTCATCCCAGCAGCCTTCATTTACGTTGTATAGCTGGCGGATGGCGGCATTGGTCGGATCAATCACCGCCCTTCCTGAAAGTTTCAGGTTGATATATTCAATGGTACTAAGGAAGAGCTTCGCTTCTCCGTAACCATGATTTTTCATCCAGAGGATCTTTGGAGCGTCCAATGATGGGGCGGATCTCCATCCGCAGATGCGATAGACTTCTCCCTCTCCCAAACGGGACTCAAGTTCTTCTGCTTCCCTAAAAGAGCGGCCATCCATCCAGGTAAGAGCCCGTCCCATCGGTTTCCCCATCGCGTCCAGGGCAACCATGGAAGCCCCCTGGGTTGAAAGACTGATGGCAATAACGCGTGAAGCGTCATTTCCGGAAACAGCTTGTCTTACAGCGGCAATACAGGCATTCCACCAGTCATCGGCTTCCTGCTCAATACACTTTCCTTCGCTATAAAGTTTATAACCTTTATATCCCTGGCCGGCAATTCTCCCGGACCCATCCATTAATAATGCCTTGGTACCGGATGTCCCAACATCAATGCCGAGAACATATTGATTATTATTTCCATTATTGGCAACCATCTGCCTATCCTATTCGCCCATGATCCGGACTTTTATACTGATATTCTTTAGGTCATCATAGGCTTTTCGCACATTGTAAATCATATACCCGGTCAAGGCATAGGGATCCGGTACAGTCAAAAACGCTCAATATTTAACAAATATGAGCGTTTTTGATATTCATGTTTTATTATAATGCTTGATACGAGCGATGTCAAGAATAATAATGATTTATTTGAGCGAATTTTTATAAAATATTTATTTTCCTTGACAATAATAAGCGTATATGATAAAATAAACAATATACCTCACCCTAAAAAATGAGGTATATTGTACTTGAGCGGAAACAAGCCAGAGAAGTGTTTAATGGGGAAGATCAGATGAAAGTAATACGGGAAAAATGGAAATCTGCAATGACAGACCGCGAACGGTTTAACAGGCAGATGCATTATCAAAGTGTGGACAGATCCTTTAACATGGAATTTGGTTATTGGGATGAAAATTTTACCCAATGGGATATTTTTACCGGGAACGGAATAAAAACCAATGAAGAAGCGGACATTTTCTTTTCTTTTGACCGTATAGAGAACATAGGAGCCGGAACCCTTAACCGTTTAGTGAACCTTTGGAACGCCGCATTTATGAGCCCCCAGTTCGAGGTTAGGGAAATTGAAGTCAGGGACGGTAAACGCATAATAATAAATGAAGACGGCCTTTTGGCGGAAGTACCTCTTGAAAATGCAGGCAGTTCAATTCCGCACTTCCTAAAATCTTCAATTACAACACCGGAGGACTGGAAAAAGATGAAGGAAGAGCGCTTTGACCTTAAACATCCCAGCCGCACCCTGGATATAGAAGAAATAAAAAAGTTCTTCCCTTCCGATGAAGAGCGCGATTTCCCCCTGGGAATCTACTGTGGTTCCATGATCGGCAGAATCAGGGACATGCTAACCTTTGAAGGCCTTGCCTACGCCACATACGATTATCCGGATATGGTAGAGGACATGGTTGAAACAGTTTGCCTTTTAATCGAAAACTTCATTGATCAGCTCCTTCCCCATTTTAAATTCGACTTTGCCGCGGGATGGGAGGATATCTGTTTTAACCATGGCCCTATTGTTTCGCTGGATTTTTTCAGGGAAGTAGTGGTTCCCCGCTATAAACGCATCAATAAAAAGCTTAAGAAATACGGTATTGACATCTGGTATACCGACTGCGACGGAGATGTGAGGCCTCTGCTGCCTTATTTTCTGGAGAGCGGCATTAACTGCCTTTTCCCCTATGAGGTTAACAGCTGCGCTCATCCGGGGGAACTTCTTGACAAGTACGATGGCGAACTGAGAATTATGGGCGGCGTAGACAAAATGCGCCTGGGCGAGGGTCCGGAAGCGATAAAAAAATACCTTAAGTCCCTGGAGAAATATGTGGCGCGGGGAGGATATATACCCTTCTGCGATCACCGTTGTCCGCCGAATGTAAAACCCAAAGATTATCTATATTACCTGGACCTGAAGGAAAAGATGTTCGGAATGGGGTAAAAAAGGTGGAATATTTCAATAATAATTGCATTATTCATAATTCTACCGGGTGAAGACACTATGACCAAACTGAGATACAGAAAAGATCATCTTGTTGAAATACTGCAGGAAAGAGGCGAACTTCAGGTTTCCGCCATTGCGGATCTTTATGGCATTTCTCTTCCTTCTGTACGCAGGCTTTGTTCCCAATTGGAGAGGGAAAAGCGGGCGATTCGTTATCATGGCGGTTTGCGCTCAATTACGGTAAAGGATGATCCGTATAAATTTGATAAATTTGATACCGAGTATGCCGCTGAAAAAGAAGCAATTGCGCAATATGCGATCAAACTTGTAAAAGAAAGGCAATCCATTTTTCTGGAATCGGGTACTACCCTTAAGCAATTTACCCTGGCCCTGGCTGAACGTTTCCGTAACGGAGAACTGGCAGATTTAGTTATTTTTACCAATTCAATGGTGAATTTTGAAATACTCCAGCCTGTATGTAAAGTAATACTGGTGGGCGGGTTTTACCGGCCTGAACGCCGTGATTTCTGTGGTTTTCTAAGCGAGAAACTCATTAGATCCCTGCATTTTGACGTGTGCTTTATAGGCGCCGACGGGATCAACCTTGAAGACGGCTTAATGGCCCTGGATGCAGAAACCGTACGTCTTGACGAACTTCTGATAAAGAATTCAGAAAAAACCGTACTGTTAAGCAATTCCGAGAAATTTTCCAAAAATTCCCTGATACCCTACTGCTCGGTCAGGGACATTCACCTTATTGTAACAGATTCCAAGCTACCGCAATTGATACAGGATGAATACAGGTCGGTGGATGTAAACCTGGTATGTGTTGATTATAAAAAACATTCATAATTCTTTAATGAAGAAGCCGGCGGAGTATGAACCCCCGCCTTCCAATGAAGAACCGCGCGGCAAGCCACGCGGTATCTTCTTTGGAGAAGAATTTTATTTAATGGCGGGGGCCATGCCCAGTAAACATAGAGTTATGCTTCTTCTAAAAAAAATGGTAAATTGAAACGTGGCAAGCCGCGGGGTATGAACCCCCGCCTTCCAATCATAATGATTATGCTTAATCATGTTCCTTTAAAGCGTAAAGCTCTTTTAGTCCCTTAAGTTTAAACATTGCCTTTTCCTGAATTTGCCTTACCCTTTCCCGGGTTATTCCAAGCAGTTTACCTGTTTCTTCAAGAGTCAGGGGACCTTCTCCGGAAAGACCAAAACGAAGCTGGATTATTTTCATTTCCCTTTCGGAAAGGTTCAAAAGAATATCTCCCATGGTTTCCTGTATGGTCATGGAGAAAACCGCTTCAAAAGGTTCGGTTAATGATTCATCTTTAATAAGGTCTGCCAGGCGCGTAAAGTTACCATCGTCAACAATGGTATCAAGGCTTGTGGTCTCCTGGGAAAATTTTACAATTTCCTTTACTTTGGAAACCGGAAGCCTTAAATATTCCGATAATTCCTCATTGCTTGGATCTCTGCCCAAATCCTGCGTGAGCTGTTTGGCTACAAAATAACATTTTTTGATTGTATTGAGCATATGTATGGGGATTCGTATCACCCGGCCCTTGTCGGCGATGCTTTTGATAATTGCCTGGCGTATCCACCAGGTACCATAGGTTGAAAATTTATAGCCACGTGTATAATCAAATCGTTCAACTGCTTCAATTAATCCGATATTGCCTTCATCTACAAGATCAAGGAGAGAAAGCCCCCTGTACTGATAATTTTTCGCAATGGATACAACTAAACGAAGATTGGAAGTGATCATCCGGTTTTTATAGTAAAGGAGGGCATCTTCCAGAGATTTTAGTTTTGCCAGGTAAGATTCATGCTGATAGTTCCTGTAACTGGCCTCATGATCACTTATCTGATGCCTCAGCTGAACTATCTTCTCGCCTATGGCCTGCTCTTCCTGGACTGTTAAAAGGGGATATTTGGAAATTTGTTTAAAATACAGCGCCAAAGGATCTGTATCCCTAAAGACCTTTGATTTTGGGATTTGTCTGGATGATTTGCGTTTTTGATTTTTCTTGCCCGGCCAGACTGGTTCAGTTCCGTTTAAGGAATAGAATCCTATTTTTTCGTCTTGCCGTGAAATGCCGGCGAATACACCGGCAGCAGTTTCTGACATAAAAGTACCTCATATTTTTTAATTATTTGAGCTATTTTCCAAACCTGGCCGGCATAAACCAATGGTTTAAAAAAAAGCTTCAAGAAAGTGAAAGCTCCAACAATTATGCCCTGGGCGCCCTGGCAGGATCAACGGGAGCATTGCTGCGGTATACCATAAAAAACAACTGAGGTTTTGCCGATACCATGTCAATCCCAAGCTTCCCAAGTTCTGTTCCGGGTCCAACCTTGTCACCCTCTTTTACAGACAAGCTTTCACAGCCGCCGTAAACGTATAAATAGCCTCCCTCCACCTGAATAATGGCTACATTGCCGAATCCCCGATAAGGCCCGGCAGATAATACAGTACCCCAGGTAAGGCTTTTGACTGATTCAGCCCTTGCACCTGTAATAACCACCCCGCTTAGCTTGCCGGTCATATAGCTGAATTCCCTTGCGGCGACAGGCCAGGTCACCTGGGGAATGGCCATTTTGGTTTCCTGCGCCGCGGATTCTGTTCCTGACGGGCGAACCGAAACCGCAGCGGCGACTGGATTCACGTTTACAGCCACCGTCCCGGCTTTTTGGGGAATCCTTAAGGAATCTCCTTCACGAAGTACATAGCTATCCGGAAGACTATTTGCTTCCCGTATCTGTTTTTCGGTTACCGCAAATTTCCTGGCAATGCCATAGAAAGTATCTCCGCGGACAACACGGTAACTTTCAAATCCCCCGGCAGCAGCCGAACCAGGAATTTTAAGGCGCTGACCTGCAAGAAGCCGGGACGGATCGGTAATTCCGTTATACTTCATAAGATCATCTGCCTTAATACCAAGGTTCCGGGCTATGGAATAAAAAGTGTCGCCCCTCTGTACAGTATAGACCCCATCTTCCCCATACAATGAAGGGGGGGGGAAACCAGCAAAAAGCGTCACAAGCCCAAATAAAAAACCGAAAATACCGATTCGGATATTCATATCCTTATTTTATCGGTATTTTTTCCATATTTTTTTATCTATAACAATATATATACCATATTTTATATAACAACAAGGGATTTTACAAATAAATTGCATTTCTCTCCAAAAATTCCAAAAAATCTGCAAATAATTCAGGAATATTGTACATTCCCGTCATGATAATATAAACTTTCATCATGGCCATAGAGATAGAATTGAAAGCCCACGCAGGGGATCATAGAGCCCTTAGAGTACTCCTGGAACAAAAAACTGAGTACCAGAGCGCCTTTATAAAAGAAGATACTTATTGGTTTTCCGGAGGAATCCAGCCCAATGGGACTACTCCAGACCAAAAAACAGGTCTGCCGCCAGCCGGTCTGAGAGTCAGAAAAGAAAAACGCAGTTTCCCCGATGGCAGGGAAGAATTTTTTACCTTTGTGACCTATAAAATAAAGGAAGTCAGGGACGGGATCGAAATAAACGATGAAAAAGAATTTGAGATTCGCCCCATCTCCAGTAAGGATACGGAACATAGCTCTGCCATGTTTGAAGAATTACTCATTCGGCTTGGACTAAAACCCGGCATTTCCAAACGAAAGCGAGGCTGGTCCTTTACACATAAGGAAATAAACGCTGAGCTTACAGAGGTAGACGGCCTTGGCTGGTTTGTGGAGCTGGAACTCCTTGCAGATAATAATCTGGCGGAAACAGTATCTATGGGACAGAAAAAACTTCTTAATCTCCTCGCTGAGCTGGGTATTAAAAGAGAAGCTGTAGAGAGCAGGTTCTATTCGGAGATGCTAAGGGCAAAAACTTAATTGGCGGAACCGATACAGCATTCTGAACGTTAAAAAAATCTGGCTTTTCATGGATGCCTGTTCAGGAAAGATCAAAGATAACGTCGGTTATCTCCAGGCACATTTCCTCCACACAATCAAGAGACATGGCAAGACTTTGGTCCTTTAAATCATTATACCACAGCCGGTGCAGCCATGCGCCTGATGGATCTTGGGCGTCACAAATAGCCTCCATAATGCGGCAAACAGCTTTTCCAACCCTATCTTCTGCCGAATGACGAAAAAGTTCCGCACCGCCCCACATTATTTTGCATGCGGCAAGCTGATCGTATTTATTATCATCCATAAGTTCAAAATAGTTGAAGAGTAACATCGCGCCGTCCATAAAACGTTTTTCACGGGTGAGATCATACAATTTACATAAAAATTTCATTGGCTTACCGAGCAGCCAAATGAGTTCGGAGCGCGGATCGCCTTTTAAATTAAGGCAATATTGTTTACGGCCATAAACAGAATTTTGATCCTCATCTCCAAATACATCTGTATGCAGTCCTTTATCCGTGATCCAGCTGCTGAAATAATATTGACCTGGTTCAGGCTGACAGGACAAAATTTTTAAAACAAATTCACCGGCTAAAATGGCATATTCTTTTTGGCCGCAAGCCAGCATTGCCAGACCGGCAGAAGATGTACTTGATGTATCTACATAACTTGTATTTGGCAGTTTGTTTACTATGTCATAACGGGAATAAAATGCTCCCGTTCCACTATCCCTCATTTTTAAGAGAAAGCCTAACCCCCGCTCTGCAGTATAATATGCTCCTGCCCGCTGCAACCCTGTTACTATCCAGCCATTGGGATATACATACCTGTTTGCCGGACTGCATGGAAGGCTGTCCCATCCCTTGCTTTCTTCTTCTGTTCTAAAATCTCCATCTTCACGCAGATAACAATTCTGCATTAAATCCGCATAATAACGTGATTTTACAACATTTCCCGTCACCGCATACAGATAACATGCCTTATAATGAGCATTCAGATCCGGAAGGGATTTTATCTCTTCCTCATGTGCATCCAGCCATTTCTCACCAAAAAATACAGCATTCAAAGCCTTGGAAATGAGTTTGGAATTTTCTTGCAGCAGACTGGGCATAAATTATCTCCTCCAATGATCCAAAGAAATAAATTTTTATAAAACACCAGTTATATTAAGGGATATCCCCTCTTTGCTGATCTTGATTTATAAACGTTAATTCCGGAAAAAGCTTTTTTGCGTTAAGTCCCAATATATCACGTTTGGCAGCATCGGATATTTCTGCAAAAACTACCCTTCCAATGGAAGCGTCAAAGGAATTCCACAAGGCGTCGCTTCCAAAGAGTATTTTATGTGCCCCGGCTTTTTGTACAAGGTACTCCAGTAAATTTGCGTATGCCCATGAACAAGTAAAATCAAGATAAAAATTTTCCAGCCGGGCTGCCGTTTCACCGGCTAGCAGTGAGGCATCAAGTTCTCCGCCGCAATGTCCTGCAATAAAACAGGTTTTTGGAAATTTCAATGCGATACTTTCCAATCTGTGGATATCCCCGCAGCCCCATGTATGAATAAGTATGGGAAATCCCAGCGCCGCCGCTGCTTTATAAACCGGGAAATAAACAGAATCATCTACCTGCCTGCCATTCCAAACCGGATGCAGTTTTATGCCTGTAAATAATTTTGATTTTGCACAAATATCAAGTTCATTTTCCATATCCGCCGGTTTTTTTGTCCTGTTGGGGTTTATATATATAGCGCCAAAGAGGAATCCTTCATTCTCCCTGGCCAGCTTCCGTACATTGCCGTTGTTTTCACATGGAACCTCGTATTCGTTTGTATCGGATACTATACATGCAGCCGTACCCATGTGCCTAAGGTGGGCCAATACCTGCGAAAACTCCCCTGTAATGAATGTCGAGATGTTTCCGGAATGCAGGTGTGTATCAACTACAAACTCGCCTGACAGCTCTCTTTTTAACAGGAAAGCACTTTCAACCGTCATGCCCGGATGCCTCCATTTTGCAGAGCGATTCAATATTTCCATGCGCTATCATTTCTTTTTCATCCTGTGATATTTCTGCTCCAAGCAGCATGACAATAGCCGAACCTGCATCGTAATACGGTGAGCCGGTACCAAATAGAAACCTGCCGGCGCCGAAACGCCCGCATAAAAATTCCAGAGCTCCAAAGGTCTTAAGATAGGAAGTCTCAATATAGAGATTACCAAAATTTTCCAGCAGCGGGCAAAGGGCGCGGATATTTCTGTAATAGACCTCGGTTAAGATGAAATTATTCCCGGGGAAATCCGAGAGAAGGGAAAGAAGCTCCCTTATATCTGTTTGACTGAATGATAAAAGAATCGGCAGTTCTCCTTTTTCTGCTGCAGTACAAATATCTCCTACATGGAGGCTTGAAAGGGGAAATAACATATCTTTTGGATATATCCTGACCGCTCTGGCAAAATTAAACGGAGTAAAATTCTCAGGCAGCGCAGTAAAGACAGGAAGTATACCACTATTCTTTTCAGCCCATGACGATATTAAACCATTGCCGTAGTTTATATCTCCGTTAATGCAGAAACCGCTGCTGCACAGAGCATATGAAATGCCGTAGCGTGTCATAAGAGACAGCTGATTTTCCAGTGTGGGATTAACAAGCGGGGAGTATAGCATCGGCATTTCGCCTATTGAGGCATTACAATCAATAAAACGCATCGCATCTTTCCTTCCAGGCCTGATAATTCAATTCAGCCAATAAGCCCATAATTAAAATTAATCCCGCAAGCTTAACAGCTCTTCGCGAGCTTCAAAAATGGCGTTTATATTCTCATCACTTGCTTTATCGTCAATGTTGATACAACATAAACCAGTGAGGCGCAAATCTCCTGATTGTTTGACCAGATGATGAATGGTCTTTTTAACTTCTTCCGCGCTAATCCTGCCAAGTTCCACAGGACTTAACCGCAGATTAAAAAAAACACCGGGAAGACAAGAACGGAGCTCTGCCACATC
>JGI24702J35022_10001235_pt1 | contig 15931 bp, 12 predicted proteins | sample TergutTh196P4_FD_35022 | JGI IMG/M metagenome (IMG submission 35022)
ATATTATATTTCCCGCCCGCCTGCGGCGGGCGGGAAATATTTATTGACACAACCGCCAAAAGCGAATATAAATTCAATTGCAAAAAAAACGTAGGGGCCGGTCTCGCACCTGCCCGCATTAAAAAAGAGGATTATATGGCAAGAGTTTTATCAGGCATACAGCCTTCAGGATCGCTTCACATAGGTAATTATTTTGGAATGATGAAGCAGATGATTGAATTTCAAAAAAGCAGTGAACTTTTTTGTTTTATTGTAAACTATCACGCGATGACATCTCTTCATGACGGAGATGAACTTAGAAAAAATACTATTGAGGCTGCTATAGATTTTCTTGCGCTTGGCCTTGATCCGGATAAATCTATTTTCTGGATACAGTCCGATGTGCCTGAGGTAGTGGAATTATCATGGATTTTATCATGCCACACATCGCTTGGACTACTCGAGAGAAGTCACAGCTATAAGGACAAGGTAGCGCGCGGTTTAGTCCCTAATGCAGGTCTATATACTTATCCTGTACTTATGGCTGCGGATATACTTTTATATGATGCAAACATTGTGCCTGTGGGGAAAGATCAGAAACAGCACATTGAGATTACAAGGGATATTGCAGGAAGTTTTAATAATACATACGGCGATATATTTGTCATACCCGAAGGAGAAATCTCCGAAGAGACAAGTGTGATTCCCGGTATTGACGGTCAAAAGATGTCGAAGAGTTACGGCAATACAATTAATATTTTTGATGATGAAAAAACTCTAAAGAAAAAGGTTATGAAGATTGTAACGGATTCAACACCGGTTGAAGATCCGAAAGATCCGGATAAATGCAATCTCTTTTCCATGTATAAACTTTTTGCCGCTGAAAGTATGTTAAGTGATATGAGGGAAAGATACCATAAGGGCGGAACAGGTTATGGGCAGGTAAAAAAAGAACTTCTTGATCTGTTAGTAGAATACTTCAAACCATACCGTGAAAACCGTAAACAATTTGAAAATGACCATGGAGAAGTATATAATATATTGAAAAAAGGGGCTGATAAAGCAAGAGCTGTCGCATCTGTTACATTAAAAAGAGTGAAGGATGCCGTAGGAATAAACTACTGATTAACCATTGAATTCAATTTGTCAATATACTCTGAAAAATGCGAAGGCAGTTCTGCAGTAAATGATAATTCTTTTCCTGTAGTCGGATGTGTGAATTTAAGATATGTCGATGCTAACAATAGATATGGTACCCTATACTTTTCCCATCTCTTTGAATATATCTGATCGCCTATTATGGGATTGCCCATAGCCGAAAGATGCACCCTAATCTGATGTGTCCTGCCTGTATGCAGTATTATATCGAGCATAGTAAATGCGCCGGTATCCGTATGCCAAATACGCGATATTGTGTATTCCGTAATCGCTTCCCGACCATCTTCATCTATAGTCATCTTTTGTCTGTATTTTTTATGCCGTGCTATAGGTCTGTTTATTAAATCATGATCCTTAACAGGCTTGCCTATAACTATTGCTATATAATGTTTCTCAACTGTTCTTAAAGAGAACTGTTCCACAAGGGATATATATGCAGCATCCGACTTTGCTATTACCATCAATCCTGAAGTATCTCTGTCAAGTCTATGTACAATACCGGGTCTTAAAGGATCGCCTAATGCTGAAAGTCTTTTTATATGATAGAGAAGTCCGCTCACAAGCGTAGTCCCATAATTTCCATGACCTGCATGTACTACAAGACCGGGCTGTTTTATTATTACAGCTATATCCTCATCTTCATAAATAATATTTATCGGAATATTTTCTTCTTGAGGAATAACCGGCTCCTCTTCATTAACAATTATCTCTATTTCATCATCTGTTTTTACTTTATAGTTAGCTCTTGTTTTAAATCCATTTACTGTAATATCGCCGCTTTTTATCAGCTTCTGTATTTGGCTTCTGGATATATCCGCTTCAAGAAGAACAGGGATAACTCGATCTATCCTTTCAAGATCAAACTCCATGGGTACTGTTATTATATATTTCTCTCTTTCCATAAATTAACTTAAATGTCATTATATATTTTATACAATTCTTGACAATATTTTTGTTATAAATAAAAGTAAGATTGCTGATCTGAGTCCGCAATGACGTGAGAAAAAAATGATTAATAACGATTATATAATAAAAAAATCACAGTCCTTTCTTCCCTATCTTGCAACCTTTTATTATGTAGAAATTATTTACTTAATGATCTTTTTGAATTTCATCTATGGAAAAACTTTTGCTATAACTATATGCTTATTCTTAACAGTGCTATTAACCTTTCATATACTATCACTGTTTAAGAAAAAAAGTATAAACCGAAAAATACAGTTGTATTTAATGGACTTTCACTTTGCATTTTCAGTTGCATATTTTTTTAACAGGATTTTTACAGAAAGTGATTTTACAAGCATGGATTCAATAATTACACTATTCAGACTTGTAACCGCCTTAATCGAGATCATTACAATTTTAGCCTTATCTGATAATGATTGTCTGGCGTGAAATTATTTCACCGGATTACCACGCCGAGTTTATTGTAGTATTATTGTAGTATTCGAGTTTATTGTAGTATTAATGAACAGAGTAGTCTTTATACAACTCTGTTTCAAAGAATAAATCAACTATATCTGAATCAATCTTATTATTAGCCGCTTCTTCTTTTAATATCTTTTTTACTTTATCAAGTGAAACCGAATCTTTATAAGGCCTATCTTTCGCTGTCAATGCGTCATAGATATCCGCTATTGCCATAATTCTTGATTGGATCGGCATGGAATCCTTCCCCTCAAGCTTATCAGGGTATCCCGTACCATCAAGTTTTTCATGGTGATGCATTGCTATTTCAGGAATTTTTCTATACTCAGGCGGCCATGGGATTTTACTTACAAATTTATAAGTCTCTAATACATGGCTCTCTATTTCAAGACGCTCCTCGCTATTGATACTCCCTCTCCTGATTTTAAGGTTTGTCTTATCACTCTCTGTTAATATGTCCATCTTCCGGCCTGTAATATCTAAGCAGTCAATGTCTTCTATTTCATCTAGAATATTTTTTAATATAGTCTCCGGCTCCGTATCCGTAACAGTCGGCTCATTCAGTATAACGAGTTCATCTTTTATTGCTATTACTCTCTCCAACTTTGAATTTTTTTCTGCACGCAATCTGCTTATCTCATCTTCGCAAGGAGTATTGCTCTCCATTGCTTTACGAAGAATTTCAATCTCTTTCATGAAATATGTAAGTTCAATACAACGATAGAGATAATCAAATCTTAGCTTTAAATTATCAAGATCCTTAGGATAGAGTTTTTTTGATTTCTTAAAAATATTAAGATCTATATATACCTTGCCAAAATCGTGAAGCAGCGCTGCAAACTCCAATTCCTTTATATCATCCTCTGTAAAATAGAAGTCCTTAAAATATCCGGAATTTGATTCATTGATAGCATAGGCTATCCTTTTACATATACTTGCTACACGAAATGAGTGACCTGATGTTGCAGGATCCCGAGATTCTATCGCTGTTACCGATGCTTTGACAAATTCTTCAAACTGCATTTCTATCTGATTTATAAGCCTGTTATTTTCAATAGAGATTGCTGCCTGTCCTGCTATTGCTTCGAGCAGACTATTATATCTTTCATCAAACGGAACAACATATTTATCAAAATCCTCTAATTGCTTAAGCCTTATTTCAAAAGCCTCGTTTTCATATTTTTTTAAGCTGGAGTTATCCTCTTTGCTGTTTAGAAGCTGCATAATGCCAATTATCTGGTTAAGATGATTCCTCATGGGTACAACAAGCATTGATCTGCTTTTATAATTATGCTGTACATCAAAATCTTTATTAAAGGAATATGGCGCCGAATCCGGAATTTCATAAGCGTCCGGAATATTAAGGACCTCGCCTGTTACCGCAACATACCCTGCAACAGACTTTTCATTAATTTTCATGGTAAATTCCTCTAATGGAATATCCCGCGAAAATGTATGCGAATATTTAAATCTTAAACGCTTGTTGCCGTTTTCATCCTCTTCGACAAGATATATACTACCGGCATCCGCGCCTGTAATCTTTTTACTCAAGTAGAGTATAAGCCGCAATAGTTTCTCCATATCCTTTTCGCTGGATAGAGATCTACCTATAAAGATCAGATCCTCCTGATCTCTCTGTGCGTCCTTAAGTTTGTGAAGATTGGTTATTTTCTCCTGTTCATTCTTAAACAATTCATTTATTATAGATTGGGATTTATGTATAACAAATTTAAGTCTTTTTTCAGAGACACCCTTGGATAGAATATCGCTTATATAATGTAAATTGCCGAAATCATTGGGATCAATATCATCATCAGATACAATTATTATTTGGTAAAATATTTTATTGTGACCAATACTGTTTAAGTACTCGTATATTTTACCGTACATTTGAAAAGGGATTATAAAGATTGCCAAAAGAACATTCCCCTCGGACCCATGAAGAATAGTGTCTACTGTGTTCTCAATATTATTTGTATATGTAATTGATTCAATATCCGAAAGATTAATATCTCCCTTGAGTTCATCAGCAATGATTACGTGTTCAATAGTATTTGGCATTTTATAATGCATTATAGCTGCCGCCTTAAATTAAATATAAATTAACTCTAAATTATATGTCAAAAATTTCAACATTTATTTATGAATAATATTGACTAGCCTCAATATTCTCTTCTATATATTATATAATATTTTTTTCTATAATATTTTCTTCTATTTTAGGGCTATCGGCTACATCCTCTATATTACTTTTGTTCTGTTTTCTTTTGCGTAAAATATACCATATACATCCGACAAGCACTACAACAATAATTATAAAAATTAATATTTTTGAAAAAACCCGCATTCTACCCACAAAGCTCTCAATTAAAAGACCAAAGGCATAACCGCCATATGATACTAAAACAGCCCAGAGTGCAGCGCCTATAAAATTTAATAATAAAAATCTCTTATAGCTGACATTCCCTGCGCCTAAAACCCAAGGGGTAGGATTACGAAGTCCGTAAAAAAATCGAAAAATAACCATCCATAAATCTAAAAATCTGGCTGATTTGCTAAACAGATAATCAGCCTTCTCTTTCCATTTAGGCCTGCGCTCAAGAATTTTAGCTCCATAATGTCTTCCTATTGAAAAGGCTAATTGATCACCTGCAAAACTACCACAGAAAGCAAAGAGCATTACAATATATAAATTCAGAAGCTCCTGCTGTGCAGCTATTCCGCCTAAGACTAAAATAGTTTCACCTTCAAGAAAAGTACCTATTAGAATTGCCCAATAACCATAATCGCGAATTAAGCTTTCTAATGATGGCATCTTTTGTAAACTCTGTATAGTAAAGTATTAGTATGCAAATTTTTACTCTCAATTATTTATTTATAGATATTCTTCTCTTTAATATAGTTCTAAATTTTAATAATCAATTATAGAATATAGTAAGTTACAAATTATTGCTCTCTAAAGTTTAAAAAAATATATTTACTATTACAAATATCTTACTCTCTGTGTCAATAGCTTACTTTATTTATTAAATAAATTTGTTAATTCTTTAAAAAAAAGTTAATCTATTAATTCTTCAAGGATTCTAATCCTCTGTTCTATTTTTTTTATTTTTAATGGGGAAAATGAAATAAGCAAAATTTTATCCCTGTACACATTTACCGTATATTCAATGCCAAAAAGTTTATTTAGATAAAACCATGTAAATGACTCTGCGAAATCCTCCCCCCAAGAGATGCTACCATATAAAGATGAAAACGGCGTATTCAATAAATCTTTATATAGCTCTGCTGCATATAAGCTATCTATCTTTTTATCTCCAAACCCATAGAAAGACATGTGATCTCTTTGGGGGAAATCGTATTCTTTTACAGGCTTATAATAATTCTCCCAAACATTATCTATAAACGGGCTGATGTCGGAAGTCTTAAATATAGTTAGCTCCGCATCAGTATATGGCGTTATATGTACATGATAATCATATACATGGCTTATCTCATGTACAATTGTTTGTAAAAGCTGCAGGTTATTGGGCTTGCATATAGATTTTACAGTAATACCATCTGTTTCATTGAAAATTGAATTGTCTCTATAGTTAATCCAATCGCTCATGGAGGTCTTTAAAATTTTAGGATTAAGTATTATGATTGAATAGAGATTTCCTTTTATGTCAAAAACATATTCGGTCAGACCTCCGCCCATAAATTCATCAACAAAAAAAATTCCCAGCAACTTTATGTTTAGCACGTCCTTAATTTTTTTCGGCAATCCGGCTATACATTTCTCTATCTCATATTTATCACTTTGACTTATTGTGTAGGGTTTATATTTATCTGTTTTATCTAATTTTTTCAAGTAGTCGATCACGAATGGAGGTGCATCAAATACACGGTCCTTTAAGGTCACATCAAGATTTTTATCATATGATTCAAGTCTATATACAGGCTCTTCTCTCAGTTTATTTATAGTTTTCATCTTTTCATTGCCGCATGAAGCAAGATAGGCGATTAGCATGATTGGAATTAAATATTTCTTGTACATGATATACCTCTTAGAATAAAATTATTCTTACAAGGAGTATATATGTCAAGTAATTTACCACAACCCCACCACCCTCCGTGTAACTCCGTGCAAAACTCCGTGCCACTCCGTGGTAATAAAAAAATTTTTCTAATAGACATCCCTTAGAACTAAATTCATAATGAATTATTATATCTATAAAAAGAACCTATGGAATCTCTACCTGCAAAAACAATCGTAACCAAAACAAAATCAAGCGCATGGTTTGGCTCTGATTACAACATGAACATATACAGGGGCTGCTGCCATGGATGTATATATTGCGACAGCAGAAGTGAGTGCTATCAGGTAACTGATTTTGAAACAGTAAAAGCTAAAGAGAACGCATTAGAGATTATCGCCAGCGAGCTTAAACGAAAAAGAAAGAAAGGCGTCATAGCCACAGGTTCAATGAGTGATCCATATAATCCCTTTGAAAAGAAAAATGAACTGACACGAAACTCCCTTAAGATAGTACATGAAAACAGATTTGGCATAGCCATAGCTACTAAGAGTAACTTAGTTACCAGAGATATAGACATCTTGCAGGATATTAAAGAACATTCACCTGTTATTGCTAAGATAACTATAACAACAGCAAACAGCGATCTATGTAAAAAAATCGAACCGCATGCACCAGATGGGGAAGAGCGCTTTGCAGCAATAAAGTCATTATCCGATGCAGGTATATATTGCGGCATTTTATTTATGCCTGTTTTACCATTCATCAATGACAACAGATCTAATGTCTTGGATATAGTACACAGAGCTTATGACAGCGGCGCAAAATTTATCTATGCCCTGTTCGGACTTACATTAAGAGACAGGCAAAGAGAATACTTTTATAAAAGGTTAGATGAACACTTTCCGAATATTAAGCAGAAGTACATAAACTATTACGCTAATAGATATGAATGTATATCTCCGAATGTTAAAGATTTATGGAATACCTTTAAATCGGAATGTATAAACTGTGGTATAAGTTATAAGATGAAAGATATTATTAAGAGCTATAAATCAGATTATCAAAGCGGGCAATTGAGTTTGTTTTGATAATGTCTGAACCAGGATTTTGTCAAATTCATGGGGTGATGATTTATGATACTTGTAGGTGGCGGCAATCTGCCGCCCGCCAATCATAAAATCGATCGCTATTTCGCATAACCTACAGGATGATTCAATATCAACACCTCACTCTTGCCTAACTTTAAAGCCTTAGTTAAGACGCTCTTATCCATAGAACCGCGCGGTACTGTAACAAGACCATTACCCGCACAGAAGAGTGATATATTCTGAGATACTATACCTCCGTCCATGAGAGCATAATCGCCTGCAAATTCCGATACAATAATAAGCACAACAGGAGCTTGAAGCGGCCTTACATCACCCTTAGTTAATGCTTCTAAAACATTCTTTTGCGCATTATAAAAATATGTGCCGTCTTCGGTTGCTGCATATAGTTTAATCTCCTGCTTGTTCATAGCTGTCGGAGCAGTCCTTTTATTATCTGCCGGACGATTAATCCCATTTGCAGCCCATAAAAGATTAGCCAGCATCTGATCCGATAATTTTTTGTCGGAGAATGACCGCACGGATTTTCTCTGCCAAAACGATTCCATAATAGACAATCCGCCTTTTTTATCAGGCGCTTTTAATGCAATATCTTGAAACGTATCAGACATTACAGGTAATGCAATTGTCATAGCTATAAACATAGTTCCGATTTTAACAATAGTTTTCATATTTCCTCCCGAATTATTTTTAGTACAAAGTTTTTAATATAATAAAATTTAATGCTCGTAAAGCAATAATTTTTTATATTAAATTTGAAGAATTTTTACACCAAAATCTTCATCTTCGACAAAATCTTTTTATTAAACAACGCTCCCTCCAAAAGACCCCTATATAGAAAGAGCGACCTTTCGCCTACATTATCCCTCTTACTGTTATCCAACTCATACCCTTCGGTAATTGTATGAATAACCCTCTGTATTGAAAAACTGATTAAGTCCTTACTCTTTTTCATAGATTCAATATACTCATCAGCCTCGGAGAGTTTTTTTAATATAAACGACATCTTCCCCGAGTCGCTCTTATCCCTCCCGGTTTCTATCATCTCCGACAGTACCGATGCATGATTAACAGCCCTTTCAAGAACCGGGGTCAGAGCCTCTATCTCATCAAGCATTTTATCAATCCTCTTCTTAAGCTTGTTTTTTCTCTCGGATTCATCCGTACCGGAAAATTCTTTATATACGGATTCGATTTTATCTAATAGATCAATTTCAGGATAATCGAATGAGAATTTATCGTGAGGAATATTTTTTATTCCATCTATATATACGCCGTTGTAAGCAGCATTAATAAGATCCGGATCCCTCCTATTACTAAACCAATTTTGGAAGATCATCATCTTTTGGTTAGTAATAACTGCCTCACCTCTTACTCCGTTTAGTTTGAGTTTTGGGAGAAAGCCGAGCTGCCTCCTGTTATACATCTCCGCATTGTTGAACCTGTATGTTTTATTATGAATCTGTTCATCAAGGTATGATCCTCTCGCATGAGCAAGACCTGATGTAAATGAGAGATCCTGCCCGACCATGAATATCGGCTTAGCTCCGATCCTTTTTGCAAAATCATAGGCATTAGTAGAGACAGATCCTCCATGCGTTAATTCACCCTTTTGTCCGCATATATCATCTATCCATTTCATCATATCAAATGCAATATTGGTTAAAACAACTCTCCCTTTAAAAAATCTAAATATAGACGGATGCACAGTAGGGTCGGATATTAATATAGTCTTAGTCTCATCAGTCCCTTCATAGTATCTTGCATTTATCAACTGAGGATCTGCAGATAGACAGAAATGCGGAGCAATGCCGTTCTCTATCAGGATTTTATAAGATGTATCAACAGCGATTATTACTGCTTTGGAGATGTTTTCCTTAATAAAATTTATGCTCTGAACCAAAGACGGACCTGCCGCAACAACTATTGCAGGTATATTATTGAACGTATTAAAGAATTGATTAATGCCTGATGATTCATATATAATGCGTATATTTCGCGCGATGTTTGATCCCCAGGCTTTTTCAAAGCGAGCTAATGTTGCTATGTTCACATCTTTGGTAGATATATATGATTTTATTACAGAGACAATATTATTATAATAATCTATATAGATTTGCGAAGAACCTCTATGTGTAATAAAGATTATGCTCTTTGACGATTTCCCCTTAAAAATATCTCCTATAAGACTCTCCGAGGGATTGCATATTATAAAAAAATTTTCTGCGCTTATCAACTTTTCAAGATCGCGCGACTCAAATGCCTTTCTAAGCAGAGCCTCATCCCTCTCAATAACTACAATATTTATACCCTGCTGTACTTTATCCAAAAGTATATCACAGTGATAGCCGAAACCGAATCCGAGTACAACAACAAGATCCTTATTTGATATATCTATATCAGAGATAAATCTTTCAGCTTCGCGTATTGGGTCAACTCTGCTGTGGACAAAGAGTTTTTTTTCTTCATTTTTACTTTTCCCTTCAGCGGTTATACATGGCACGGGGGAGCCGTTTTTTGCTAAGACAACATCTATATTATCGGCAGTTACATTTTTTAAGTGCTGTGCCAGCTCATTATCCTTTATGGAAAGAGTCCGAATGTTTTTTTCAAATATATTGTTCATCATTATTAACGAACCTGGGTTTTATTAATTACGTTGGTTTTTATTAATTACGTTGATTTTTTGTTAATTACGGGCGGCAGGTTGCCGCCCCTACAACGATTTCATCAACGTAAATGCAGGATGATATTATCACCCTGTTGTATTGTACTGCCGGGCATAGGTTTCTGCGCATATACTTTGCCTGCGCCCTTTAAATAATACTTAACATCATGCTTTTCGCTAAGTATCCTTAAAACATCTGCAACTTCATTTATATTCATCCCCCTTAAATCAGGGACAGTATCATATATTATTTTTTTATCTACGGATTTTTTCATCTTTAGCGAAGAGACATCCTTACCGCCGGCGCCAAGATACGGCAATACGCGGTCGGCTATTCTCATAAACAGAGGCGCTGCAGATGCGCCGCCGGAAACTTTATCCCCGGGATCATCTATAACAACAGCCATAGATATTATGGGTTTTTTATAGGGAGCAATTCCGGCAAATGATGAAACATTACGGTCGGAATATGTTCCTTCGGCTCTGCTGAATTTCTGCGAAGTACCTGTCTTTCCTGCTATCTGGTAATAAACAGAATCAGCTTTTTTACCCGTACCTTTTGCAACGACATCCCTCATCATATTAATAATTGTAGAGACATTCTCCTGTTTCATTATCCTCCCTTTTGATCTGGGATTAAAGCTGTGAACAATGGTGCCGTCAGGTTTCTCAATCCTCTCTATTAAGGATGGAATTAAATATACTCCATTATTAGCAATCGCATTAAATGCAGCAGTAAGCTGAATTGTAGTAACGGAAATCTCATGTCCAAGTGACATTGAATATTTAGATAAACCCGACCATTTGGGAACAGGCCTTAATATGCCCTCTGCCTCTCCGGGAAGTTCAATCCCTGTTTGTGTTCCGAATCCGAACTTGCGAATTGTATCATAAAACTCTTTTCTTTCAAGTGTTCCGACAGACTGCATCATGCCGGCATTACAAGATTCGGATATTATTCGATCCATTGTAATCTTCCCATGTCTATGAAGGCAATTAATCCTTACTCCGCTCACCTCAAGATAACCGTCGCAAAAATATTCCCTCTTTAATGCATCCGGCCTGTTTTCAAGCAGAGACGCCAAAGCAATGATCTTAAATGTTGAGCCCGGCTCAAAAGCATCTACAATCCCAAAATTTGAGCGTGTAACCTGATTGTATTTATTAAAATAATTGAGATTGTAAGAAGGATACTTTGCCATGGCCAGAATCTTTCCGCTCGCCGTATCTAAAATCACCACAGAGCCTTGTGCAGCTCTATGCAGCGCCATTGCTTTGGAGAGTTCATCTTCCGCAATATATTGTATGTAGCGGTCAATAGTCAGTGTGAGATTTTTTTTCCGGTAAACCTCTCTAAAAATCTCATCTTTAACGACTTCATCTCTGCCGGATAAAATATTGTTATATCTATATTCAACACCGTCGAGGCCGTTATTATCAAGACCTACAAAACCTATTACATTAGCAGCAAGATTGCTATATGGATATACCCTTTTATACTCCTTAGTATAATATATTCCTTTAATATTCAGAGACTTTATTTTCTCAGATAGTTGGTCATCGCACTGCCTGATAAGCCATACAAACTTTCTATCAACTGTAAACTTTGATATGAGGTCATTTTGCGGTATGTTGACAATAGGCGACAATTTTGCCGCAACAGTTGTAAGCTCGCTTAACTCTTGCGGATTAACATAAAACGAATTTAACTGAATACTAAGCGCTAAAAGATAACCTTCACGATCATAGATATAACCTCTTCCATCATCAATAGGTTCGGCTTCAGGAATGACAATTTTATCTGAAAAATGAAGACTGACGAGTTTAATTACAAAAAAAAATAGGACTACTGATAAAATAAAACCGGTTATAAAGACTCTTCTTTTAAAAACAGATTTTTTCATCGATCACTATGCTATCTAATCAATCCAAGCCTGTTAAATTTAAAATTTGTTATCATATTAGAATTCCAATAAAGGATAAATGCTTTCCCTTTAATTGCTGAAATATCAAGATAACCGAAACATCTTCCGTCAGATGAATCCGTTCTATTATCACCGAGTACAACGACTTTCCCGGGCGGAACAATTCCTTCTATATTAGTAAACCGATTAGGTTCACAATGAAAATAATTTGTAGGTTTACCTAAAGTATAGGGTTCATCCTGTTTTATTCCATTGATATATACGGCATCATCTTTTATATGAAATTCATCTCCGGGTAATGCAATACATCTCTTTATATAATCTTTATCTTTATCTTTTTCAACAGGCGGAGTGAATATTATTATATCCCCTCGTTGCAGATCCCTAATGGAAAGGAACTTAAGGTGGATCGGTTTATCCATACCCATCATTTTTGGTATGATCGGACCATATGTAATCTTTTCAACAAACAGGTGATCCCCTTCCTGCAATGTTTCCTTCATTGAACCTGACGGAATATTATATGCCTGAATAATATATTGAATAATATGAACCGCAAGGACAAGTGCAACAACAATTGCATCAATAAACTCCCATATTTTCTTAAAAGTCAATGTGCGCTTAGGCGACATATCTTGAAAAAATCCGGGTATAAGATTCTTATCCTCATTTTTTAACAAAGTCCTGGGAAAGGATGTAACAGTGTACTTATCTCTTATTAATAGATTACCAAGAACATTTATTTCAAGGTAGGTTACTTCATCAGCAGGAATCTTAATAGTTTTATCCGACGATTTTACCTCTATAAAACTATTGTTTAGTCTAATATGACCGCCCTTGTATTTTTTATATTTGATAATATAATTTAAAAATCTTATAAAATAAAATACTGTTGTCATTCCGCCAATAAAATAGATATATAAGCATGGAGTCTTAACAAATGGAATTGCAACTGCAAGGAATAGAGTGGAATAGATAATAAGAAGAAAAAAGAGCCCGCTTTTAAGGAAAAACTTAACAGCCTCTTTAGTATCGAATATCTTATATTCTACATCAAACTCCTTTGATTTATCAAATCTTAAAAACTGAATCATTACTCTCACCTTGAAATTTAAAAATATAAATAAATAGTAACAAATTTTATTGCATATTTACTACCTACATATAAAATAGTCTATAATTAGGTGTCTACAATTTTTTATGAAAACCATTGACGATATATTAAAAAGAATTCAACCGGAAAAACTAAAAAAAATAACAAATGTTCTCAATATTAGATCATCGGTAAAGTCTAAAATTAAGGATAGTCTGCTCAATTTTTCCGGTATCTATAAAGTTATCTCATCATTAGACATAAATGAACTCAGAATATTTAAATTACTATATTCGGGTAATGATGATATAAGTTTCGGAGAAATCTACAAAGCGCTGGGTATTGAAATTGACGAAATAGAAAAATCCGTCTATAATATGAGTGAATTAATGCTGACTTATATTATGAAAAACAGGCAGTTGCTGAATAAAAAGATGGATAGGGTACACTGTACCGAAGAGATAACGAAAATCTTCAATATTAATGAGAGTAAAGAGATGGCAGAATATCTAAATAAAGCTGCCGAACTCTTAATCTCAAATAACAATGTAAAACATGAAGATATAATTGATGATGAACATTCCGCAAAAATTATACGTTCAATTACAGCTAAAGGCCTTATAATACCGGCAGAAAGTCTTATTGAGCAATTCTCATCTAAGGATGACGAAAAAAAGATCAATAATATGATTGAAAACGGTCTTTTTAAAATTTTTAATATTATTAGCGATAGATTATATACTTACATCGGATTAAGGGAAGATATACAATACTCTGCTGCAGTAAAGTATAAAAAAAAGAATATTCCGGATTCAATAAATGTAAGCAATAACTTTAAAGCAATTACTAATATTTTAAAGACGTATGATGTTATATCATCATCCGGGCTCTTTATGACAAAGCAGGACAAATTCAGAAAAATTGATATAAAAAAAATCTCAGAAGCTATGCTTGAAATATCTCTGCCTGACGGAAAACATATCCCCGCCGAAGCAAGGGCGTATATTTCAATGAAGGTACTAAATCTTCTCAGATGTTTAAAATTAGAGAAAGATATCGGAATAATCAGCATAAAAAATATATCAGAAAAGATAGGCGATCCTATCTTAATGATAAAATCCATTCTCTCAAAATTTCAGGAAAATGCAAAGCATGATAATGAATTTCATAGAGGATTTATAATCCCAAACAACGAAGGACTAAGGAATCTTTTATCAATACTTGCAAATGTTAAATCTATAGATTATAATTATCTAAGGTTAATATTTATAATATCATCTGCAGCAACCCATGAAAAATTAGAAACGGATTTTAATAGCTTTATTATTTATATTGAGGAGCAGTTTGAATTATCGATTAATATAATAACATTTCTAGGGCTCTGTGATACAATACATGGAAAAATAAACCTTTCCGAGTCGGGGAAGAAAATCCATGCATTAATGAATAATAAAAAATATAGCAAAGAATCGGAGGCAAAGAAATCAATCTATATCAGCCCTGACTTTACTCTAATGATACACAGAGATATTGATCCGATTTCTCTTTATATGATAATGGCATTCACAGAGATTGTAAAAGAGGATGTTGTCTTAGAGGCTGCAATAACAAAAAATTCAATAATCAATGCAAAAAAGAGGGGGATGAATATTGAAACTTTTATATCTACTCTGCAAAAATATGCAAAAAACGATATACCGCAAAATCTTGAATTCCTGCTTGATGATTGGACAAAGCAGACTATCAGTATAAATATATCAAGTCCGATCCTGATGCATACAAGTCATGGAAGTTTTATTGATGAAATCCTTTACAGCAATCAGTTAAAATCCTTAATTACAAGGATTTCGGAAAACTATGCAATACTTGATAAGGATTCAATCGATATAGTTGTGAAGTTCTCAAAAAAATTTGATGCGGTTATAACTATGTTTGATGATGATATCTAATCTTTAACAACTACTATCTTTCTTGGGAAATCCAATTTCACAAACTCTTGAAGAGCATTAATAGTCTTCTCCTGTACAAAATATAGTTTCCCATTGACCTTTACAAGTCCTCCCTTATAATGGGTATATTTCATCTGATGGTCTACCAAGCCTACAAGCTCTACTCTCTTCCAATTATCAACTGTCTTTAAAACAGGGAGTTTTCTAAGATGTAATTCCTTTATAGCCCCATCTTTTACAGAATCTACTAATATTCTTTCCCATTCCATTGACATATTCTTACCTATTATCCTATTTCAAAAAATAATTCATTTTATTAAAGCTTCTATAATAATATCCTTAATAATATCCTTTAATTATCCATCATATTAATAATTACAACTGTTTTTTTTGTAAAACATAAATACGGATAATTTAATGCCGGGACTGTGATTTTTTATGGATAAAGTTTTATAAATTACAATTTTAAACTAATTGTCTGAACCGGGATTTCCACATAGACCGGCTTAGAGAAAATGTCAAGTCTATTGAAGAACAAATTCGAGTTTTAGTGTCTGGCGACAAGACGGTAGAAATTTTGATGTCACTACCTGGGTGTGGTGA
>JGI24702J35022_10001236_pt1 | contig 15929 bp, 18 predicted proteins | sample TergutTh196P4_FD_35022 | JGI IMG/M metagenome (IMG submission 35022)
CGTCGGCATGCATGTTTTCGCCCTGGCACATGGAGCGCAGAATTTCCGCCGCGTCGTTTTCATGGAGCATATTCTCGTTATTTTCCCATATATAGATATGTTCCTTTCCGTTATCCAGCAGTACGGGAATATCGTCTTCAGTGATTACATGGCCTTTCCTGAACAGCACGTCTTTTTTAACGTCTTTTATTATCTGCGTAATATCATGACAGAGGATTTGACCAGCGGCTTCCTGTACTCTGATAAATTTCATGCCTTTCCCTGTTATTGAGTCCGATATAGTTTTATTTGAATATCGGTACTTAAAATATCGCACTTTATTTGAATAAAGTCAACATGAGAATGGACTTGTTCGACAACCCGGTTGGTTGTCTCACAAGTCCTGCATTTTTAGAGCAAAAGCCCTAAAAATGCTTTTTAATAGGAAGTTGTTCTGAAACTGAGGTTTCCGAACAACTCTAATATTTGAAAAAGCCCCGGTGCTTTAGTGAATAAATTTCTTGGCAAACAGTTTTTCCGCGTATTCGGACACGCCGGAAAAAAACTCCTTGTATGTTTTAAGGAAACGCCTGCCTTCTTCCGTCAGCCTTGTCTCGCCCCGGCTGTTTCCGCCTTTATTCGATATAACAACCGGATAGCCAAGTTCTTCTTCCATGGTTTTAATTATCCTCAGCGCCTTGGTATAGGACATCCCCATCGCCCCGGTAGCCTTTTTTATTGAGGTGTATTTTTCTATCTTTTCCAGAAGTTCCATCGGGCCCGTTGAGAAAAACGGTTTGTTCCCGCAAATTTTTATCCTGGTGATTATCCTCATTGACGGTTTATTCTGTTGAAACACCAAAAGTATTTACAGGAAGAGATCCAGGTCATCAACAGTGACATACCCCCTGTCAGGAACCGGGCGGGAACTTTTCAGGATGCGGCTCTGTTCTCCTTCGGGATCCCCCAGGCATGTGGTTACTATATCCGCCTCGGAAAAATCCTCTTCAACAGTGTAGAAACTCTGGGTGATGAGGCAGTGCATCCCTGCTCCGCAGGCAGCCAGCAGCCCGTTCCGGCTGTCTTCCACGACAAAACAGCGGCTCGCGTCAAGGTTATACTCGTTTTTCGCAAAAAGGTAAATGTCGGGGGCAGGTTTCTTCCTGGCCACAACGTCCCCGCAGTAGAGTTTCGCGCACCAGGCCAGGCATTCTTCTCCGTAATTGCGGCGCAACAGAGTCTGTACGCTTTCATAATGAGAGGTAGAACAGACAAAAAAGAGTATCCCCTTTTCATGGGCTTCCCGAAAAAATCTGGCAATCCCCGGCCGGGGGGGAAGCGCCCCGTTATCCGCCATAGATTTAAAGATACCGGTTTTTTTCAGGTAGATTTCCTGTATCAGATCGCTGTTGTATTTATCGGAAGGAAATTTGGAGGGGTATTTGTTAAAATAGTACTTTAGACGTTCCTTGCCTCCGGCGGTAAGCAGAAGCTCGGAGTATTCTTCCTCGGACCATTCGCCGTCAATCCCCATATCCCGCATTGCCTGGTTGTAGGCAACCCGGTGCCCGTCTCGTTCCGTTTCCGCAAGAACCCCGTCACAGTCAAAGAGCAGCGCCTGTAATTTCATTTTTTCTCCCTCCTTCCCGATTTCAGCCCTTGGCCGGTTTGAAGCGCAGAATATGTTCTTTCACCGTCTTTTTTACCGACAATGCCGCCGCGTCATTCAGTTTGATGGGGTTGTATTCATCCTGATGGGCGTTCCAGTAATCGCGAAGCCCGTCTATGTAGGCATATTTCAGAGCGGTGGACACGTTGATTTTTGAGGCGCCGTTCCTGATAAGCGTGGCAAACTGGCTGTCCGACAAACCGGTGCCGCCGTGGACAACTACCGGAACCGGAGTAGTATCGGCGAGTTTCTTGACCAGATCAAAATTTAGTTTGACTTCGCTTTTATACAGGCCGTGGGCGGTTCCAATCGCCGGGGCAAAAACGTCCACCCCGCTTCCTTCCAGGAATTTCAAAGAGTCTTCGTAACTTGCAAGTTTTTCCACATCGGAGGCAATTTCCTCTTCCACTCCCCGGATAAGCCCCAGTTCGCCTTCCACGCAAATGCCTTTCTTTTCGGCGTATTTTTTTACCTCGGCGGTAAGGGCGATATTCTCTTCCAGCGGTTTTTCGGACATATCAACCATTACCGAATCCCAGCCTGCGTCTACACAGGTTTTGCACAGGGCAACGTCCGTGCAGTGATCCAAATGGATTAGAATGGGGACAGCCGAATCCCGCCTGAGCAGATCAATCATATCGAAAAGCTGCTGCGGGCCGAGTTTTTTAACTGTCCCCACCGACGTCTGAAGCAGAATGGGTGTTTTTGTCTCATTCGCCGCGTCAACGGCGGCTCTGGCTGAAAGGTAGTCAAAAATATTAAACGCGCCCACCGCGTAACCTTCGGACCTGGCTTGCGAAAGAAGCTCTTTTAGATTTGGAAGAGTAATCATAATGGCCCTCCTCAATGGGTATTATAGCTTATTGTACAGCATAGGCCGCAGCCAGGCAAGAAATTTCGGCAATTAAAGCAAGTTTTTCTTGACAACCGCCAAATTCAGGTCAAGAATATTAACCATGACATTTTAAACGATAGGGGAGGTGCAATCATGGACAAGCTGTCTATGCAGCAGGCAGAACTGGTGGTAAAAACCATGGCAGACACTGCAATCAAGAATGAGGCTTATTTCTCTGATCTTGACGCTGTTATGGGCGACGCCGATTTTGGCGTCTCTCTGGCCGGCGGGTTTCGGGCTGTGCTGAAGGGCTGGGACGGTTTTGATCATTCCAGCATCGGGAGCCTTTTACTGAACGTATCAACCACCATTACGGGTAATACCGGCGGCTGCTCCGGCCCTGTATGGGGCACTTTGTTTATGCGCTGCGGTATGGCTTTTAAGGGAAAAACCGAAATAAGCCTTGAGGAGATTATCGCAGCCCTTAAAAGCGCAATAGAAGGGATATCAAAACGGGGAGGCGCGGTACTTGGGGACAAGACCCTTTTGGACGCCCTTAACGCGATAGTGGTTTCTCTGGAAGAAAGCCAGGGCCAGGGCACGGAACTTCTGGACGCATTCAGGAAAGCCTCCGCCTCGGCTGTGGAAATGAGGGAAACTACCAAGGGCTGGACCGCCAAAAGGGGGCGCCAGTCCTTCACCGGGGATCGCAGTATCGGCACTTATGATCCCGGCATCGTTGCTGTAGGGGATATGACTATAGCAATCGTAAAAGCTCTGGAAGCCTAAGCTCGTTTGGGCTTAAAACCGGCTTTGATGCCGGTTTAATACAGGAAGGATAATCAAGGAGTTAGAAATGAAAAAATTCGTAAACGACCCGGCTAATTTTGTGAAGGAAATGATCGAGGGGATTTATCTTGCCAACCAGGATAAACTGAAATGGGTGCCGGAATACAATATCCTGTACCGCTCGAACCTGCCAAAGGACAAAGTCCTTATCATGCAGGGATCGGGATCGGGGCATGAGCCGGCCCATATCATGTGCGTCGGTAAAGGTTTTCTGGATGCCGCCTGCCCCGGCAATGTTTTCGCCGCCCCTCCCATGGATTATGTGTATGAATGCACCAAGCTGCTCAAAAATGACAAAGGCGTGCTCCATTTAATCAACAATTATCAGGGCGATCGCATGGCCTGGGATATGGCAAAGGAAATGGCCGAAGCCGACGGGATCAAGATCGGCGTTGTAATTATCGATGACGACGTGTCGGTGAATAACAGTACCTATACCGTGGGCCGCCGGGGCGTAGCAGGAAACTTTTTCATTATTAAAGCGGTAGGCGCCGCGTCGGAAAAGGGGGCCAGTCTGGAAGAGCTGGTGGAACTGGGTAAAAAAGTCAACGGCGTTACCCGCAGTATGGGCATCGCTCTGACATCCTGTATTCCCCCCGCCAAGGGATCGCCAATCTTCGAAATCGGCGATGATGAAATGGAAGTGGGCGTGGGTATCCACGGCGAACCGGGCCGCCGCCGGGAAAAGATCAAATCCGCGAAAGATATTGTGGAAGAACTGTTCACCGCTATTTACAACGATCTGCCCTTCGCCAGCGGAGACAGGGTCGCGGTAATGGTGAATGGTCTGGGAGGCACCCCAATCAGCGAGCTTTACCTTCTGTACGGCGAAGCGGCAAAAAAATGCGCGGAAAAAGGGCTTGTCATAGCCAAAAATTACGTAGGCAATTACTGCACTTCCCTGGAAATGGCGGGTTTCTCGCTTACCATGGTTAAGCTGGATAAGGAGATTGAATCCCTCCTCAATGAACCGGCGGAAATTGCGATACGGGTTTTCTAAACCGGGGGCGCACCGGATCGGTACAGGAGGAACAAATTTTACCGCGAACCTCACGAAAGACGCGAACTTTTGACTTGCATTCTCTTTATTGTTCGTGATGGTTCGCGGTTAAAAGTTCTTTGATGAGAGGTTATCAGGGCAGGCCTGGATGTCATTGACGGTACAGCAGCCTGTCCATAAGAAGAAGGTTTTCATCGGGGGCTGCGGAGGGAATTTCGCAGCCGCCGGAAATAAGCGTGGTTGCCGTGCCTGCTTCGATGCAGCGCTTTACCAGCCGTTCAAGCTCCCCGGGGCCGCACTGCATAAACGACACGGGGTTTATGTTGCCGTTAGCCGCGGTTTTGCTGCCCTCCAGAAACTTCGCCGCCGCGCCAAAGTCCACCATCCAGTCAATGTCCAGTATATCTGCTTGAACATCTTTTATTAGCGGAAGAATCGCGGTGATGTTTCCGCAGATATGAAGTTTTACTTTGGCCCCCAGGCCGTGGATATATTCGGTGATGGCCTTGTCCCAAAAAACGCCGTACTGCCCGTACAGCCTGGGGCCGACAAGCGAAGAGACGGCGTTGCCTACGCCCATTATATCGGCGCCGGCATCAATTTGGGCCTTCGCGAAACGCTTCTGCTGCTCATGGAGCAGGGGGAGAAGGTCCTCAAGGTAAGGCTCGTCTTCGGCAAGATCCATCATCAGTTCGCTTACGCCCCGGAGTTCCGCAGCCTGGGCAAGGCAGCCTTCTATCCAGCCGATCACCGGATAATCGGCGCCGGCTTTTTCATGCAGCAGTTCGCAGCCTTTTACCCTGTCCAGGGTGCGTTCGTTTTCCAGCGGGTCAAAACGTATGAGTTTTGAAAGATCATGGTCGTCGCCGATTAAAAGCGGGTCGGCATAGGGCGAAGCGTCCTCCGGGTAAATGACGCAGGATCCGTATGCCGCCGTCTCACGCGATTCGGAAATGACGCCGACGCTGTCCAGGCCGTACTTTTCGGCGCAGACAAGGTTCCCTTTTACAAGATGCCGGTAATCAAGAACGTACTCGCGGTACGACACCCCGGCCTCCCTTGCGATAATCGACATGAAGATGTTCATGTTGGGAATCTTGTCAACGGGCTTTCCCGCCAGGCGGGCTTCCAGCCTTTCTTTCGGCGTCATTCGGATCAATTGCAGTCAGGCGTCAGCGGGCCCGCAAGGGCTTTGAAGAAAAACAGCCTGCCGGGCATTGTCGGCATAAAGCTGGCCGGCACCCACATATCGGGGCCGTAACGCAGGGCCACCCAGAGCGACATTCCCGACCACATCATGCCTCTTTCGTAAGCGCCGTCGCTGCCTCCTATGATCCAGTCCGATTGCAAAAAAAGCCCGGGCCCGATGGTATTGGCAAAGCAGGGAACCAGGGTTGTGCGGGTTTTGAAACTGTGCAGGGCGTTTTGCTCAATGGTAAGCGGGTGCAGGCAGGCCCCCAGGCGGTATGCGGACTTCTTCCATTCCTCAACGCCGGAATAATCGGCGGCGAAATGGGGCTCCCAGAACGCGATGTGGAAACAGCGGCCGATGCCGAACACGGTAACAAGAGCGGCGCCCGAGGCGCGGAGTTTCTCGATCTTTTCCGAATATTTCGGGAGGCTCTTTTTTGTGGCGAAATTGCGCTGGCTTTTTGGAACCGTCAGGCCGCCGAGAGGGCCGTACAGGGCTTCCTCCATCGCGTTTTGGAAAGAGCCTTTATCGGAAGGGTCAAGGGTATTGCCTTCCGCGTCGCTCCATTCGTCCATGTTGAAGCCCCAGACATGATCGCAGCCGACGTTCCACTGCTTCAAAAAATACACGACCCAGCGGTACATCCCCATCGGGCCGACCGGAAGGATCAGGGCGAGTTTTTTGCCGCCGTCACGGGCCTTTTTAATGGCAAGGGCAATCTCATGCCCCATCATGACGCTGAAGTCGTTGTTGTCGCCGCACATTACCGGCTGAAAATCCGGATGCCAGAATTTCTGCCTCCGGAAAATTTCCTCCGGCTGATGTGAGCAGCAGCGGTCGATTTTTTCCAAGTTCCAGCCTTTTGGAAAAAAGTGCTCCATGTTGGAACCTTTAATAGTGGTGAGCAGATTCATGCGTCAGCCCCTTGCCCTGAAATATCCAAATGAATCTTTTGCCGCCTGGTTGGCAATGTCAATGTCGCCGGGCTTTTTGGGGTTCATGGTAAAATCCTGGGTATATTCGATCTCCACCGAGTAGGGGCCCTTGTAGCCTTTGCCGTTCAGGAAATCGATAAATTCCCCGAGCTTTAATTCGCCCTTGCCTGCCGCGGGGAAATTCCAGTTTTTGGGGCCGCCTATCATGTCTTTCAGGTGAACGTATTTAACGATATCGTAACATTCCTTTATTTCCTCGTGGCACAGTTTCCCGCCGTAGAACATCGCGTTGCCCGTGTCGTAGTTGACGCCGACAAGATCCGATCCGACTTTTTCCACCACGTTCCGCAATGACGATCCGGTTCCGTATTCGTCGCCGTGCACTTCCAGGCCCAGGGTCATCCCCGCTTTTTGCAGATCGGGAAGCAGGCTCCTGATGTTCTCGATGAGCACGTCGTCGGAGAATTTTTCGTCTTTGCCGAAATGCGCCTCGCCGGTGGACGTGATAATGTAGGCGCTGCCGAGTTCAGCGGCAAGGCTGATGTTTTTCCTGAAGTCGTCAAGGCGATCCTTGTCCATGAGGTTGCAGTGGCCCGAAAGGGCAAGCGGGATTAGCTTGAGATCGGCCATTTTCTTTTTGATCCGGTCAAGCTCCGCCCTGTCCATGTCCGGCATAACGTTTTCCGTCCAGCCTTTTACCGCGCAGGGCTCTATGTAACTGAAGCCTGCCGCCGCCGCGCCATCCAGGGCCTGATCAACATCAAAACCGTGATAGCTGTTGAGACTTAACACCACTTTGTTTTCCATACGTTACTCCTATTTATAGCGGCAGTACCGCCGCCAGTTTCCAATTGATATTAACACAGTTTGTTATTTGCCATTGTACATATCCATGGTAGCATCCACCGCCACTTTACTGCTGAAAATTGAGGCGCGTGGAAATTGTTTGTAATTGGGCAGCATTTCCATGGTAAGCCAGTCATCGTATCCGATTTTTTTAAGTGAGTTAACCACATTTCCAAAGTCCACGTCTCCGGCGAACAGATCGACAAAGGCGCCGAGACCCGCCTGGCTGAAACGGTAATCGGAGAGATGTATCTTGAAAATCCGCCTGCCGAGAATCTCGATCCATTGATCGGGATAGCCGATATAAATAATATTTCCGACATCAAAGTACACGCCGAAGAAAGGCGAAGCGATTTCGTCCACAAGGCGGGCAACTTCGACCGGTGAAAGAAGGAAACGGTTCCATACATTTTCAATTCCGATTTTTACCCCTTCCCGCCCGGCGTCTTCACTGAGAACCTTGAACGCTTCGGCGGCGCGCTCATAGGCTATGTCGTAGCGGACAAATTCCGGCTTGGGGGAAAATTCGGTGCCAACCCAGCCTGGTATGACCAAGATCGTGTCCGCGCCAAGAAGACGGGCTGCTTTTAACTGGAAACGGATAATATTACGCGCCCGCTCACGGGTCTCGGAGCTGTCGGAAACAAGGTTGTATTCCCAAAGGTTCCATGCGCCGACTGTCGGAATGGCCAGACCGTTCCTTTCGGCCAGGGCGCGAAGGCCAAGAATATCATCGTCGCTCATTGAAGAGTTGAGGTAGCCCGAATCGCTTAATACAGGCTCGGCGCCGTCGTAACCGGCTTTTTTAATAAGCGGAAACAATTCTGCGGGCTTATCATCCTGGGCGAAAGAAAAAAGACTGAATGAAGTTTTCATTTACTATTACTCCTTGCGCATAATATTTTTGAGGTTGCTCAGCACCACCGCCGAAACGATGATTGCCCCGGAAATGATTGTCTGGATATACGTGGGAACTTTAAGAATATTTAAGGCGTTGTTGATCACCCCCATAAGAAGGCATCCAAGGAAGGCCCCGGAAATGGTTCCCTTGCCGCCGGCAAAAGTGATGCCGCCGATAATAGCCGCAGAAAGAGCCCTGGTTTCATAACCGCCTCCCGCTCCGGCGGTGACAGAATCGATGCGGGCTGAAAAAATAATGGCAGCTATACCGCAAAAAAGGCCGCCGATAGTGTAAAGGCTTATTTTATAGGGCAGCACTTTGATACCGGAAAGGAAAGCGTTCTGCTCGTTGGAACCTATAGCCACAATGCGCCTTCCGTACTTTGTGTAGTTCATCATAAAAGAAGAAACGGCGATAACAAAGAAAAGAAAGAACAGCATGATTGGGAATACATCGAAGATTCTTGTTTTGCCAATAAAGTCCAGCGTTCCGTTAAAGCTGAGGATACGGCCCCGCGATATTGTCAGCGAAAGGCCATAAAAGATTTGCCCGGTACCAAGGGTAATAATTAAGGGGATACAACGGGAAAAGGAGACAATCAGCCCGTTGAAGAGGCCGCAAAGCCCTCCAACGCCGACGCATATCAAAGCCGCCTGGGCGATGTGAACTCCGTTGTTGACAAGATGGCCCGCCACAATCGCCGAAAGCACCATGCTGTGGCCGATAGAAAGGTCAATATTACCGGAAATAAGAAGCAGGCTCATTGTCATGGTGAGTATGCCCAGCACGGAGATCTGTTGAAAAATCGAAAGGAGGTTGGTAATCGCAATAAACCGAGGGTTGATTACTGAAATTATTACCGCGATTATTACGATAACCAGCGACAGGACAATATGCTGGTTTTTTAATAGTACGGTCACATTGGTTTTTTTAAGCAGCATTATTAACCCCTAACGCCCGTTTAACGATTTCGTGTTCATTAATATCATCCCCAGTTAACTCATCGGTAATCGCTCCGGAACGAACAACAAGAACACGGTCGCTCATGCTGATAAGTTCCGGCATATCGGAAGAAACCAGAAGTATTGCTTTCCCGTCCCCGGTTAAGGCGGACATGAGTTTGTAAAATTCGGTTTTCGCATTGGCGTCAATACCCCGGGTCGGTTCGTCCAGAATGTAAATCTCCTGTTCGGCGTAGAGCCATTTGGCAAGCACCACCTTCTGCTGGTTACCGCCGGAAAGGTAGATCACCTCAGTTTGCAGGGACGGGGTTTTTATGCGGAGGCTTTCGACAAGATGCTGAATCAAATTCCCGTGGCGTACAGGGTTGATAAAAAAACCTTTTATCTTTGAGCCAAGGCCGACAAGGGTGGTGTTTTCGGTAACACTGGCGTTAAGCATAAGCCCGAGGCGCTGCCTGTCTTCGGTAATAAAAGCGATGCCCTCACGGATACTGTCGACCGGGCTTTTTATGTTTGCCTTTTTTCCATGTACAAGGATTTGACCGCTTTCGTAAGGATCCGCTCCGGAAATGGCCCGCATTAACTCGGTGCGTCCGGATCCTACCATTCCGGAAAAACCGAGTATCTCCCCCCGGTGAAGAGAAAAACTTACAGCAGGGCTGTTTTTGAAAAGTTTCAAGTCACGCACTTCAAGAACAACATCCCCGATGGAATTGGTTTCCTTTTGGTAAAAAAGCTCCACCGGCCTTCCAACCATATCACGGGTTATTGAATCAAGTGATGTATTCCTGCCAGAATTATCGTAGGTATGCACGACGGAACCGTCACGGATCACGGTAATGCGGTCGGCAACCTGGACTACTTCACTTAAAAAATGAGAAATATAGATGATCCCGATACCTTTGGCGCTGATGCGTCTTACAAGGTTAAGAACCTTTTGGGCGTCTTCAACATTAAACATTGAAGTCGGCTCATCCATAATAAGGATTCGTGGCTCAATACTCAGGGCTTTAAGAATTTTAACAAACTGCTGATCGGAAACTGATAAGTTTTCGATTTTCCGGTCAATGTCAAGTTTGATGCCAAGATCCCTTATCCTTTCAGAAACAGCCTCACGCTGCGCTCTGAAGTCGATGATTCCCGGGAACCCCGTTTTTTCATCACCAATGTGGACATTTTCTATTACGTTCATGGCAGGGGCAAGATCGTTTTCCTGATAGACGATGTTTATACCGAGTTCCCGGGAGATCGAGGGGCTGAGGGCCCGGTAGGTATTTTTTTCCACGGTGATAAAGCCCGATGTCGGGGCATAAGCGCCGGAGAGTACTTTCATCAAAGTGGATTTGCCCGCTCCGTTTTCTCCAACAATTCCGTGCACCTCTCCGGGGTAAACGCTAAGCGAAACGCCATCAAGGGCGCGGACGCCGGTGAAATCTTTAACAATATCCCGCATCTCTATGATGGGCGCCCCGTATACGGGGCCGGCGGTGTCATTATTCATGGAAAAAAGGCCCGCAGAAAAGTATCCGCAGGCCCATAGTATTTACCTGCCGTACACGAAGTTGTAAGCAGCCCGGTAATCATCCCAGGCGATGAACTCGTCGAGTTTATCCGCGCTTACAGGGATAATGGGCAGGGCTTTGCGTTTTTCCTGCGGTCTTTTGCCGTCCACTACAAAGTCGTAAAGGTTCTTGAAAGTTTGGACGCCCTGAATGCAGACGGGAGCGGTCATATTGGCGGCTTCTACGCCTTCAACCAGAAACTGGTAATCATCAAGGGATCCGCCTGTTGACACGATGGGAATGCTTAAACCGCGTTCCCTGAGGGCCTGGGACGTTCCCTTGGCGATCATGCCGTTATTGGCGAAAACATAATCAAACTCTGTTCCTCCGTTGATGAGGTCCATCGTGTTGTTGTAGGCGGCTTCGGTAAGCCAGTCGCCGTTAAGGGTCGCCACAATGGAAACTGTATCGCCGACTTCGGCCATGGCCTGGTCAACGCCAATCTGGTACATCTCATAAACGCCAAGGCCCTGTCCGCCGGCGTTGAAGAATATCCTAGCGCCGGGCATAACATCGGCGATAAATTTAATCGCCGCGTAACCTATATCCTCGTACCTGCATGCGATGGCGCCGATAAAATCACCGGGATCGGCAAGATCCATCATCACATTTTCTATAGTGACGGGGATCCCGGCAGCATTGGCCATTTTCACCTGCGTTGCGCCGGATTCGGGAGTCACCGGGAATACGGAAATACCGTCAACCCCCTGCTGAATAAGGGATTCCATCACATTAATGGATTCCTCAGGGCTGTTTTTCGCATCCACAATCACCACGTTTACTTTCTTGGGTGCCTGTGCTGCGGCATATTCAAAGGCCCTGGCCGAATACTCGTTCCAGATATCGCTCATGTTATAGGCGATATAACCGAAAGTCAGTTCGGTTTTTTCAGCGGGAACGTTTTCCTTTTTCTTTGCGCATGCAAGCACCGTTACCAGCGAGAGCGCGCAAACCAAAACAACTGCAATTTTCCTCATCTTCTACCTCCAGATAATAAGTTATTGAATGCGTTCTGTTCCGCCTGTTTCCAGAGAACGCTGAATCGCTTCGGTTATTTTTATTACATACAGCGAATCTTCCGGCGCTATGGGAACGGGTTTGCCCGTCTCGACCGAACGGGCAAAGGCCTCCAGTTCAAGGAGGAAGGCGTCGCCGGCATCCCAGGCAACTTCCGCCGGATCCGCGCCTTTCCCGAAAAAGGTAAGCCTGTTGCTCGCCGCGCCGAGGTTTTCTATATTGAAGCCCGCCGAAAGTTTGTATTCCAGGGCACCTTCGTCGCCGACGGCGCGGAATCCGGCGCTGAAGGGGTAATTGCCCGTCATTTCGCTGCACCCTTCGGCCTGCACCTTTACGCCGTTTTTGAAGGCCAGCGTAGAAAGAACGTGGTTCCAGCAGCCGGTGGGGCTTTTCCAGCCGGCGGCATACACATGATCGACAGCGCCGAAAAGGCTGTACAGATAATCGGTCTCGTGGAGGAGCAGGTCGAAAAGGCCGCCGCCTGAAATTTTCGGATCCCGGTGCCAGGTTGTCCAGTTGGGATGCTGGGCAAGGCGGTAACAGGACACCGCGTGGAGCGGGCCGAGCTTGGGCAGCAGTTCCCTTATTTTTACATATTCGGGGAACCAGCGGAGGACCTGGGCGACCATAAAATGAACGCCGGCGCCGGCGCAGGCCTTTATCATCCTTTCGCACGATTCGGAACTGAGGGAAAACGGTTTTTCGCAGATCACGTGCTTTTTGTGCTTTGCCGCGAAAAGGACGAATTCCTCATGCGAAGCCGACGGGAGGCAGATATCAAGGATGTCGGGATTGATTTTTTCAAGCATTTCTTCCGCGCCGGCGAAACACGGAACCTTGAATTTTTCCGAAGCCGCCCTGCTTTTCTCGCCCTCCCTTTGCACAAAGGCGGCGAGTTTCAGGGCGCCGCTTTTCTGAATGGCTTCGGCATGAACATTGCCGATAAACCCGGAGCCAAAAACCGCGACAGTTTTCATAGCAAACCTCCTTAATTTGAAAAAAGCCCGCCTACGGCAAAAGCCTCCGGGCCACGAAATGGGGCCAGGCGGCGTACTGCCTGAACCCTTCGGCGTAAAGGCAGTTCGACTGAAACCCCCGGTATTTATTGCAGGTCCTTACAAAATCCAGAAAATCTATCCCGTCGTGCTCCCTCATCCACACGATCTGGCTCTTGTGGCAGGCCACAGCCTCGAGTTTTTGCTCCATTTCCTCGGTAATGTCAACGTATTCGGTGGGGACAAAGCCTATTCCGGCGATGGCGTCCATGAAAAAGACCGGGGGGAAATTGCTCGTAGCCTCGGAACCGGCGATTAAATGGGGTATTGTCGTCATAAACGAGACGTCAACGGCCAAAGCGCTGGCCTGCTCATGATCCCTCATGTAATCCACGGGGTTGTGGGTGATAATGATGTCGGCTTTTGTGTTGCGGACAACTTCGGTAAGCCTGTTCCGAAGGACTTTGTCGCCGGCTTCCACGCGGGAATCGCCTATATCCATGGAAATTGCCTCCGCGCCAAGCGTTTTTGCCGCTTCCTCGGCCTCTTTTGTCCTGATTTTATTTAGTTCTTCCGGCATGATCACTTTGTGCCCCATGTCGCCGTTGGCAATATGGCACATGAAAACCTTGTGGCCCTGTTTCGCGAATTTGGCCAGCGTCCCGCCGCAGCCTATTTCCAGATCGTCGGGATGGCAGCCAATTCCTAAAATATTCATGGAATTTCCCTCCTTTTTAGCATGGAAATTACAGCGTTTATACAAATAAATTAACGGCCGATTCAAAAATTATAACACACATCGACGGGCTGTCAACAAAAAAAAATAAATCTAACCTGCCTTGTTTAGTTCCCTGCGGTTACTAAAAAACCTGGCCCGTCTAATCATCAACCCCGCCCTGAAGGGCTGAACTTGCCCCGTATTATTCAGTAAACCGGCAAGGGGCGGGCAGGCGGGGAGCGAAAACAGATGATGGAATCCGCTTACGGAGCCGCCTGGCCACTGATCATTCAAGAAAATGGCAGGCCACTTATTTCGCTGCTCAGTGGTCAGGCATTTTTCGTACCCCAAGTTTTAGCATTTATTGAATCGTCTCCTCCAGCGGAGAACCTCATAATGTTTCCGCTCCCCGCCTGCCCACCCCTTGCCGGCCTGTTACCGATCCTGCGGGGCAAGAACAGCCGCTATATGACGGAGTTAGCTGATTGCATGCGATGGGCATATAACCGGCATGTCATGCCTGCCAGGTTAAAACTGGCTTATATAGCCGGGAAAGGCCGGCAAAGGGGGAGGGCGGCAGGGCGGCAAGAATATTTGGAATTCCCCGCCGAAACAAACCTGCCAGGAAACGCATAAATTAGGGTACAATAAAGTCTGACCGGCACAGGGAACTCGGAGGTTTCGCTTGTTTATAGAAATCTCTCTTTACTTGATATGGTAAAAAGAAGCCGGTCAGGGGTTGTGCAGGCGGATTCTACAAGCATTTTTGGCGCCCTGCCGCCCTCCCTCTTTGCCGGTTTTTGCAGAAAAGACGGGACAATTTTTAATTTTTCTGCGGAGGTATTAAAGGCTTATCCTGACGGCGGGCCGGCGGTTTTGCATTTCGTTGTACTGGGCGATGCCGGCGTTAAAACGGCGTTCCGCTTCCATTGTCGAAGGGGGCCCGTGGCCGGGAAAAAGCGTGTAGTCGCCGGGCAGGGAAAGGAGGCGGCTTCTCAGGCTGTTCATCTGGGTTGTAGCGCCGTAGGAGCTCGCGGTCGTGCCCACCAAACCGGAGGTCAGCACGTCCCCGGTAAAAAGGAAGCTGCCAATCCGGTAAACAACGGAATCGGCTGAATGGCCGGGAATCGAAAAAACCTCAACGGTAAAGGGGCCGACGGTTATTATGTCGCCGTCCTTTACCGGGGTTGTTTTGCAGTCCTGGACAAAGCGGTTAATCGCGAAAATTTCCACCTCATAAATGCGCCGCAGGGTTTTTAACCCGTGCACGTGGCTGGAATGGGCGTGGGTAATCAGCGCGGCGCCGGGATTCAACGCGTTGTTTTCTATGTGTTCCAGGATCTGCCTGTCCATGCAGCCCGGATCGATAATTATGGCGTCGCTGCCTTCGTCCGCGCCAAGCACGTAACAGTTGCTGAAACCAAACGAGCAGTAATTAAAAAAGAGCTTCATGCCTCTTCCATTTCGTATACCGCTTCGGCGGTGTTTGAAGACTTGAAATTAATGCCCTTCCGCCGGGATCGGGTAAAATTTACGCGTTTTACATTGCAGTCAACAAAGAGCAAATCCTCAAGATCGGCGTTGATAAAGCGGCTGTTGTATAAATTGGAATAGCTGAAGGAGCTTTTGGAAATAAAAGCCCCAAGGAAATTGACATGAACCAGCTCCGATCCCTCAAAGCGGGAATTGTGGATTTGGGTCCCGGCAAAAGACAAAAACTGCATATCCGTTTTTGTAAAATCGCAGCCTGAAAATTTGGCAAAGTCAAAAAAACACATCCGCATCAATGATTTGGAAAAAACGCAGTCAGTAAAACTCACTTCCCTGAAATCGCAGCCGAAAAACTGGCGGCCGGAAAAATCCGCATCGGTAAAATTCATCCCGCTGACATTGAGATCATTTATTGCCTCATGCGCGGTGATGTACGACACAATGCGCTGAATCTCCTTTTCCTGGTTTGCCTGATGGGTAAAACAGAGATTGGAGCCGCTTATTGCCGAGCGCCCGCAGCCGGCGGCGCAGGGGCTGATGGTAAACATAAAGGATTTTAACATTTTTCCTGCCTGCCAACCAGCCCCGGCCGGGCGGACGCCGGGCCCTTGGAGGCCGGCTTTTTTTATACTATACTTTCGCGGGTGAAGGAAATCAGGCATATTCTTAAAGATCCCATGGGGCTGCACGCCCGCCCGGCCGGGCAGCTTGCAAAGGCCGTGGTGAAGTACAAGAGCGACATACAGCTTGGCTCGGCGGCGAAAATGGTGAACGCAAAGCGAATCGTCGCAGTTATGGCCCTGAGCCTGAAACAGGGGCAGGAGCTTGTTATGACATTTAACGGCCCGGACGAGGAAGAGGCGGCGGCGTTCTGCGGGGGCTTCCTGGAAAAAAACCTGTAAAAACCGGCGGTTTAAGCCGCTTCAAAGAAGCGCCGATTCGGAGAAACGCCGATTCAGGGGGCCGGGAACATCAATT
>JGI24702J35022_10001237_pt1 | contig 15923 bp, 16 predicted proteins | sample TergutTh196P4_FD_35022 | JGI IMG/M metagenome (IMG submission 35022)
GGAACTACAATATAGACTTGCCGCCGCAGGCGGCGGGGCAAGACAATTATTTAAGTTAATGCACTACACTATTGTTTAAAAAACCTTTTAATTATTATTAATTTCATTGACATTTACCATTCATAAAAAATCATAGAATAAACGGGGGCGTAGCTCAGCTGGGAGAGCGCATGAATGGCATTCATGAGGCCAGGGGTTCGATCCCCCTCGTCTCCAATAAAAAAGCCGGCAACCTCATTCATCATATGAAAACTCATTACCATGTATAGTAACAATATTCTTAATAAGATATGTTCTCTTACCTGCAGGGACTACAACAGTAACCTGCTCCCCAACCGATTTATTCTGCATTGCCATGCCGATTGGAGATGATACCGATATTTTCCCTTCGGACGGATTGATCTCATTAGCGGAAACAAATGTAAAAGAAATCTCATCATCGGTATTAACATCAACAACTTTAACTGAGGAACCATATCCTATCTTATCTTCGGAAATTTCCGAAATATTCAGATCATTTAATATATTTAATTGTTCTACTAATTGACTGATTCTGGCTTTGACAAAAGACTGCCTCTCTCTTGCAGCATGATATTCGGCATTTTCTTTTAAATCGCCATATTCTCTTGCTGCGGATATAACTTTAGGAAGTTCAACTTTGTACTCATGTTTTAATTTCTCAAGTTCTTCTCTAAGTTTCTGTTTATTATCTTCAAGTTCGGCGCTCATCTCTCTCCTCCCGGGTCATAATCGCTTTAATTACCTTCACCCTTCAATTTAATCAACACCTTTATTCTCTTTTCACCATCTTGTTTTAATGTAAATCCATTCTCTTTTAATTCCTTTTCAATCTTATAAGACATTAAATCAATAATTTTCTTTGACATATGTTCTTCCCTGAACTTGATATAGTTTCCGCCTGTCAGGCGGCGTATCAAACTGTAGTTCCCGCCCGCCACAGGCGGCGTGGCAAAAATATTGCTAATCAACTTTCTTTATAAAAATCGGCTTAAATCGTTCTTTATTAAAGACAAGAATAGAATAAATTTTAATAAAAACAAATGATACAATAAGGCCTACAGATCCGAAAATGATTGAACTTAATTCACTATCAATGTTAAAAAAACTATGCAGTCTATATCCTATAATTATACCCAAAAATAAAAAAACTATGGGAATAACATAAAGAAGAACAGACGCATAAATAATACTGCTGTCTTTAAACTTAAATAATATTCTGTCATTTATATTAACATCTATGCTAACATCCGCAGCATTATCTATCCATATTTCCCTTTTTTTACTTTCGCCTGACATATTACAATTTCTCTGTTCCGAACAACTATTACACATATTTACGGCTTCACACTCAACAAGTATTCTGTTATTAAGTATCTTTTTAACCAGACCTGTTTCATTCTCATTCATATTATTTTATCACATCATTTTATCTCATCATTTTGCATCAGACAAAACAACAACTTCCCCAAGTGATGACAATTCATTTTTAAGATTGATATTTCCTACAACAACAGTTACAAGTCCGTAATTGAATAATTTTTTACTCTCATCAGTGATTTTTGATGCGGTTACATTATTAATATTCGTAAGATAATTCTCATAATAATCACTGCTTAATCCGTTATACTCTAAGTCTAAATAGTTAATTAGTATATCCTCAATATTTTCAAATCTGAATATATAGCTATTCTTTATAGATTCCTTAGCCCACTGAAGTTCATCATTGTCTATAGGGTCATTGCACATTTTTGTTATATTGCTATTTATCAGAGATAGTACTTCCGAAACAGATTCATTCCTTGTCTGTACAAATCCTATAAATACGCCTGTATGAAGCCTGTTCCTGACTAATGAAAATACGGAATATGCCAAACCTCTCTTTACTCTTATGTCATTCATCAGTCTTGAATTGAATGATCCTCCGCCCAATATATAGTTCATTGTATATAATGCATAGTTGCCGTCATACTTTATAGCAGGCGCAAGCGTGCCTATATATATTGTTGCTTGTTCTAATTCCATAGGCAGAAGATATATTTTGCCGGATGATGATTTTATGCTGTCTATAATTTTATCCTTGTCTATACCATAAGTTTCTTTATTACCTTTTTCTATATCCGACAGTTCCTTTTCTGCAAGCGACACTATATCATTCTCATCCATAGAAGATGATACCGCAACAGTGATATTACTTCCTGTTGCGAATCTCTTCCATACTTGTTTAAGAGATTGCGGATTTATACCTTCAATACTCTTAACGCTCGGCAATGCGCCATATCCCGAACCGCAAAATATTATCTCTCTTAATTTTAATACGCCTATCTCATCAGGTCTATCCATACCTCTCATAATCTTCTCGGTTACAAGTTTCTTTGCCGATGATAGTCCTTCATCTTCAAAAACAGGATTTTTCAAAACATCACCGAGTATATTAAATGCCAAATCGCTATACTTACTCAGAACCTTTATTTCGATCTCTATTGTTTCCAATCCTGCGCTTAGATGTATATCTCCTCCGATTGATTCAATCTCTTGATAAAGTTTATTCCCTCTGTACGAAGCAGTTCCGGCAATTGAGAGAGTTGTAGTAAGAGTTTCGGTTATTCCCGCATTGCCGCTGTCTTCATACATCTTGCCGAAAGAGATCGATGCATTTATTACAGTTACAGGGAGTTCATCCTTAATATACAAAATGCCAAGATCATTCTTCATCTTATGCTTTTTTATTTTAGGGAGCGCAGATAAAAAGCCGGCATTAGTTTGTTTTAGATGTTCGGCTTCTGTTTTATCCCATGAGAAAACCAATATAGAGAATATTATAATAGTCTTTAAAAAAAATTTCATTTAACCTCTCTCATCATGAAGCGCTGCAACTGTTTTATTGTTATCTCTGATATATTTATCATATACTGTCCGTATATCATCAACCGATATGAGTTTCAAGTTATCCAAATAGTTGACCATGTATCTCCAGTCTTTAAAAACCGTCTGATAATAGCTCAACTGCCATGCAATACCGCTATTACTATCAAGTGAAAAAATATAAGAAGACTCCGATAGATTTATCACTCTGTCAATCTCCGACTGATCTATCTCTTTCCTGAATTTCTCCATTTCGGAGTATATCTCTTTTTCAAGATTTTCAAAACTTACTCCGTCAACAGGCGCAGCATAAATAATAAAAAGATTATCATAGCGCGAACCCGGGGCGCTGCTCCATGTATATACGCTCGATGCCATTTTCTTATCAATTACAAGGGATTTATATAATCTTGATGATTTCCCGCTCCCAAGCGCTGATGATATAATATCGAAGGCATAATCATCTTTCGATGGAGCGACCGGTTTTTTCCATCCTATTATTATTGACGGTTTGGATTTAAAATAAACATCAACCCGTTTCTCGCCTCTCTGTTCGGGTTCAATAATCTTTATCTCGCCCGGCTCCGGTTTTGATTCTATATCTTCAAAATATTTTTTTATAGTATTATATGTTTCTTCTGTGTTCTGTTTCCCTACAATAGTTATAGTCATCCTCGATGGAATATAATATGTATTATAAAATCTATATATATCATTAATAGACATGTATTTAATGTTGGATTCCCATCCGATAGTAGGATGTCTGTACGGATGAGCAGAAAATGCCGTAGCAAAAAAAGTCTCATATAAGAATCCGTCACCGCTGGACTGATACCTCATCAATCTCTCTTCAATGATATTATCCCTCTCTCTGTAATATTCCCTAAAGACCGGATTTTTTAATCTGTCCGATTCGATTTTAGCCCACAACTCAATCCTGTCTGAGGGAAGCTGGATATAGTATCCTGTCATATCCTTTGATGTAGATGCATTAAATCCAACCCCGCCATTTGCGGTATAGAGCATATCATATGGCGAGCTGATTATAAGTTCATCCTGTTTTTCTTCAAGCGCTCTCAGTTCCGCTTCAAGTTTTTTTATTTCGGAATTATTCGGATTCGCAAGTCTTAATCTGTCAATGGTTTCTCCGATTGCTTCAACGCGTTCAAGAATGGGTTTCTCTTTGTTATAATCTTTAGTGCCCAGAGTACTTGTCCCTTTAAAAAGCATATGTTCGAGTATATGCGCAGCGCCTGAGGTATTATAACTCTCATCTGCCGAGCCTACCCTGAATGAAATGTGGAACGCCAATGTAGATGAAAAACCTCTATCCATCATAAGAAGCGTTATCCCATTTTTTAGTCTCTTCTCTACAACCCTCTCCTTCAAATACTTTGATGTATCAACCTGTGATGAATAATTATCAGTTGTTATCATTAAAAGTATGAATAAAACAAAGGTTAAAAAAAGATAAAGCCTCTTCATTGAGTTACTTCTCCTTCTCATTTTTTCTAATTATCTCTTCTGCAAGAATTTTAAGCTTAGGGTGGATCTTTACCTCAACTTCATCATCGGAAGAATTTTTATCGCGCTCATAATCGGAATCTTTCTCCGTTGACGGTCTTAGCAATTTACCCAGTGCAAACATCATCCTTGCAAAGATTTCATCAATTCTGTCTTTTCGATTAATCATCTTATAAAATTTTAAAGCAACTAATGGCTGCCTGTTATCATAGTAATAATAATCCGCAACACGCATTATGCCGTCTCTATATCCTGCTTTTACAAAGTACTTTATAGCCTCATTAATTTTTCCATTGTTAAAAGCTTCATTCCCTTTTCTGGCAAGCATGACCTTTTCTTCATGATCCATTTTTATATTCCTGCATTATATATTTGTATTGTTATTGTTGTAAATGTTAAATAATTAGTACATTACCACACCGAACCTGACAGTCCCATATAATATTTGTCGGATTTATTCGGATAAAACGTTAATTGCCGAATTTAATCACCATAACACTATAAAATGATTTATATTACTACTTCAATTAAAAAATTTAATCTTGACAAAGATTATTATATATTGAATTCATCTAAAGTAAAATGTTTTGTCAATGCGTTTAAATGGAGATAAATATGTACCCTACATTTTTCACCTATAAGTTTATTACAATCGGATCATTCGGACTTCTGCTGGGAGCAGCTTTTTTTATTGCATTCCTTTTACTTGAAAGGGAGTTTGCACTAAAAAATATAGATCCCGAACTTGCTTATAAGATTTTAATTACGGTCATACCATCAGCAATAGTCGGAGCAAAAATCTTTCATATTATAGAAAATTTCAGTGAATTTCTCGCAGATCCGTCGGGGATACTTTTTTCCGGCGCAGGACTCTCTGTTTATGGAGGATTCATATTATCATTTATCGCCGGTACAATTTTAATAAAAATGAATAATGAAAAACCGCTTAGGATATTAGATATTGCATCTCCGGCAATGGCGCTCGGTTATGCAATCGGAAGACTCGGCTGTCATGCCTCAGGTGACGGATGTTACGGCATACATACAACATCATTTCTTGGAGTGGCATATCCTAATGGTATTGTACCCGTTTCAATAAATGTATTTCCTACACCGCTTTTTGAATCTTTTGCCGCATTGGTCTTTTTCATTATCTTAATGAGGCTGCGAAAACATGATCTTAAAACAGGCATGATATTCTTCATCTATCTCATCATGAACGGCTGCGCGCGATTTGCCATAGAGTTTATAAGAGTTAATCCTGTTGCAGCATTCGGACTTACACAGGCGCAGATTATTGCAATATGCTTTATTATAGGCGGTTCGGCAGGATTATTCTATGTTATGAAATTAGGGGTGAGGGGGGATAGTGTGTAGGTTCGGACATGGTTTTCTCAAGATTTTCAGGCTTTATACAAGCACTTTAAATCAGTATAATAAATAAAGGATAATAATGCAAAAAAAATTCAAAAATCACAAAAAAATTTTTATCTCACCACAGATTCCATCGTTTATTATATAAAGGAGTAATTATAATTATATAGGAGATTTGTCCATGGATGATAGTCAAAAACAAGAAAAAATAACTCTTGAAAGCTTATATGCCTATTTACATGAATCTGAGAAAAAAAGCAACCGCGAATTTGAACAGATGCGAGAAGAAGCTAAAAAACGGTCGGAAGAATTTGATAAAAGATCCGCTGAAAGAGATCGTGAATTTACACAGATGAGTGAAGAATGGCAAAAAATAAGAGAAAAGTCGGATGAAGAATGGCAAAAAATAAAAGAAAAGTCAGATGAACAATGGCAAAAAATAAAAGAAAAGTCGGATGAAGAATGGCAAAAAATAAGAGAAGAAGAACAAAAACGTTCGGAAGAATCTGACCGAAGACGTGCAGAAATTGAGCGTCTAATGGACAAAAACGCCCGCACAATAGATGAAATTAACAAAGCACTAGGAACTATAGGAAATAATAACGGTGATTTTGCAGAGGAATATTTTCAGAGTGCATTTAAAAAAAATCCCCAATTAAATGGAGAAACTTATAATAAAGTAATAACTAATATGCAACCTGCAGGATATGATGATGAATATGATATATTTTTATCAAACGACAAAAGTGTAGCTATTATAGAAATAAAGTATAGCGTACGAACAGATGATATTGGGAAATTATTACAAAAAGCAGAGAATTTTAGAAAATTTCTGCCTAAATATAATAATCAAAAACTTTATCTTGGAATAGCCTCATTATCGTTTAGGAAAATTACAGAAAAAAATGTTCTGGAGAAAGGAATTGCCGTAATAAAACAAGTGGGAGACAAGATGGTTGTACATGATAAAAATTTGAAGGTATTTTAAATTGTTCACCGAATGGGCTTACAAAAAAACTTGTGGTATTGCAGTATTGCCTCAAAAACATTAGACTTTTGATCTAACTTTTTGAGGCAATTGCTATGAGAGTTGCATTGATGTATTATTCTACTGTCTCATTAATAGTTTCATCTGCGATTCCAGAGCCTTGATCTCCTTCTTCATTATATCCAGGTATGACAGTTTCATCACTCAAGCTACCCTCGGTGGTTTGTGCATTGTAATTACTGCTTTTATTCTGGCTTCCACTTTTAAACCACTGGGTATCACTTGTGTCCGTAAGAAAGGAACTTGTAGCTCCAATTTTCCACGGAGAGCCGTTAGTCCACGGTGGAGGGCTTAAGGTTAAAGTAGAACCTGATATTTGATAAGTACCGGACGCTGTATTGCTATAAAACTTAATTGTATAACTATTGCCCGAGAAGATAATATAGTTTGAGTAATCAAGGCTGCCCCCAACATTGACACGATAATACGTGCCATCTAAGTTAGTAATCTCCTCACTATCATCACTACATCTAAATGTGAATCCCATCATAACTATAAACATTATGATACTTAAAAATTTAATTTTTTTGTACATTTAAAAACTCCTTTAAAATTTATTTTTACAGAGTAATCTCTGTAAATTTCGTTAATGTGTGTTAAAGGTACCTTTAAAACCTCTTTATTTCACACTCTCCTCCCCACCAAAACCCGCTCCGGTGTATGACAGGCTATAGCTTCGCGCTGAGGCGCTCGCACATAGCCTGTCAACACCTACGCTATGACTACTGAACTAAGGGCGAACGACACGGAAGCCTACGTCGCTGCGCCCGCTGGCCGGGTAGTAGTAGTACCGATAAGCCGAACGCATGTCCGACGCATCGTACTGCCAGCACCCGCCCCGTACCACACGGCGAGGGTAACTAGAGCTGCTTCTCAATGCCGCCCCCATAGGATCTGTCTGCGAACCACTGCTATAGCTGTCATACCAATCCCAACACCATTCCTGCACATTCCCATGCATGTCATATAATCCAAATCCATTAACTGCTTTCAACCCTACCTGATGTGTCATATAATTACTGTTACGACTATACCATCCGGTCATATCATCTATAGTATCCCCAGTATAATAAGCTGTAGTAGTCCCTGCCCTACATGCATACTCCCACTGCGCCTCAGTAGGTAATCTATAACCTGTAGATCCGGATACTATCTCTACATCATCCCATCTACTATTATTATATTCTGGTGGTACCATACCCCAATCTTCAGGATCTGTACTCCTTTCAAAATATGTACTACTAGCAACATCAGATATACGCATACTATAAGCAGGAGTAAACCCCTCCATCATAGATAACTTATTACAAAATACTATAGCATTATACCAGGCTACATACTCTACAGGACGTTTTCTCTGATCTTCTCCTGTAGCAGGTTCTCTGCCACTTCCACCATGAAAATAACTGGGATTAAGCCCCATAACTGCTTCATACTGCTCCTGTGTCACCTGATACTTGCCCATGTAAAAACCGGTAGTCAGCGTTACCCGATGCACTGGAGTTGCTACTCCGTTCTGACCCATCTGAAATGTGCCGGCAGGAATCCATACCATGTCTATTTCCACCATGTCTATTTCCACCGGAACAGAGCCGCCGGAAGAGTTCAAGGACGGTCTGGAGTTTATGGTAGAGTATGTTATGCCGTAGGTGCCTGTATCACCATATACCTTCAATCTTACCATGCCTGTTCGATCTGCCGTGAATGAGATTGTGGAAGCCCACCCGTTATCTATCGTGAAAATAGATCTTCCGTTACTATACTGAGCATTAACCGTTATGTTCGATGATTTATCTCCGTAACCTTGCTTACTGTCATTCCACCAAATGTAGTATTTAGTCCCACTTACTACGTCGAAGGAATACCAGACTTCCTTGGGGTCCATACTTGATGTTATTTCATCATTAGCCCAAGTGCCTGCTGTCAGCGGAATTAGATTATCACCGTTATAACCGGCAGATAGCGTGTATGCATCGGCATATCCTGAGTAGCCACTCTCTCCCCCGGCGCTGTTGACTGCCACAATGTAATAATAATAGTGAGTACTAGCCGTTAGTCCGTTGTGAGTGTATGAAGTCCCGGAAACCGAACCTGCCAAACTTCTAGCGCTTGTAACGCCTGAATATGTTTCATAATACACCTTGTAGTTTGTTGCACCAGATACCGAACTCCATGATACACTGATACTGCTTGATGAATTAACAACCGCCGTCACCCCAGTCGGTGCGCGTGGTATGGCTACGTCGCCGTTATCGCTATCGCCTCCGCAAGCGAAGCTTAGAAATGCAATTATCGTGATAAGTCCGATAATTTTAAAAAAATTTTTTTTCATTTTTTAACTCCTTAGATTATTAATAAATTATTAAAAAAATTTTTTACTCAAATTGCCACTCGCGCATCACGTGGTCGTGGCAATTCAATTGTTTAAGTTAATTCAATAGAAACCTCAACTTACTTGCCATAAATACTGTTTTTAAATAACACCGGCGCATAGGTCGAGCGCTCTGCATATCATGCCATTTTATATGCGGAAATTTCTATTTTTTGTTTTATACTATCTATTTTTGATTTCTGTGTACCAGCAAACATGTATCAAGAAAAAAGTCAACTGTTTTATATTAATTTATTAATAATAAAGCAGCTATATAATTAGAGGTATATAGTATATAGTATATATTAATTTGTATATGAAATATTTATGCGGGTGAATATATAGCTGTAGAGACGGATTATCCGTCTCTACATATTATTATGAGGTTATATTTTATAATACATATATTGCAAGAAGAAAATAAACGACACATTTTTGTGACAATTTGCCATAGAATTTATAAGAGTTAATCCTGTTGCAGCATTCGGCCTTACCCAGGCGCAGATTATTGCAATATGCTTTGTTATAGGCGGTTCGGCAGAATTATTCTATTTCTCCCGTATTAAACCCAATAGTTTTGGTTTTTGAGGGTTGTGCTATAAGGTTGTTCAGGGCAATGACAATATCGTTTACACGCTTGTCGTTCTTTTCAATGTAAAGCATCAGCAATTTGCGAAGTTCGGCGATTTGTGCATTGGTGTCAGGTTTAGCAAGAGCATAATGCCGCATATCTATAAACGCATTGACAACCGCTATATTTATTTGTGTAGCGATTTTGCTGTTTAAAACGGAAGATAACATGACAACCCCGTGTTCCGTGAAGGCAAAAGGCAGTTTCCGCCGTCCGCCCCAACTTGAAGTCGCAATTTGCGACTTCAAGTTTGAGGTCGCAAATTGCAATCTCAAACTTTCATATTCCTCTTTGGTCAGCTGGAACATAAATTCAGGCGGGAAACGGTCAATATTGCGTTTTACAGTTTCGTTGAGGCGTTTTGTTTCCACCTGATAAATATTGGCTAAATCCTCATCCAGCATAACCTGACGCCCCCGGACTTCAAAAATTAACGATTTTATTCTTTGTAGATTGTTTTTCATAATATGTTATTTATATCATAAATTGATGTTCATGTCTGGATTGTATAAATGAATTCTTTTAATTTTATTTAATCAACTATTATATACCTTGTCAAGTCATTTTTCAAAATTTCCAACGGTACGATTGGTCGCCAACACTTTTTCGGACAAAAAGTTAAGCTCCTTATACATTTTATTCTTCATCTATCTCATCATGAACGGCTGCGCACAATTTGCCATAGAGTTTATAAGAGTTAATCCTGTTGCAGCATTCGGCCTTACCCAGGCGCAGATTATTGCAATATGCTTTGTTATAGGCGGTTCGGCAGGATTATTCTATGTGATGAAATTAGGGGTGCGGGGGGATAGTGTGTAGGTTCGGACATGGTCCGACCTAAAAAAAATTGTTGACTTAAAATCGATTTTATGAAAGATAAGCTTAAATATAAAAATAAATATTTTTTAAAAAAAATATTAATAATTAACCTGCTAAGGTCTTTGAGACTATAAACTAAAAACAAGGAGTTTAACTATGGTAACACTTATTGCAATATTGAAAGTAAAAGAAGGAAAAATGGATGAGGTGATTTCAAAACTAAAAGTAGCGGTTCCTCACATTAAAAAAACCGAGCCGAAATGTCTTGAATATATTCCGCATAGGATAAAAGGGGACGATAATAAAATAATATTTTACGAAAAATATGCAGATCAGGAAGCAGTTGATCTTCATGCAAAAAACTTACCCGAAAATCTAAAAGATATACTGCCATTAGTAGAACCGGATATTGATATAAAGACATGTTTTGATATTTTTGATAAATAAAAAATGATATTGTATCCTGTAGAGACAAGGCATGCCTTGTCTCTAATTGGGCAGACGCAAGGTCGGCCCCTACGTACGTATGTATTATAAATAAAAATTGGTTTACATAAAAATATACTATTTTAATATTTAAACTGTATAAAAATACTGTTTAAATGGAAAAGTATATGCTTTGTGAAAGATGCAAAAAAAATGAAGCTACAATTCACCTCTCGGAAATCATTAAGGATATGAGATCCGAGATTCATCTATGCGAAAAATGCGCAAATGAAATAGGTCTTAATGCAAAAATATCCAATTTTTCGCTCTCAATACCTGAAATGCTAACATTTCTGCATGTCGATGAAATCAATTATAATGATGATAAGTATTGTGCTGCCTGCGCTACAAGTTTTATTGATTATAAAAAAAACGGTAAACTCGGATGTCCCGAATGTTATAATTCAATGTCTGAGTTTATAACATCTATTATTATAAATTGCCATGGCGAAAAAAAACATATAGGTAAATCACCGATATATAATGAAAAGACTTATAGCAATGACGATTCAATGAATTACAAAGTTAATGATGAAAATGCCGACTACCTTCAGGCACAGCTTGCCTCTGCCGTAGACGAGGAAAGATACGAAGAAGCAGCAATTCTAAGGGACAAAATACGGGATATAAAATTAACATTAAAACAAAATTGATTTGGCGCGGGGGCGACCGCGAGGGTAGCCCCTACGCCAAAACATAAAACAAAAACAAAACGAGACAAAATGTTCAAAATACAAGAGACCATAAATAACAGAAAAAATTTTTGGGAACAGAACGGTCCCAAAAATGATATTGTTATATCAACACGAATAAGAATAGGAAGAAACGCCGATTCCATCCCATTTCATGATTCAATGACTGATCGAGACTTTGATCTTATAAAAAGTATTGCCGATAGTTTTATTACAAAAACTCCATTTGGTAAAGACACAATATGCTTTGACATGAATGAATTGGATCTTCATGAAAAAAGACTGCTCCTTGAAAAAAATATTATCACAAGTGAAATGGAAAATTCCGATAGGTGCCTTATTCTGATAAACAACACAAGCGATTTCACAATTCTAATAAATGATACGGACCATTTTAGAATTCAGGTAATCCGTCCGGGATTTCAATTAAGTGATACTTATAAAGATGCTGATGATATTGATGATGCGCTTAACAGCGTAGTTAAATATGCTTTTTCCGAGGATTTCGGATACCTGACATCAGACCCTATCAATGTCGGAACAGGACTTAAACTTTCCGTAATAATGCATCTGCCTATATTAACCGTACTTAAAAGAATCAATGAAATTGTAAATTTTATCAGAGAGTACGGATTTCAGATTACAGGAACTCTCGCCAATACCGGAAGAATAACAGGCGGGCTATATCTTGTCAGAAGTAAAAAATATATCGGAATAACAGAAGCGGATATTATTGAGTCTGCTGATAATATAATAAACAGAATAATTAAGTTGGAAGATGAAGCGCGTGACGATTTTTTTTCTATCTCAAAAAACGAATTAGAGGATAGTTCATGGAGGTCTCTGGGGATTCTTCTCCATGCAAGAAGACTAAACTATGTTGAAGCAATAGAACATCTATCGCGTATAAGACTTGGAATTGTTATGTCCGTAATAAAAGATTACAGCCTATCCGCTATAAATGATTTGATGGTAAAAATTCAATGGGCTCACCTTCAGGAATATTTTGGTATAAGATTTAAAAGCATTATTGACAGCGATGATTACAGGGCAGTGTTTATGCGTACCGAATTAAAAAGAATAGGTGATTCCAATGTTTGAGTTTACAAAAAAATCAAAAAAAATAATTGAACTCTCTGCGCAAAATGAAGGGAGAAGACTGAATTCCGACATCTTAGGTCCTGAGCATATAATGATTTCTCTGCTTAAAGATGATGATTCTGTTGCGTCAAGAATTCTTAAAAATCTTAATGTTAATTTTGAAAAGCTTATTATCTTACTTGAGAGAAGTCTTAAACCATCTGCAAATCAATTCCCCGAATGGAAGATTCCTGTAAATCATGGATTTAAAAGAGTCGTTGAAATTTCACGTGAAGAGGCAAAGATACTTAAAAATTCATATATAGGCACAGAGCATATACTCCTTGCTATTTTCAAAGAGAGTTCTTGCAGTTGCTTACAAGAATTAAAAGGGAGCGGAATTACCTATGACGTAGTAAAGGATGAAATCATAAGAGTGCTTGGATTGCGCTCAATCCCAAAAACGCTTTCTATCAAAAGCGAATCAAAAATCTCATCCCTTGAAGAATTTGCAACTGATCTGACAAGCCTTGCAGCAGAAGGAAAATTAGACCCTGTAATAGGCCGAGAAACAGAGATATCCCGCGTAATAAGAATTTTATCAAGAAAAAGAAAAAATAATCCCATACTCATCGGAGAAGCAGGAGTTGGGAAAACTGCTATTGTTGAAGGTCTTGCGCAAAAAATAATAAATGAAGATGTCCCTGAAAGCCTATACAACTATAAACTTCTGACACTTGATCTATCCGCAATTGTAGCAGGTACAAAATACCGCGGCGAGTTTGAAGAAAGGCTTAAAAAACTGATTGCAGAGATATCCAACCATAAAAAATTGATAATATTTATTGATGAGATTCATACCATCACCGGAGCCGGAGCTGCCGAAGGAGCAATAGATGCTGCAAATATTTTAAAGCCCGCACTTGCCAGAGGAGAACTTCAATGTATAGGTGCCACAACCCTTACCGAGTATAAAATGTATATTGAAAAAGACAGCGCGCTTGTACGCCGTTTTCAGAATATTATTATTGATGAACCGAACTTAGAGGAGACTCTCGATATTCTAAAGGGTCTTAAAAATAATTATGAAAAATACCACAAGGTCAGGTTTTCGGAAGACGCGCTTGAAGAGGCTGTCTATCTCTCTGACAGATATATATATGAAAGATTTTTTCCTGATAAGGCCATTGATGTAATGGATGAAGCAGGAGCAATGGCAAGATTTGAAAATATTGAAAAACCGAATGAGATTACGGAACTTGAAAGTGAGATAGTGCGGCTCAATGAAAATAAAATAGAACTTGTACAAGCTCAGGAATATGAACAGGCAGCGCGTATCAGGGATATAATCGCAGAGAAAAAAAATAAAATGGAATCTATTTATGCGCAATGGTTAAACAGGGCTGATGAATATGAAATAGTTGTTAAGCCGAATTTAATTGCAAAGGTTGTAGCGGAAATGACAGGTATCCCTATAGAAAACATTGAAGAAGATGAATCTAATAAACTCCTCAGAATGGAAGATTTTTTAAACAGCCGCGTCATCGGGCAAAAAACAGCTATAGATACCTTGAGCCGTTCTATCAGAAGGTCAAGGGTTGGTCTTGGAGGAGAAGACAGACCTAACGGTTCATTCATTTTTATAGGTCCCACAGGCGTGGGGAAAACAGAACTTGCAAAGGCTTTGGCGGAATTTCTTTTCGGCGATAACAAAAGTATTATAAGATTAGATATGTCCGAATTTATGGAAAAACATTCTGTTTCAAGATTGATAGGTTCGCCTCCGGGCTATGTCGGCTATGAAGAAGGCGGCCAGCTTACGGAAAAGGTGCGAAGAAAACCATATTCGGTTGTGCTGCTTGATGAGATTGAAAAAGCGCACCCTGATATTTTTAATATACTTCTTCAAATACTTGACCAGGGGGAATTAACGGATTCGTCAGGTATTACTGTAAGTTTCAGAGATACTGTTATAATAATGACTTCAAACATGGGGAACAGTAATATTGATAATACGGGATCCCTTGGGTTCAATAAAACATCAAAAGAAACTTTTAATAAGGACAATGCGGATACTTCCTTAAAGAAAATCTTTTCGCCCGAATTTTTAAATAGAATTGATGAAGTTGTAGTCTTCAACAAATTAGAGATTGAGCATATGACTAAAATAGTAGACATAATGCTGGAAGAGGTTTATGAAAAACTAAAGCGAAGTAACATTGTACTAAAAGTTCTTAAACCTATAAAAGAATATCTCATAGATAAGGGATTTGACCCTAAGACAGGAGCCAGAAATTTAAGGCGATTAATTCAGCGCGAGATTGAAGACAGAGTTGCGGAAATTATACTAAAAGAAAAAGAGTTTGAAAAACTATCCATAAAGATTACACTCAAGCAGGGTGAGATTTCTTTATCCTGCCAAAGAAAATACAGCGGTGATGAGTCCCTCGAAGAAAATGAGACTGAGCAGTTAGTTAGAAAATAAAATTTGAAAAAAATTACACTCTGCTGATAACAAATATCGGTTATCCGTCACAACCGATATTTGTTTTGAGAGGGGATATTATTTTTTATTACTATCATTTTCTTTAAGTAGCCGCTTAAACTCATCTCCACAAATTTTTTGATCTTCCGCTGATAGTTTAGCAACTCTTTGGTCTAATTGATACAGTTGCTTTGCCAATTCTTGGGGAGTGTCACTGCCACCGCAAGCTGTTATTGAAAATCCGATTACTATTATAATACTAACGATTCCTAAAATTTTGTAAAATCTGTTCATGCTAAAATTCTCCTGATAATTATAGTTTAATATATTTTATATAATTTAGACAATAGTGTAAGTCTAAAAAGTTAGTTAATTATTAATTTTACGGACAGGCATGTCGATTAAAGACACGTCTATCCATAAAATCTGGACCTGCACGGACTGAATACGTTAATGTAAGTATTAAAATATAAGTTGGTAAGGTTAATATTAAATGAAGATTAAAAAGGTAATTATTCAGATGCCATATA
>JGI24702J35022_10001238_pt1 | contig 15920 bp, 12 predicted proteins | sample TergutTh196P4_FD_35022 | JGI IMG/M metagenome (IMG submission 35022)
TTGGAAAAACGTCCGAAACTCATCATCGGCGGTGCGTCTGCTTACAGCCGCGACTGGGATTGGAAACGCATGCGTGAAATCGCCGATAAAATCGGGGCTATTCTTATGGGAGACATCGCTCACCCCGCAGGATTGATTGCCAAAGGATTTTTGAACAATGCCGTTCAATATTGCCACGTCTGCACTTCGACTACGCACAAAACTTTGCGTGGTCCACGCGGCGGCATTATTATCGTAGGTAAAGATTTTGACAATCCGTGGGGCAAAACCACTCCCAAAGGCGAAATCCGCAAAATGTCGTCTTTGTTGGATTCTGCGGTATTTCCCGGCGTACAGGGCGGTCCGCTTGAACACGTAATCGCCGCCAAAGCAGTGGCTTTCGGTGAGTGTTTGACGGAAGATTACAAAAATTATATCCAGCAAGTAATGAAAAATGCACAAGCGATGGCGAAAGCATTTATCGAAAAAGGATATAAAATTATTTCCAACGGCACGGACAACCATTTGATGCTGATTGACCTCCGCACCAAATTTCCCGAACTGACGGGCAAAGTCGCTGAAAATACGCTGGTTAAAGCGGAAATCACCATCAACAAAAATATGGTGCCGTTCGACAGCCGCACGCCGTTTAGCACTTCGGGAATCCGCGTGGGAACGCCTGCCGTTACAACCAGAGGATTGAAAGAAGACGAGATGCCTGTCATTGTTGAGATGATTGACAATATTTTGTGCGACATCAACAACGAGGCGCTGATTGAAAAAACACGCAAAGACATACACGATATGATGCATCATCGTCCGTTGTATGCGTGGTAGGAAGTTGGACAGAAGATAAGAAAAGGAAGAATTTATTTTTGAGTTAAAATAAACCTGTTTACTTCCCCCGCATCAACTCGTACTTGTTCCATCGAATCTCTGAAACGGAGCGTAACCGTGTTATTCTCCAATGTTTCGTAGTCTATTGTTACGCAAAAGGGTGTTCCGATGGCGTCTTGTCGGCGGTAACGGCGTCCGATGGCATCTTTTTCGTCGTATTGACAGTTGAAATCTTCCTGTAAAGATGCTAAAAGCGTGCGTGCTTTTTCGGGCAGTCCGTCTTTTTTAACCAAGGGCAAAACGGCGGCTTTGTACGGCGACAAAAACGGCGGAAAACTCATTACAACACGTTCAGAACCATCTTCGAGCGTTTCCTCTTTGTAGGCGTTGCTGATGATGGATAGAAATGTCCTGTCCAAGCCGATGGAAGTTTCCACCACGTAAGGCACGTAACTTTCGTTTAGTTCGGGGTCGAAATACTGTATTTTTTTGCCCGAAAACTGCTGATGGGCATTCAAATCGAAGTCTGTCCGCGAGTGAATGCCTTCCAATTCTTTAAATCCGAAAGGAAACTCAAACTCGATGTCGGTGGCGGCGTTGGCGTAGTGTGCCAATTTGTCGTGGTCGTGAAAACGGTATTTGTTTTGGCTAATTCCCAAAGATTTGTGCCATTTCATTCGCTCCGATTTCCAATAATCAAACCATTTCAATTCTTCTCCCGGGCGGACAAAAAACTGCATCTCCATCTGTTCAAACTCCCGCATACGAAAAATAAACTGACGGGCAACGATTTCATTACGAAACGCTTTGCCGATTTGTGCAATGCCGAANGGGATTTTCATTCGTCCNGTTTTCTGCACGTTTAGGAAGTTGACAAAAATTCCCTGTGCGGTTTCGGGACGAAGATAAATCGTATCNGCACCNTCNGCCGTTGACCCCATTTGCGTGGCAAACATCAAGTTGAACTGCCGAACCTCCGTCCAATTNCGGCTGCCCGACAGCGGACAAACAATGCCCAANTCGTCAATCATTGCNTTGATGCCGATTAAATCGTTGTTGGTCATTGCCTCGGCGAANCGTTTATTAATATCATCAATTTTAGNCTGATATTCCAACACGCGGGCGTTGGTCTGACGAAACATTGCCTCATCGAAATTCTCAAANCGTTTTGCCGCTTTTTCGACTTCTTTTTGAATTTTATCTTCAATCTTCTGCACAAAATCTTCGATTAACACATCGGCACGGTAGCGTTTTTTGGAGTCTTTGTTATCAATTAACGGGTCGTTAAACGCATCTACGTGTCCTGAGGCTTTCCAAACGGTTGGGTGCATAAATATCGCCGTATCAATTCCCACAATATTTTCGTGCATCTGCACCATAGACTTCCACCAATACTGTTTGATGTTGTTTTTCAGTTCCACGCCGAGTTGTCCGTAATCGTACACGGCACTCAATCCGTCGTAAATTTCGCTTGACGGAAAAATAAATCCATACTCCTTTGAGTGCGAAATTATCTTTTTAAATAAATCTTCGTTGTTTGACATTATTTATTCTTTTCTTTTTCAGTTATTTTGTTCAATGTCAAAACCCCAAGTGCAACAACCGCAATGCCAAGCATATCAATGAGGCTGTTTGTTGCAACATTTTGGTCAACAATTGGTAAAACAACAACCGCTACGCCCATAGCAAGGGCGACCGCCGCCAATATCACATTGGCAATTTGTTTAATCTGTTTACACATAATAAATTATCTTTTTTTAACTGTTTATTACTTTATTTACTTACTAATTTCAATTTTTTGCAAAGATACACTTTTTTCACCTAATTAAACAAGTCTTCTACCTCTTCTTTTGACAGTTTACGGTAGTCCGCTTGCTGTTTGTCGTCAAATTTTACCTCGAAATACTGTTCATCGTAAAACGACAATACGGAATGGGTGTCGGGCGTACATTCCAAATACACAATATCGGACAGGGCAAATCCTTTCTTTTCGCAGATTTGTTTTGCGAGGCGGCAGCCTGCCGCCGTAACCGAAGTACCGGGATTATCCTGATACAATTCCGTTACGATTACGGTTTTTCTATTGCCTTTTTCCACAATCTTCAAGCCGCAGGCTGAGGGCAATTCCCATTGTCCTGCAAAATAAAAAATCTCGTCGTAATATTTCTCTGATACTTTCATTTTTTTATTTAGGAGTTAAAGGAGTTAAAGGAGTTATTGTCTGTGGCTAAAATGCCTTTGCTATAAGCATTTAACAATTTGCTGACTTCGACTATTAAATCCGTTAATTCTATTTTTATTTGTTCGTCAATATAATTCAAATCAGCTGACAAAATGACGTAATACCTGCATTCTTCAAGACTACCCTGTGCAATATTCATAAAACGCAATTTATCTGCCTTTCCTGTTTTTCGGTATCCTTCGGCAATATTGGCGGCAATAGAAACCGCCGCTCTGCGAAACTGTGAAACAAGTCCAAACAGTTCCGAATTGGGATAATTCTTTGTGATTTTGTACACAGCAACAACAAATTTATGTGCTTTTTGCCATACAATTAATTCTACAAACGATTTCGATTTTCTCTCTTCCATAACTAACTCCTATTAACTCCTTAACTCCTTTTAACTCCTAATTAACTCCTTAACTCCTCTAATTATCTCTTTCCCAAACGATTTATTGATTAAACTTCTATCTCGGCGGCGGTAGGTGCCGTCTTCCATTTCGCGCAACACCACTTTGGTAAACAGACGCATCATTTTCGATTCCTGCGACTCGTCGGCGTAAAAGGTTTTCCATGCGTAATGGTACAGTTCCTGCAACTTGTCGGCGGTCATTTGCTTGGGGTGAAAAACGACCTGTCCAGCGTTGTAGTGATTCCAATCGTAGTCAAAAATACGGTTTTCGCGTTTTAGGTCGTCGTATCCTTTGGTGTGCGGAAAAGGGGTCATGACGGTAAATTCTGCCAAGTCTAAATTTATTTCCAACAGAAAGTCAATCAAGCGTTTAATATCGTCTTCCGACTGATTGTCAAGCCCTAACAGGATTGTACCCTCCACGCCGATGCCGAAGTCGTGGTAGCGTTTTATGCGTTCCCTGATGTAATCCGACGTATCGTACACGGCTTGATACACATACCACGCACCTGCTTGTGCGGCGAGGTCGAGAATTGCGGGGTCGTCCTCGATAGTGTGGCTAATCCATTTCTTTTTGAAGGGAATCATCTCTTTGAACAGTTGCATTTCCCATTCTTTGTTTTGTGCCAACGAATTATCCACCACAAACAGGCGGTTGTTTTCGATGGTTGCCAACTCTTCTATCACCTTATCCATCGGACGCGGACGAAACACGCGACCGCCCAAATACGACACCGCACAAGGATAACAACTAAACCGACAGCCCCGCGAGGCGTGAAACAAATCAACCATTTGCACGCCTTTGTGGTTGTACAGATGGCGTTTGTACAAGTTGCGGCGGGCAGGACTCACTTGCTCGATGTCAGGGTGATTGCCCATAAAGTTATACACTTTTTTGAGCGTACCCCTTTTGAAGTCGTTGATTATTTCTTCCATACGACCTTCCGCCTCGCCGAGAAACACCGCATCGGCGTGTTCTAATGTCTCTTCGGCGTGCAACATAGTGGAAATTCCTCCGAAGATGACTTTTTTCCCGCGTCTGCGAAACTCGTCGGCAATAGCCCAGCCGCGTTTCGCCTGCGTACTGAGCATCATCGAAATGCCCACAAAATCGCAGGTTTCGTCAAAATTTATTTCCTCTACGTTCTCATCGGTAAAAGAAATATCCACGCAATCGGGCAACGCCGCTGCAAACACCACAGCCCCGTGCGGCGGCAGATTAAAGGTCGTTTGCCCCTGCAATTTACTCCATTTGGGGTATATTAATTTGAATGTCAATCTATTACTCATTGTTTACCGTTCATTAAAAAAGGCTGCCCGATTTTTTGAACAGCCTTTTGCTTTTTGTTGATTTGTTGATTTGCTTATTTGTTGATGTGAAAACTATAAAACTATCGAACTATCAAACTATAAAACTACTGTTTCACCACTTTCACCGTTTTCCCATCAACTTTAAGGAAATACAACCCATTCGCCAAGTGCGAAATGTCAATTTCAATCTCTTCATTAGGCAAAACATGTTTTGCCCCTACGCTGTACTGTTTCCCAACTACATCAAACAATTCCACTGACAACTGAGAACTGACAACTGATAACTTAACTGTTATCTTCCCTGTGGTTGGGTTGGGATATACCCATAGGGCGGGGGCAAGCCCAGCCTCTACAACGCCGACTCCGCCGTCTGACCAATAATAAACTTCTGTCCATGCGTCCTGCCATTCTTCTTCCCATTCGTCCCAGCCAGACCCTTTACGCTCTGTCAGCATATTATTTATGGGAAAGTCCCAGTCCAACATATCCAAAGGAAACACCAAATCGTTTACAGAATAAGCCGAATTATAGGTACATTCTTCTTTCCAATCCGCTGTCCAACCCCCTTCTCCCTGATAATACTCAATCATCTCTGTTTGGTTTCCGTTTCCGTCATACGCATATTCCTGTTTGTAACTCCCAATCCAATCGTCGCCGTCCCAATAAGACTCAATATATCCTATCCTATTTCCGTTTCCGTCATACGCATATTCATATTTCGAACTTTCCCTCCAATCGCTGCCGTCCCAATAAGAATAAATATACTCTATCATATTTCCGTTTCCGTCATAGGTATATTCTCCTTTCGAACTTTCTATCCAATCGCTGCCGTTCCAATCAGAATAAATATATTCTATCATATTTCCGTTGCCGTCATAGGTATATTCATCCTTCCAATTTTCTATCCAATCGTTGTCATACCAATAAGAAATATACTTTATCATATTTCCGTTTCCGTCATACGTATATTCCTCTTTTCTGTCTTCTGTCCAGCCGTTGTCATACCAATAAGAAATATGCTCTATCATATTTCCGTTGCCGTCATACGTATATTCATATTTCCAATACGCTTCCCAGCCGTTGTCTTCCCAATAATAGCCAATATACTTTATCATATTTCCGTTTCCGTCATAGGTATATTCCTCTTTTCTGCTTTCTGTCCAGCCGTCGTAATCCATGTCAAATTCAATATAACTTAACATATTCCCGTTGGCATCATAGGTGCATTCATATTTATAATATGCTTCCCAGCCGTAGCCTTCGTCCTGATACCAAACAAACTTTATCGGATTTCCGCTGTTGTCGTACGTAAATTCCTCTTTGAAAGTTTCACCATTATAATAATCAATGTAAACCATGCTGTCAAGGTACTGTTTCGCCGCTTTTTGCGTTTTTTTCAGGTTGTCCGCCGCCGTCAGCGGTCTCTTCTGGTGTGGAATAAGCATTCGTTCCTCGTTAGATTGTGTTTTCGTTCCATTCCATTTTTTTGGAAATCTTGTCGTAATACTCCGATGTGCAGAATCGCGCAAGGAGTTCGTAGTGCCTGTTTTCCCGTGCGGGGAAAACTCGTGTTTGTTCTGTTGGGCAAAGCCCAATGCACTTACAGAAAGTGCCGTCCCTAATAAAATACTTGTTAGTGCTTTCATCTCTTCTAATTTTTTGAATGAATGATTATGTTTATAAACTTAAATTACAAATTTTTGCAAAGATACACTTTTTTAATTATGAATTATGAATTATGAATTTTTTTGTTCAATGATTTTTTTAATCTCTAAATTTTTAAATTATAAATATTGTGCAACGGTGTGATTATTAGCGATGTAGCGTATAAAATAGAAAACTTCTTCATTTTGCTTATATTTATTGAAAAAGATATACCAAATCGTATGCTTATTTTTTCTGAAACTTGCATATTTCATGTTTTTTCCGTATTTCCTAAAATAGTTCGGAGCGGGTCTGTGCAGTTTTGTCGGTAGATTTGTTTGAATATCATCAATCAATTCATCAACATATTTCTGTGATGTATCTAAAAAACTAAAATATTCCTTTTGAAAAAGAATAAATACAAGTTTATCTAAATATTGAAGAACTTCTGGTAATATGATTACGTTCATTCGTGTATCTATTATATGCTTTCTCTACAACTTCGCGTGCTTTTATTTTAAACTCCTCCATTGTAATTGCTCTGTAAAAATCCTCATCGGGATTCAAATAATCGTTTTCGGAATCATTAATTGTCCGAGCAAAAACAAACAAATTTTCCCCATTTCGGATAGACGCATCTTCCTTTACTATCCTGTCAAAATGCCCTTTTTGATAGGAAACGAACTTTTTATTACTTACTTCCATTGCAACCTTGTTTTTGAATTATAAAACGCAAAGATACACTTTTTTTTGGATTATAAATCCTTCGGTTTGGAAAATTTGGGATTGGTCAAAAAATCCTCATCGGTGAGGGTGAGCAGAAAGGCTTTCAATTGTCGTTTTTGCAGCGGCGTAAGCATCGCCCCGCCCTGTGAAACCTTGTGCATCAACGGATTGACGTAAGGAGAATAGTTCACTGCTTCGCTGTAAAAATCAATCACTTCGTCCAATGTTTTGAACCGTCCGTCGTGCATATAAGGGGCGGTAACTTCGATATTCCGCAAGGAAGGGCTGCGGTAAGCACCTTTATCGTTTTCGTTGAAAGTAACGGAAAAACGGTCTTTGGCATCGCTAAACGCATTGTCTAATCCGTTGTTATAGAATAAATTAGTCGTCATTAACAGGTTTCCGTCTCCGCCGTGGCAATGGAAACAGTCCGCTCCTTCTTCGGTGATAAAAAGCACATAGCCTTGCAGTTCTTCGGCAGAAAGTTGGATTTCCCCGCGTACGTACCTGTCAAACTTGGAGTTGGACGATGCCAACGTGCGGATAAACTGCCCTATCGCCTTTTGAATTCGCTCGGCGGTAACGTCTTCCGTGCCGAAAGCCGCCTTAAACTTGGGCGGATACAGGTTGATAGATGCAATGGTCTTGACGCAACGCTCCATCGTGCTGTTCATTTCGTGGGGAGCAACCACGCCCATATATACTACGTCTTCCAGCGTCCGTTGCTGCGGATTGGGGTTGCTTTTGCGGATAGAACCGTTCCAAAAATAGCCGTTGTGGTTGAAAATCAGATTGCACAGCGGCATCGTATTGTGCGGCGTCGGAATGCCCGTAACCCCTGAAGTTTTGCCATCGGGGAAACGCGGATTGTTCATTCCGCACTTAAACCCGTACTGCTGAACGTGGCAAGCGGCACAACTCATCAAAGAATCGGGGTCGTTGCCCGCATACCCCCGCAAACGCCCGTCATAAAACAGATACCGCCCCAACTCAACGCCTTCCTCCGTCAGCGGATTGTCGTCTTCGATGTTGAGATGCGTAGGAAAATAAGGCGGAACGTCAAAATTGTAGGGTGTAGCCTTAAAATCGGACGGCGGTTTCTTGCACGAATGACAACCTATTGCCGTCAAAACTATGCAGAAAAAGAATATGCGGGGCTTCATTTGTGAGTTAGTGTTTGTTTTCATTTTTTTCATCATCTTTCCAGCCCTATTGCCGAGTCGTTGAGCATGAGATTGCGTAAATCGCGGCAAAACGGCTTCGCATCTACCTTTTCTTCCGAAGAAAGCAGTATGTCCACGCCTGCATCGGCATCTACAACCTTAAACTTAACGCCGATGCCCTTGGGATTGAGGTATTTTCGGATTAATTCCTCCATGCCTGCGGTAAAATCTTCGTCAATGCAGCCGTTGGGCAAGGTGATGTTGATTGCTCTTGCCTGTTTGATTAGGTTTTCGAGCGTGTCAATGTTGGTTATGTTCAGGCGGTAGTCATCGCTGCTAAATCCGTCTTTCCCGTAAGCAATTTCGGGTTTTATCGAAACGGCAACCCGCTCGCCGGGAACGCACAGACCGCTAAACCGCGTATTGGCTTCTCCGTTTAAGTAAAAATCTCGTTGTTTGGAGTAGTAATCTTCCAAACTCAAGCGGGTGAAACTTTGTCCGTTTTTGTTCAATCCCGAAACGCCGCTGATAACCATTCCCGCCACCACAACAGAACGACGTTTACGCAAGTTTTCCAATTCTTCAAAATCGGATAGTTTTCCCTTGCAAAAACTGCTGATTTCCAAACTGTAATCGTCCAAAGGGTGTCCTGAAATATAAAATCCGATTACTTCCTTTTCTTTTGACAATTTTTCGATGGTACTCCAAGGGGTACACTGCGGAAAGGTGAAGCCGAAATCCTGTTCGTCGGTGTTTCCTTCTCCGAAGAGCGAAATTTGCATAGAATCTTTTGCCGCTTGGTATTTAGAGGCGTAATTCATCAGTTTTTCCAAAAAAGTAGTTCCGTCGCTTTCGATAAAAAGTTGCGCCCGATGCACATCTTCAAATTCGTCGAAAGTACCTGCAAGAGCAAGGGATTCCACGCAGCGTTTGTTGCAAGTACGCAAATTTACCCGCTGGACAAAATCCAAAATAGATTTGTAAGGTGCATTTTCCCTTTCGGCGATAATTTCTGCAACGGCGTTTTGCCCCACTCCTTTTACGGCGGTCAAGCCGAAACAGATTTCACCCTGCTCATTCACCGCAAAATAGGCGTCCGATTTGTTGATGCTCGGACCAAGCACTTTTATTTCCATGCGGACGCAATCGGCAATAATTTCAGAAATTTTATCTACATTTCCGAAGTTGCTGGTAAGACAGGCAGCCATGTATTCTGCGGGATAATGGGCTTTGAGGTAACCCATTTGGTAAGCCTGCATCGCATAGCAGGTGGAATGGCTTTTGTTAAAAGCGTATTCGGCAAATTTTTCCCAATCGCTCCAAATTTTCTCTAATATTTGTTGGTTGTATCCGTTTTTTACGCCGCCTTCAATGAAGTTCGGCTTCATTTTGTCCAGCGTTTTTCTATCTTTTTTCCCCATTGCCTTACGCAGCGTGTCGGATTGCCCGCGCGTAAATCCCGCCAAATCTCGACTGAGCAGCATCACCTGTTCCTGATATACCGTAATTCCGTAAGTATCTTTCAAGCGTTTTTCCATTTCGGGCAACGGATAATCAATGCGTTCCTTTCCGTGTTTTCGGCGGATAAACTGGGGAATGTACTGGATTGGTCCCGGACGATACAGGGCATTCATCGCAATAAGGTCTTCAAACTGCGTAGGTTTTAAGTCCCGCAGGTATTTTTGCATTCCGTCCGATTCAAATTGGAATGTTCCCACCGTTGCCCCGTTGCTGTACAATTTATACGTCAATTCGTCATCTAACGGAATTTTATCAATATCTATCTCTATTCCTTTGGATTTCTTGATGTTAAGCAATGCGTCCTTGACGATGGATAGGTTTTTCAATCCCAAAAAATCCATTTTAACCAATCCGATGGATTCGATGCTGTTGCCTTCGTACTGCGTTACCAATATGTCTTCTTCGGTATCTTTAGCCGTGCTTAAGGGTACGAAATTGGTAAGGTCGTCCGCTGCGATAATTACTCCGCAGGCGTGAACACCCGTTTGCCGCACAGTGCCTTCCAATTGGATAGCATATTTCATCATGCTTGCAATATTGGGGTCGGGCGATTGGCAGGCTTCTTTCAATTTGGGACTGAGTTCTATGCTGTCTTTGAGGATTACCCCGGGACCGTCAGGCACTTCCTTTGCCAATTGTTCGCTTAGGTTCAAAGGCACATCATGCACGCGTGCCACGTCCTTAATACTCGATTTAGCACCCATCGTACCATACGTAATAATGTGTGCCACACGGTCTTTGCCGTATTTCTCCGTAACCCAATTCAGCACTTTTGCCCTGCCTTTATCGTCAAAATCAATATCAATATCGGGCAAAGAAATACGGTCGGGATTGAGGAAGCGCTCAAAGAGCAAATCATATTTCAAAGGGTCAATATTCGTTATTTTCAAGCAATAGGAAACGACCGAACCTGCCGCCGAGCCGCGTCCCGGTCCTACCAAAACGTCCATTTCCCTCGCCTGACGAATAAAATCCTGTACAATCAAAAAATAGCCGGGATAGCCCATATTCCGCATCACCGACAACTCGAAATTAATCCGTTCAACTATTTCATCGTTCAAATTTTCGCCGTAGCGCTGCACCGCTCCATCTAAAGTGAGTTTACGCAAATAATCGGACTCCAATTTGATGCGGTACACCCTATCGAAACCGCCCAATTTCTCAATACGCCCCTTGCCTTCTTCGTCCGATTCAAACTCTGCCGTCAAATCTTCGTGCGAATAGGTTGCTCGGTATTGTTCCTCCGTACCGAAATCTGACGGAATATCGAAACGCGGCATAATCGGGTCGGAGTTTAAGGAATAAAACGCTACCTTATCAACAATTTCCTGCGTATTTTCCAATGCTTCGGGAATATCCGAAAAAACGGCTTCCATTTCCTCGCAGGACTTTAACCATTCCTGCTTGGTGTAACGCATACGTTCTTTATCGTTCACTTTTTTGCCCGTATTGAGGCATATCAAGCGGTCGTGTGCCTCTGCGTGGTCTTTTTCAATAAAATGGACGTCGTTGGTGGCAATCAGTTTGATGTCCAACTCGCGGGCAATTTGAATTAAAGAGACGTTCTGCACCTTTTGCTTTTCGTAAACATTTTGGTCGGCATTCGGATTGTCGGTCTCAAGCCGCTGCAACTCAATATAATAATCTTCCCCGAACAAGTTCTTAAACCACAAAGCCGCCTCACGCGCCGCTTCGTAACCCTTAAATTCCAATTTTTTGTGCAGTTCTCCGCCCAAACAAGCCGAACAGGCAATCAATCCCTCGTGATATTCTTCCATCAACGCCCTGTCAATGCGGGGACGGGCATAAGAGCCGCGCGGATAGCAGCCGTCTATCCAAGCCGACGAAACCATTTTGCACAAATTCTGATAACCCTTGCGGTTTTTTGCCAACAAAACAAGATGATGTCCGCCCAAATTTTCCTTGTTCGACTTCACCAATCGGCTGCCTTCGGGATTGGAATCGGTTTGACGGGCAACATATACCTCGCAACCAAAAATCGGCTTGAACAAATGCCTCTGTTCCGCTGCTATTTTTTGTTCGATATCTTGTTTCTGTTCTGCTGTTTCAGTTTCTTTGAGTTGTTTTTTCAACTCGCTGATTGCGTTGTGGATTTTGGAGTTCTTCTTTTCCGTATAGTCAAAAAACTCTTTGATGCCGAACATATTGCCGTGGTCTGTCAAAGCGAGGGCGTTCATTCCCAAACTGACGGCTTTATCCACCAAACCGCCGATAGCCGCCATGCCGTCTTGAATGGAATAGTGGGAATGCACATGCAAATGCGTGAATTTCAACATATTATCTTTTTTGTCTTTGAATGGTTTCCCTTATGGGTTTCTAATTTGCAAAGATACACTTTTTTCTAATTATAAATTATGAATTATGAATTATTTGATTTTCTGAAAACTGATAACTCCTTAACTCCTATTTAACTCCTCTAACTCCTTTTAAGAAAAAAGTGTATCTTTGCAGATTATTTGAAATTAGATAGCGAATAGAACGTAAGTATATGGGTAAGTGGACATTTTCCGATGAAATGAATCAGGTTATCAGCATCAGTACGGTGGAAGCACAGCAATTGGGCTGCAATACCATTGGGATTGAACATCTGCTATTGGCGGTGTTTGATGCGAATATTGAGTCAATTAACGAGATTTTTGACTATTTTAAATTGAATACCGATTTAATCCGACAACGGATTTCAAAACAGGTCGCAGAAAGCAATCAAGGGGGGCGGATTGTCAATAATTCAGGCTCGCTCCCGCTTGTTAAACAGACGGAGCGCTTGCTCGATTTGGCAGAATTGTTTGCCAAACGGCACGCCAAAAGTCAGATTCAAATAGAGCATTTTTTGTTGGCAATTCTCTGGAAAAAAGATAATTACCTGCGAAATCTTTTGGGAGAATATGGGTTTACATACGAAAAATTGGAGGCGTTGTTGATTGAGCAAAACGTTATCACCAGACAACCCGTAGCCAGTGTGCTCGAAGAAGAGCCGGGCGGCGATTATGGTTTTGACCCTGCCGCCAATAAATCGGCAGAAAAAAACAATCCAACGGGCGGTGTCCGCAAGAAAAGCACTACGCCTGTATTGGACGCTTTTGGGCGGGATTTGAATAAGTTTGCCGAAGACGGAAAGTTAGACCCCGTGGTGGGCAGAGAAAAAGAATTGGAGCGGATTGCCCAAATTCTCAGCCGCAGAAAAAAGAACAACCCTATTTTGATTGGGGAACCGGGCGTGGGCAAATCGGCTATTGCCGAGGGTTTGGCGTTGCGGATTAAGGAACGCAATGTTCCGCGTATTTTGATGGATAAACGCGTGGTTTCTCTGGACATTGCCTCAATGGTTGCGGGAACAAAATACCGCGGACAGTTTGAGGAACGTATGAAATCGCTTTTGGCAGAATTGGAAGCCGACCCCAGCGTGATTTTGTTTATTGACGAAATACACACCATTGTGGGAGCAGGCGGTGCATCGGGAGCATTGGACGCTTCCAATATGTTCAAACCTGCATTGGCACGCGGGGAACTGCAATGTATCGGTGCAACCACTTTGGACGAATATCGAAAAAACATTGAATCGGACGGGGCGTTGGAACGGCGTTTTCAAAAAGTGCTGATTGACCCGACCACTCCCGAAGAAACCATTACCATATTGAATAATATCAAGGGAAAATACGAAGACCACCATTTTGTCAGTTATACCGATGAGGCGATACGTGCTTGTGTTTTTCTCACGCAACGCTACGTTACCGACCGCTGTCTGCCCGATAAAGCCATTGATGCGCTGGACGAAGCAGGTGCCAGAGTGCATATTCACAACATCGGTACGCCCGACAATATTTTAGACCTCGAAACCCGATTGGAAGATTTATCCAACAAAAAACGAAAGGCAATTCAAGAAACAAAATACGAAGAAGCCGCAAAATACCGAGATGAAGCCAGACATGCTGAGGAAAATTTGCAGGAAGCCAAAAAAAATTGGCAAGAGCAAATGCAGCAACTCCGTACCGATGTAACGGAAGAGACTGTTGCCGATGTGGTTGCGATGATAACGGGCGTCCCCGTGAAACGAATCAGCAAAGATGACAACGACCGTTTGGCAAGTATGGAAGAGCATCTCAGCGACACGGTTATCGGTCAGCAGGAGGCGGTGCAAAAAATCAGCCGTGCCATTCGCCGCAACAAAGTAGGTTTGAAAGACCCGAACAAACCCATCGGTACGTTTATGTTTTTGGGACCAACAGGGGTTGGAAAAACGTTTTTGTGCAAAGTTTTGGCTAAATATCTCTTTGACAGCGAAGATGCGATGATACGCGTGGATATGAGCGAATATATGGAGAAATTTTCCATTTCCCGCTTGGTGGGCGCTCCTCCCGGTTATGTCGGGTACGAAGAAGGCGGGCAACTCACAGAAAAAGTAAGGCGTAAACCCTACTCCATCATTTTGTTGGACGAAATAGAAAAGGCTCACCCTGATATTTTCAATATTTTGCTGCAAGTATTTGACGATGGGCATCTTACGGACGGATTGGGCAGAAAAGTAGATTTCAAAAATGCAATCATTATAATGACTTCCAACGTGGGCAGTCGGCAACTGAAAGATTTTGGACAGGGAATCGGTTTTTCCACCAATACGCGCAAAGAATCCTACGCAAAAGATATGCAAAAAACGATTGAAAATGCGTTAAATAAACAATTTTCACCCGAATTTATCAATCGAATTGACGATATTGTGATATTCGAACCTTTGGAACGGGACGATATTCACAAAATTATTGACATCGAAATAAAACACGTCTATCAACGTATGAATGATTTGGGCATTGAGTTTGAAATCAGCGATTCCATCAAAGACCTTATCGCAGACAAAGGCTGGAGCCAGCAATACGGGGCGCGTCCGCTGAAACGAACTATCCAAAAATACATTGAGGATTTGTTGGCGGAAGAAATTATCAAAGGAAACATACAGCAAGGTGAAACGGTTACGCTGGATTTGAATGCGGATACGGAAGAAATTGAAGTGAAAAAGAAAGAATTATGATAAACGAGGAAGTTATTAAAGCGTGTCAGTTTTTGAAAAAAGGGGGCGTGATTTTGTACCCCACCGATACCATTTGGGGTTTGGGCTGCGATGCCGAAAATGCCGCCGCAGTGAACCGAATTTTTGCAATAAAAAAACGTCCGCTGCAAAAAAGTTTCATTATTCTTTTGGACGAAATCGAAAAACTGCCGCAGTACATTGACCCCATTCCCGAAATTGCGTGGGATTTGATTGAAAAGGCAACCCGTCCCACGACCTTTATTTATAATAATGTAAAAAATCTTCCGCCTAAACTAATCGCCGCCGATGGAACAATCGCTATCCGCATTGTGCAGGACGAATTTTGCAAAAAACTGATAAATCTATTGGGCAGACCGCTTGTTTCAACCTCCGCCAACATCACAAGAACGCCTACTCCGATGAGTTTCAAGGAGATAAGTCAGGAAATCATACAAAAGGCAGATTATGTGGTTGACCCAACTTCCGTAATCGTCAAAGATGCCAAACCCTCAACTATGATACGGTTTATAGATGATTATTCCTTTGAAGTGGTGAGGGAGTGATGCAGGTTTTGCGTCTCTAAATCATTACCAAATCGGCACAGATGTTGCTTTTTCCAAGATAATATCCGTAGAAAGAAAATCGTTTTTCAGCGGTTCTTCTTTGGAGTAATCTGTGCTGAGGTATTTTTTGCTGTCATCGGCGAAAACGGTAACGACAACGGCATCATCGCCCATTTTGTTTTGCAGTTGCACGGCTCCGAGGAAGTTCCCGCCCGACGAAATACCTACGCCCAGCCCCAAGGTATGTGCGAGTTTTTGAGCCATAACAATAGCATCGCCATCGTCCACTTGCACGATTTCGTCCAGTTCGTTCAACTTCACAATAGACGGAATAAATTCGTCGGAGATACCTTGAATACGGTGTTTTCCGACTTTGTAACCCGTTGTCATGGTGGGCGAATTAGCAGGTTCAAGCGGGTGAATCTTCACATGGCTGTTGATGCTCCGCAAAAAAGTCCCTACGCCCATTATCGTACCGCCCGTACCGACTCCCGCCACA